>Ga0257110_1000011_pt1 | contig 114384 bp, 120 predicted proteins | sample LP_taG_7_FD_190184 | JGI IMG/M metagenome (GOLD analysis project Ga0257110, IMG submission 190184) | Marine microbial communities from Northeast Subartic Pacific Ocean, Canada - LP_J_2015_P26_10m | ecosystem: Environmental > Aquatic > Marine > Oceanic | place: Canada: Northeast Subartic...
TAAAATGATTAAGTATATTAATATCTCTAATAAAAAAAAGTATGAAGGGATTTTAGTAGTATTAACTTGCAGTAATTTTGCGGTTTTAGTGGAGATCTATATATAATTTGTATGAGATTTCTATAAAATCTATAGGAAATCTATAGAAATAAAATGCGATTCTATGATTTATACTATTTCCAATATGATTTCTATAATAAAGTACATGTATTTCTGGAATTAATTCTCTATTTATAGGAATTCTTTTAAGCTATGACTATATAGTATTTTTTTTTAGTAATCAAATCACAACTATCTCTTTTATCACTACTATAGTATTTTTTTTTAGTTATATAAATCACAACTTAACTATTTTACTACATATTGGTATTTTTTTTTAGTAATTATTTACATTTTACTATGAATAAAAAAAAACTATTGCTAACTATTCTAATTTTTTTTTTGTTTTTTATATTTTATGCCTTAACCAACTTCCACGAACCCCCCTTCTTCACCCTCTTTCCTACTTCCTCCTGTGATTCTACCGAATACACCACATTCGATTCCTCATCCACAAGGTAGTCCTCTCCATCGAACTCCCATTCCACTACTTCCACACCTCCTTCCTCATCCTCATCCACTTCTTCATCCTCATCCTCTTCATCATCAGATTCGAAGATTTTTGAGGCCGCTACAGCTGCCTTTTCAGCCTCTTCTTTCATTTCAGCCTCTGAAATATCATCTTCTTCATCTTCATCCTCATCATCGGTCAATGCATCATGCTCACTACTATCCTTCTCACTACTCTCCTTCTCACTACTCTCCTTCTCACTACTCTCCTTCTCCTCCTTCTTCTCGCTACTCTTCTTCACTTTCTTCACTTTCTTCTCATCTTTCTCACTACTCTTCTTCACTTTCGTCACTTTCTTTTCAGATACTACACCCTTTACCCACGAGGTCTGATCTGGCTCCTTTGTAGGATTTTTCCTAAGATTGTTGCCTTCCCTAAGAGTGTAGCCAAACTTACAAAGTGTAATCCCATTACATTCTTCGCACTCATTCGCAGCCTCAATCGCTTCCGCGAGTGTAGCAAACAGACCCTCACCAACCTTTTTTCCAAGTCCGGTAACGTATTTGTGCAAATGTCCATCGTGTGGACCATTCCAACCTTCTGGTACTTCGCAATCTTCATCTGTTGTAAAGGCAAATGCCTCCTTCTTCTTCTTTTCTGCCTTTGGGGACCCAGAAGCGCCCTTGTATTTCTGGTATTCATCCCACAATTCCTGACGCTTCTCTTCATAGGGACGCTTTTCCTCGTCCGAAAGTTCATTCCACAATTCCTGAGCCTTCTTAGCAATCACGCTTCCTTTGACTGCTTCTCCATCAAAGTGATCCTTGATGATTTCATCACGCTTCTCGGTACGATACATCCAACTCGCTGGAACTGGCTTCTTCACCCTATCTGGGTCCTCTGGCTCAGATGACTTTGCCTTCTTAGTCCTTGTCTTTTTCGTGTTTTCATTCACCCACTCGATAAGAGTGTCAACGAAACTATCCACGTCGCGATTCTCAGTAATCCACGACATAATTTGGGTGTTCTGGGCAGTGGTAAAGGTAGACATGATTTTTTTTTGGTGTTTATTGGTTTTATTTATTTTGTTTTTTTAAGATTTTTAGGTTTAACGTTGGTGGAAAGTAGTTGGGATAACTGTAGGTTGATTCGTTTGGTTGATTCGTTTGATTGTTCGTTGGTTACTATACTATATATCCATTCCAATAATTCAATTTTTTTTTAGGTTTATAAACTACATATTTATAGGTCCTTGAGGCTATACTATATACACTATACTACACTATACTACTATATAGTACTATATACTACTATCTAATACTAATAATTTATAGAATTATAGATTTAATTCATTAAAATAAAATAAAAAATAAATAAAAAAATAAAAATAAATAAAAAAAGATTCTATTCTACTATTTTTTTGTGATTTTGTGGGATTTTATACTTTTTTTTGTAGGTTTGTAGGATTTATTCAGTCAGCTCGAACTTCTTCGCAGGTGCCGCTGACTTTTCCTTGTGGACGTAGTTGCTCTTCATCACCTTCCAGAAATAGGTGCCGTTGTAGAACACCTTCATCTGCTTTCCTCCATCCAGGTGCGCCTTCACATCCTCATCTACACTTGAGAAGTGAAGGTACACCTTGCTATGCTTCCTCTTCGTAGCCACTTCTACAAAATCCACCTTGACCAGAGTGCCAAATCCGCACTCTTCCACCTCCTGGCGAACCTTCTCCTCCGTAACCCAGGTCTCGACCCACGGGATGAACATCGAGTAGGCAACGCCTTCTGGGACTGGGGACTGGTTGATGGTAGACATGATTGTTTTTTTGACTGTTAGACTGTTTAGATTGTTAAGATTGTTTAGATTGTTTAGATCGTTTGATTCGTTTGATTGTTTAGATCGGTTGATTCGTTTGATTGTTCGTTGGTTACTTTCCCTTTACATCTTTTTCTAATTCAATTTTTTTTTCAGAATTCTAATTACACTTTTATAGGTCTAAGTTTATACTATTTCTACTATATTTATACTATTTAGAATATTTATACTATTTATCACAAAAAATTGATTCTATATTTTACCAATTCAAATTAAATACTCACTACTAATTTTCACACTATACTAATAATCCTTCCTACGTTAAAAAAAAATAAACATGCCGTCTACTAAAACCACCAAACACCTACAAACTGTTAAAACCAAATCCGGCAAAGTTGATAAACGCTACTCTACCCAACAATTACACTAAAGATAAACGATGCAATAAAGTCACAAAAATTAAAAAATAATTAAAATATTATATCCTCACTAATAAACTTATATATATCTTTTTTTTATTAATTTAATAAAAATTATTTAATTACTATAAGCTAATTACTATAAGCTAATCCACCCATACCACTCATTATTCTTAACACATTGTAGTTTATCGCTACTATTCTCGCTGTTAATAAATGTGTACTACTACCACCTTCTTGTGGTACCCCAGGCCATATAGCATCATCTTGCCCTAAATATACGAGGGATGGGTCAGTAGAAGAGGCTATACGGGTATTACCTGTATTTAATACTGCGCTGTCTATTCTTGAAAAATTACATGTACCTGATGGCTGGTGTTCTTCTGGATTTAAAGCAAAAGAATAGATACAAATACTATCCGATATACCGTTCACAACGCCTCTCCAGCCGTTCAATACGTCACCACCGCCTTCTAAATCTGTCTCAGCATCACGAAAATGTAAACCCCCATCACCACTATGATGTTGGTATAATTGAACCCTTGAGAAATACGTATGAGGCCTCGCACTAAATCTTTCATGTCCATTGAGTTTTAATGTATAGGTAACATCATCTAAATCACTATGCCTTACTACTGGTAATGATACACCCGCATCTAAAGACTGACCAAAAATCGGATCTTTAATATTAGGTCCACCTGAAGTAAAAGTAGAAAACCACATTAGTTCTTTTACCGGGTGGTTAAATCGTAATTCGTGGTCTCCAGAAACACCTCCCTGGAGTATCTGCTCCTGCACCTGTTCAATAAGGTATTCATGCGAAACCTGCGCGAAACGTCTGCGTTCATCGGTATCTAGATAGATATAGTCGACCCATAATGTATTTCTAAGTATATTCATATCATTACCCCCTATAATCGCATCGGCTAAATTAGTAAAGCGGGTAGTAAGTGTATGACTTAATATAACTTTTACTTCATGATACTGTAGAGCGATAAGAGGGAGAGAGAGGCCGGCGTTTTTACAGAACCAGAAATTAAGAGGAATAAATTTACTTTGACCCTGGTCCACATTATATCCATATGTTTTTTGTTTTAGGGTGCCCACCCCCCACACATGTCCTTCATCTCTGACTTCATTATAGACCTGCATATAAGCGCCACTATGTCTATCTATTTTCTGGCCGCCTATTTCTACTTCCACGTAATCTATATAATCTGATATATAATTTGCATTAACGTTCGTAGCGCCAATATCCAGTTGAAGGTGCATTTTATGAATTAAATCGCCATTACGGGAAATAGTGGCTACACATTTGCCGTCAGCAATACTATTCCCACTCCATGTCTGTTCGATACATTCCATAGAGAAGTTAGTGTGTCTGCGGTAGACAACTTTGAAGAAAGTGATTTGTGGATTACCTGTTAAATAAACATCCTGTGCGCCGTAAGCTACTAATTGCATTAATCCTCCACCCATATAATATATAGTAATAAAATAAAATCAAATAAAAAAATTTTTTGTCGTTTTATGGGATTTTATACTTTTTTGTCGTTTTATGGAATTTTATATTTTTTTTGTCGTTTTATGGGATTTTATTCGGTCAGTTCGAACTTCTTCGCAGCCCTTTCCTTGTGGACATAGTTGCTCTTCATCAACTTCCAGAAATAGGTTCCGTTGTAGAACACCTTCATCTGCTTACCTCCATCCAGGTGCGCCTTCACGTCCTCATCTACACTTGAGAAGTGAAGGTAAACCTTGCTATGCTTCCTCTTTGTAGCAACTTCTACAAAATCCACCTTGTCGAGAGTGCCAAATCCGCACTCTTCCATCTCCTGGCGAACCTTTTCTTCTGTAACCCAGGTCTCGACCCAAGGGATGAACATAGAGTAGACAATGCCTTCAGGTACTGGGGACTGGTTGACAACAGACATGATTGTTTTTGGTTAAAGACTGTTTTGATTGTTAGATTGTTAGATTGTTAGATTGTTAGATTGTTTAGATTGTTTAGATTGTTTGATTCGTTTAGATTGTTTGATTCGTTTGATTCGTTTGATTAGTTTAGATTGTTCGTTGGTTACTTTCCCTTTACATCTTTTTCTAATTCAATTTTTTTTTGAGAATTCTAAAGACGATTTTGTAGATCATTGACTATAAATTTCGAAATAAAAAAAGTATTATTAATAAATTATATAGTAATTGTTTATCTATTCGCACAAATCCGCTACATTAGAATTCATAAATTGGGTTTCAATTGTAAATAGACTATGTACTAGTTCTTCAACACCTATATGTGGTAAATTAAACTCTGCTCTTTTATCATCCTCTTTCTTTATAGCTACCAACATATCTAAATCCCTTTGTTGTTTTGATACATTTACTTTCTCTTCGGGTATGGGTGTAGGTGTATTAATAAGTTCTGCAACGTTTACATTTGTTTCACCCTTTTCTTCAATCTTTTTTTCTTCTGGTAGACTATTTCCAGAAAAATTCTGATATACATAAATATCTCTTCCACATGTTTGCCTGTAACTATTAGATGCCATTGTGTTAGTTCCGTTTGTTCTTGTGTGTCTGTGATATACTTATACTTATATAAAAAAATCAATTTTAAATATCCCAAGGTGTTTATAAAAAAAACTATTTCTAATCTACTCTACTCTATTTACTTACTCAGAATTAAACTGACCTCTTACAAATCCACAAGGAGTAGGCATCCATTGGACACAGATTGTGTTATCGTTCAGCATTACTTTGCGAAATTGTTTTATGTCTGTGTGCGAACCAAATTTTCTGCTGTTAACATATTCGAGTGTAGGGTTTTCTCCGTTTTGCTGAAGTGCTTTTCGTGCCTTGCCTCTTGTCTTTTGTGCTTTCTTTCCAAATACTTTCCAGATAAAGTCGATTGCATCTTTGTCATCAGTAAACACTTTGTAGTCAAATGCTTCGTGCTTGAGCTTGGTCTTCTTCTGTGGAGTATAATCTGGATTTCCAAATGTTTCTGGATCAACAAAACTGATTTGGGTTTGTTTAATTTTACCAGTAAAGTCATTTGTCCAGGCATCTTCATAGGCCTGAAGTGCCTTAAGGTCGGTATAGACAATCATATGTTCTGGGACATCATACCCGCAAGCCCTACCCGCAAACCCTTGAACAATAACATGAACCTTAGGGTCATATGGCTTTCGGTCATAGAGAATACCGACATTGTGTTTGGATGGAATTGTGACGGCGCACCTAAGATTTTCTTTGATGAAGATAAAGGTGTGCTTAAGAGGAGGTGGGAATTTGTTGGGGTTGGTGTCCTCTGAAGCACCATTCCTCATAATTGTTGCAAAGTTCTTTTCCGATTGGGAGTGGCATTCGATGAAATCGAACTCCTCTGTTCCAAAAATCTGTGCGAAGCGGTCAATAACAACACGGAAACCTTCTCCTTTTGGCGCGCGAATCGGATGGAACTTGGGTTCGGTATAAGTTTCTTCGATTTTTGTCTTGATTTCTTGGATAGCTTCCATCGAGCCTTCACGTTCTTCATCCTCGCCGTCCAATTTCTTAAACTGTAAAGCCCGACCATTGAGAAGTTCGGTGGTGCCTTTGTATCCTTTTCCGGTTTTCATAAGATGAACCTTGGCCTTGCCTTCAGATTCCCATTCGCGATTTCCCTTGAGGATAGCTTCTGGTGTAGCGCTGAATGCTACAAAGTTGATGTTGAGTTCTTCGAGACAGTCGGTATCTTTGTAGTCAAGTTCCATCATCATTTTGTTGATGGTATTTTTGTAGCCACTAGCAATGTGAACCTCATCAATAATGATAAGGACATTACTCTTGCCTTTGATTTCCTCTGCCAATTTTTTCAGCTGGTTGCGATGGTAAACCTTTCCGCCGAGAAAAGACAGTCGTTCTGTTGTCTGAGTCTTCCAGTCGTTTGAACTAAGTCCCGTGATAATGTAAATGTTGTCCTGCTGAATTTTGTTCTCGGTTTTCATTATGAAACAGCATTGGTCGATAACGGCAATCATGCAACCGGTTTTACCACACTGGGTTCTCGCCACAACCGTTTGGAAAAACATTTGTTTGTTGTTGATAATCCTTTCAGCTACTTCCTTTGCTGTAGCTTCTTGGTTTGGGTAGTACAGCTCTTGTCCAATCGACTGAGCCTCATTTTTCATTTTGTCAAGTGCCAACTTCATTTTGCCGTTAGGTCCGTGTTTGTTATCTGTCATTTTGGTTAAAAGAGCAATAACATCCGCTTCAGAGAGAGACATTTTTTCCATCATAAGAGCAAGCTGGGCTTCAGTGTTAGAAAGAGACATGATTTTTTTGTTTGTTTGTTTTTTTGTATTCACTTTAGGTTGTTTGTTTTGTTAGTTTTTTATTTGTTTTGTATTCGTAGTTGATTGTCGGGTTGATTCGTTTGATTGATTCGTTTGTTGTTTGTATGTTAACTATACTCTAAATAAATAAAAAATTCAATTTTATTATAGATTAGAAAACAATATATTTGTAGTTATTTAGACATTGAGAAGTCGTTGGTAGCAAGACTTGCAAGTTACAGCATGTGCACACCCAATGAAGAATACCTCCACTGTTGCTTCTAGGCATATCGAACAAGTATCACTAGAACCCTTGATATCTACACACTGTTCCTTGGAGTTTTCAGCCCTACACACGGGACATTTAATAATAGTTGTATTACGAATCTCGTCTATTATCCTATTTGTCAAATCATCCATATCAGTTATAAGATCTGGCATATCATCGCTATCATCATCGAAACTAAGTTGTCGGTTTACATTGTCCATACCTGTAGAAAACACTACATCTACTGGTATAGCATAATCATCTAGTATAGAATAATCAATAACAGGTTCGCTCCTTCCCAATATAACCAGAGGAGGAGGAGGTCCCCAAGAATCATCTGTCTCTTGTGGTGTACTAATCGAATGTTCTACTGTAGACACAGACACAATATCTGTATTTTGTTCAATGCGATCCCGTTCATATTCCGCTAAAATATCATCGTATAAGTGTGTAATATTTTCATTACCCTCAATAAGTTCTTGAGATTTCCGCTGTGATTCCAATGCCATATTAGTTTCCGCTCCCCAATTATTGAACTGATAGAAGCATTCAACCCCGATAGGAATCGAATACCTACCTCCTTTGATAAAATACAAGGACATAGAGTTGTCTACCTTTATCTCTATGTAACAATTCTCATTTGACACTGCATTGCTATTGAAGAAATTATGGTAGTCAAATTCCTTCAGATTTTCATCATGGTTGGCATAATAGTCTATAAAATAATCCATAGTATTTACATAATCCGAATTGTATTGTGGTGCTGCTTCTGCCATGATGTCTATTATTTGTTGTTTGTCTATTCCTAGTTCTCGGTTCTCTTGTGTGCTATATTAATATTTTGTAAATTAAATCAATTTTTTTATTCATAAAAATCAAATTCGCCGGTTAAACTATGGACTTCTTCTCTGATTTCATCTAATTCTTTATCAAATTTACTAACATTTTCCTTAAATTTAGATAATTTCGAACCCTCTTTTTGTATTTCAAGTGATATACCTACAACTCTATCCAATAATTCGCCTATTTTTAGAAAATCCTTTTCCTTAAACCCACGAGTTGTTAGTGCACAACTACCTATTCTTATACCACCAGGAGACAGTGCCGACTTATCACCATATACTGAATTTTTGTTTATAGAAATATCAACATAAGAACAGATGTATTCTATTTTAGAACCAGTTACACCCTTGTTTTTTAGGTCTACCAAAATCAAATGAGTATCAGTACCATCTGTAGCCAATTTATATCCTTTACTAATTAAATAATCGGATAGTGTATTAATATTTTTTTTTACCTGTTTAATATAGTCTACAAATTCTGGTTTTGAAACTTCTAGCATCTGGTGAGCAATTCCTGCTATTTGATGCTGATGTGGGCCTCCTTGTAGCATAGGGAATACACTAAAATTAATTTTTTCTTCTAATTCCTTTCTATAAAAAATAATTCCTGCTCTAGGACCACGTAATGTTTTATGAGTTGTAGATGAAACTACATCACAGTAATCAAAGGGATTAGATAGTTCCTTAGTAGCAACTAACCCATTAATATGAGACATATCACACAATAAATAAGAATTATGTATATCAGATATTTCTCTAAATCTCTTATAGTCTATATCTCTTGGGTAAGCAGAACCACCACAAATAATTAAATTAGGATTAAATGCCCTTGCTTTGGATTCTAAATCATCATAATTAATATAACCATCCGATTTAATCTGATAGGGCAATGATTCATAAAAAACAGAAGTCGCACTAATTTTTTTTTTATTAGTATAAAATCCATGTGTTAGATGCCCTCCTGATGGAAGGTCTAACCCCATAAGTCTATCATGTGGTTTTAGTAAAGCATTATACACTGCTAAATTAGCAGGAGACCCAGAATAGGGCTGCACATTTACTCCCCATTTAGTTTTATCTAAATTAAATGCTTCCAAACATCTATTCTGACAGAGGGTTTCTATTTCATCTACCACTTCACAACCACCATAATATCTAGCATAAGGTTGTCCCTCAGAATACTTATTTGTTAACACAGAACCTAGACATTCCATTACCGATTTTGAAGTAAAATTCTCTGAGGCAATTAATTCTAATCCTCTTTTTTGTCTAGTAAATTCCTTTCTAATCAAATTAAATAAAACTGGATCAGTCAGTTTTAAACGTGTATTCATTTTATTAATATTAATTATTACCCTTAAATCCTTAGTTTATTAAAAAATTGATATAATTAAAACTTTAATATAAAAATATAACAAGAAAAACTATAATGGTTACCTCAGTTTACAAAGAAGAAAACGAAGAACCGAATATTATTATTCATGCCTTTAATCGGTATGAATTTGGAGAGAGTAAATTTAGTGAAACTCCTCATGGTAAAAAGGAATATATTCCTATCTTTGGTGTTGGTGGTCTTATTGAAACATCTATATTGGCGGTCCACGCAAGGCCTATTAAATTCTCACCTGAGGCTGTAACCTATTTTAAACTAACAAAAAATACAGAAACAAAAAAATACAATAATGATTCTATTATTGGAAAAACTGTAGGTGTTATTAGGAGAATAAACGAAAATGGTATCAAAATCGATAAATACCATTGCCCTAAATATAAACTTCTTTCTCTAGAAACCCAACACTATTATAATTTGTGCACGGCTGAAGTTGAATGTTATAAGACAGGTGAAAAAGAAAATGTCGTTATAGAACGACTTGCTATTCCTGAACTACTAGAATATGATTAATCTATACGGTTGTTTCTATCACTTTGTTTTTGATTCCTTCGATTAGCCAAGGTGGAAATCTTCCTCTTTTGGTTCCAGTAAGAAGCCAATTTACGGTCATTTTATCCCATACAAGATAGTCTGGTGAAACGCTCTCAAGAAATACTGATACGATCGGTACTCCTGATTCTAAAATAACCGTCATAAACTCTTTGTAATCGTCTTCATAGGTCCTCCAGGGTGGTTGTTCTGCATTATGAAACCGGACCAAACGATACAACTCACTAAAATATTTTTGTTTGTAAGAATACCCAGCACCAAGAATTCCTACCGAGTCAAGTTTTTCATATAGTTCTTCCATATTTTTACTAAGTTCTTTTCTTATATCATCTATTTTATAACTCCTTTCATAACCGGCTTTATTACATCCGTTCAAAATTTTACTAATGGCTTCTCCCATACTACTTGCATTACTAAATTCCTTTTTTTCCTGTTCTCCAATGATGATATCCTTCGTCCAAAAACAGTATAGTTGGATGAGATTTTTTCCGATACACCGAATATCAGCCATAGTAATGTCGGACATGTTGTTTTTTAGTTTGTTTTTTTAGTCTTTTTTTTTAGTTGTTTAGTTGGTTGGTTTCGTTTGATTCGTTTGATTCGTTTGATTCGTTTGATTCGTTTGATTCGTTTGATTCGTGTGTTACTTATCTATTAATATACTATTTAATCAATTTTTTTTTCTACAAAATAAAGAATAGAATTATAGACATTAAAACTAAAATGATTGAAATACAAGGCAGTATTATTATATAAAAAAAAACTATTCTATGCTATTCTAATTTTTTTGTTTTTTATATTCTATTTTTATTCATCCTTAGAAGCTGCTGTAGACTCCTTGTATTTCTTGTATTCTTCCCACAATTCCTTGCGCTTCTCTTCGTAGGGACGCTTTTCTTCATCCGAAAGCTCCTTCCACAATTCCTGAGCCTTCTTAGCAATCAAGTTGCTTTTGACCTTTTCTCCATCAAAATGCTCCTGGATGATTTCTTCACGCTTCTCCGCACGATACATCCAACTAGCAGGAACCGGCTTCTTCACCTTGTTGGGATCCTCTTCATTTTTCTTCTTTTCCACTTTAGTAGTTGGGTTAGATTCCTTGTATTTCTGGTATTCATCCCACAATACCTGACGCTTCTCTTCGTAGGGACGCCTTTCTTCATCTGAAAGCTCATTCCACAATTCCTGAGCCTTCTTAGCAATCTCACTGCTTTTGACCTTTTCTCCTTCAAAATGCTCCTGGATGATTTCTTCACGCATCTCCGAGCGATACATCCAACTAGCAGGAACCGGCTTCTTCACACGGTTAGGGTCTTCTTCCTTTTTCGCTGCCTTCACCTTTTTCTTCTTGGTGTTCTCATCCATCCACTTCATAAGTGCATCAGGATTGATGAGGCCTTGGTTTTCATCCGTACCGTTTTCATTAATCCACTGCTGGATAGCATCATACTGGGTTGCTGTAAAGGTAGACATGTTGTTTTTTAGTTTGTTTTTTTAGTCTTTTTTTTTTAGTTGTTTTAGTCTTTTTTTTAGTTTGTTTTGATTCGTTTTGATTCGTTTGGTTCGTTTGGTTGGTTCGTTGGTTAATTAGTCTATTAGTATTCTATTTAATCAATTTTTTTTCACAAAAAATAAGTCTAAATTTATAGACATACAAATTATAAAAAGTAGACATTAAATATAGATAATAGATATAAAACATTACTAACAATAAAAAAAACTATTCTACCTACCCTACTCTTTTCTCTCTATTCATCATCATATTGTCCGAGCCATTCTTCTCTTCCGTTGCTGTCCGCAGAATAGTTCCATTCTATCCAAAATTCTAAAACTGCGTCCATAAGTTCTTCTTCAATCTTGTTAAAATTCATTTTGTAGTTGGTTGGTTCGTTCGTTCGTTTGGTTTCGTTTGGTTGTGTGTGTGTTACTTATCTATTAGTATTCTATTTAATCAATTTTTTTTCTACAAAGGTAAGTCTGGGTTTATAGAAAAATATATTTCTATCTATGTCTATTCTATTCTATTCTAATTATTTTTAGATTTGACTTGTTTCAAAAACTCTTTATTCATTAATCTTTACCCATGGTTCTGTTCCCACTTTGAATCTTTTTTACCCTTAAAAGAATAATCAAAATGTTTTTTCTGTTGTTGTAGCCGTTCTAGTGTTTGTCTTTTTATTCTTTGTTCTTCCAAAATTCTATCCTGTTCCCAAATAATTTCTCGTTGTCTTTGTCTAGCATCTTCCATATTTTTTTCTTCTAGTGCCCTCTGTTCTTTTAGTTTCTTAGATAAAACCTTTTCTCGGTATGTATTAATCATTTCCAATTTTTGGATCCGAGTCATAGACCGCCAAGTAGCCTGATTATCTAATTTGTTTTTAGTTTCTGTTGTATGATTTCTTAGGTGTTCCAATAATTTCAATCTATTTTGTTTTTCAGTTTTAATAATCTTTACATGTTTTTTTACAAAAGTATTGATAGGTTGCCTAACCCTTAGTCTTTCTAATTCCTTTTTTAATTCAAGTTCTTTAATTCGTTCTATTCTTTCTCTTTCTAGTCTTTCCTTTTCTGCGTTTAGTTCTATCTCTTTCAGTAGTTTTTCATAGGCTAATTCCTCTTGACGTTCCCGTTCCATACGTTCCATTTCTAGTTGTTGCTTTATCATTAGCCTACGATGTTTTTCTAGTTCCTTTGCTTCCTTCTTCATTTGACGTTCTATGCATTTAACATATTTCAAATCTGATACAGTTAAGTCTTTACTATCTGAATTAATTTTACCATTAATAACATTTTTTTTTAGATTAGCCATTTCTCTAGTACGCTCTTTATAGTAAGCCCTTATCTCTTCATTTTTAGCATCAATAGCATCCTGAAGAGTTTGTAGTTCCTCTTTATCTTCATCAAAATTAATAGCATTGTAAGTCATACACATATCCATTCTAAGTTTTTCTAGATTATACATATTACCACGCTTCTCGTATTCTTTTTTAATTAATAGTGGAAATTCTACGGCACAGTGGCTTCCAAGAATATATAGTTTTCCTAAAACCTCAAACACATTGAGCCATCTAAGACCACCTTTATTACAGATACAACTATAATGTGATTGGTTATTCTTTTCTTCTACAATTCTATCTAGATATTTCATCTTTTCTTTATCTGTTAGATTTAGAGATGGTGTAGGAATGAAATTGTTAAATTTAATATTTTCTGTAAATGTGGTTCTAGTATTCGGATCTATTTGTCGCTCTTCACAATCTACATAACCTATGAATTTCACATTGCTAAAAAACTTAAAACTAGTAAAAGAGCGTTGTTTAAATATGGATGTTAGAGATGAACCCAATGAACCATATTTAGCATGATTCTTATGCTTCTTTGTTATACGGGTTATAGACTGGTCGAAATTAGTATTATTAGCCCATACTTTCATACGTCCTAGGACTACATCTCGTTTTCTAATAATAGTATCCCTACTCCTATTCAAACTCTTTAGTATAGGGCTGTAATTTAATACAAGAATAGTTTTACTACCATCATCGAAATCAGAAATTATTTTTTCAAGTCTCTCCTCTAGCATATTCCTAGAAGAATCCATATTTGATACATAATATGTGGTACTATTAAATCAATTTTCTTTAATTATATTGTTTTATTAAAAAAAATTATTTAATATTAATTATGGGTATTATAATAAAAATAAAATGGTAGAGACATCTGAATATGTAGAAACAGACCCAACACAGATTATCTACAATAAAATGTGTGATTATATATATGAAGACCTAGGTGAAGACACTGGTATTCTATTTGGAACAATAGAAGAGTATAAAGATTCAATAGATGAGCCAATTACAGAACTTCGAGATATTCTTGTTAAAGATGACCGTTCTGTTAGTAGTTTCTATTGGGAAGGCGTACCATATAACAAAAGACAAAGTCTAGTTAATTATACTGTAGTGAAGGGTTCAGATGAAGATCCAATTACACTACGAAAGGTATTCAAAGCGATAGGACAAGACCCTCATTATAAAGATTATGATGTTAAATACCATAATCATAATTGTCTAGAAGGATATAACTTCATAACTCCTTGTGTTTTTGAATTTTTTTATGGTAGTTAATTATTAAAGAGTGCAGATACTTGTGCTTTGAGACTACAGTATTTATCTTCACTATTTTTTACATCACTTTCTAATTTTGTATTTTGTAGTTTCATTGACTCTATTTCTTCTTTCTTTTCTTTCAATTGAGAAAGCAACATTTCTTGGTACTGGTCATCTGTATTAGAAGTAGTTGAACTGCTATTCATGTTACTAATAAGTTCATCTATCTTATTCTTATTAATAGAATTTTGTTCCGTTTCGGATTCTATATTGGATTCCAGTTCTTTAATTTTATCATCATAACTAGTAATTTCTAGTTTTAGATTCTTAATAATATCCAAGTTTTCTTTGTTTTGGTTTCTTTCTGCTACTAGTTTTTGTTGTGATTCCAGTTGTTTATCTACCATTGTGCTATTAAGAGTTTTTAGTTTAGATAAGGATTCTTCCGTTTTACTCAATTGTTGTTTTACAGAACTATGTTTATCTTCCAATTGTCGGTATTCCGCTTTAATAGAACTTGTTTCAAGAATTTCATTTTTAAGTCTAAGAATTTCCTTTTGTTTATTACTAACATTATCTATTTCTTGGTGCAATTGTGTATTAAGTTCTTCCAACAATTTTTGGTAACTCATTATTTTATCATTTGATAGGTGTTCCTTTTCAATATACTTGGTTCTTTCTTCTCGTAGATAGTCTATTTCTTCTGATTGCTTTTGGTTTACAATTTCGAGTTCCCTAATTCTTTTAGATTGTGAGAAAATCTTCATTTCATCATTCATCGTATCATCATTTCCAGATAAAACCAGCTTTGTAGGCGACAATTGTTCCATTTTCTCAGACAAGCTATGGTATTGAGAAAAGAAGTCTTGTTTTTCGGTGTATTTATAGAATGTTAGAAGATTCTTAAACAATACCTTGAATTGGTTCCTTTTATCTTTGCTTGTGCTAAAATCACTGCTTGGTTCTACAAATGTTTTGAACAACTCAAATTCTTTCAGATCTTCCGGACAATCTTCATTGAACATAATAGAACGAACCCCACTTTCGATATGATTGTGATAGAGGTTTAGTTTATCCATATTAATATAGAATGAATAGAGTGGGAATTTTGAATAATTAAAGACGAGATATGTTTTCAAACTCGGAATGTAAATGTTAAAGTAATCGTCTATCCAGAATTCCAAATCCTTTGTATCTTTTTTGCAATAAACCGATGACTCTTTAAACAAATTAACTATTTCATAGTGAAGATTTTGGCTTGACCCACAACCACAATGTGTTCCACAATTACATTCCTTCTTTATAGGTATTGATTGTTTTGTTTCGATAATACAATTATTAGAATGCAAATGTGTTCTATTTGTATAAGTAGAATTAGATATTTGTGAAGATGTGAAAGGTTTATTTACACGATTGTTACAAGGACGTCCATTTTGTGTAACAAACATTTCCTTTTTGTTTTCCATTAGAACACATTTAAAATTTTGTTTTGCTACAACTTTCTTATCAGGGAGTGTAAAATTAGTAATATAGTCATTCTTATTAATATCATAGACGTGAGAGATAATCGAATCATCTAAATCGTTCTTTTCTATTTCTTGTTTATAATCTGAAAATTCCTTAAATGAATGTTCCATAAATGAATCTAGGTTATTATTAAGATTTTGGGTAAGTCCAGTTTTTTCATTCAACTTAGTAACTAGTTTACTATAGGTTTCTTTGTGTTGTTGAACAACTTCATTTGTTTTGTTGTAGAAGTCGAGGATCTCTGCTTTTTGGTTGATGAAAGCCATGTTGATTGTTTGTGATGATAATAAATTTATAGTTATTTTATTTAATCAATTTTTATATTTTATAAAATACAGATAAACCCTTTTTTTGTTTATATAAAATTGAATATCTATATCCTGATACTTTTAATAACAAGTAGTATCAATAACCATGCCAGGAAACAAAAGAAAGGATAAGAGAAGGTCAAAGGAACGTAGTCGTGCCAGAAGATATAAGTACGACTATAGTCTGCAATATGACGATGTAGATGTAGAGATACATTCAAGAACATACAGATACGATAATGAAACGCGAGCGTTGGTGTTCGACAATATAGATCTTATGAATATTATTCTAGGCTATCTTGGATACAGTAACTTTCTTGTCCTTGGGATGGTATCTAAAAACTTTAACGAACTTTTAAAAAATAATATGGATTACTTTATGAACAAAACAAATACAGATTACTGGAAGAACTATCAAGTTAATTTATATAGTTATAATTACAAAAAATGGAAAAAAAATGATGAATTGTTAGAATCTATATTTGTGGGTATAAAAAAAAATGTCTCGCATGGGTATATATCAGTCCCTATAACTAATACCTGGAATAAACCATTAAAAAATACTACATTACCAAAAAACCCGCCACCAGAAATAGAATCGTATAAAGACCTTGTCTATAATACTGAATGGTTTCATAATCACGAATTTCTTGAAATATATAAAATAACTGGGGAAAGATACCCTAAACTGTCTTTGTACGAACGATTCTTCAAAAGTAGTAATGATTTAAAAAAATATTTAACCGGACTAAGATTCTGTGATAGATGTTATAATGACTGGCGGTGGTCTAGAGATTATAAAGAGTGGTGTAATTGTTCACTACAAAATAATATAAAAAGAGAAGTTTACTTCTCATAATATAATATAATATAATATAACAATGACAACATACGATTATGATACTATTAACAATACCCAATCTATTTTTTCTAATATTTCACTAGAAGATATTAGAACTCATTATACTCTATGGTCTGAAGAAGGACAAAAAAGATGGTTTGTATATAAATGTAAAATAAAAAAGGATCTAGAAAAATTCAGTAAAACATTTAAGGTCAGTTCATGGATTATAATGTCTCCTGGACTTAATAGTCAGGAAGGGTTAGCAAATTTTAATATGATGCCTTTTATGAGTCATATGACGATTGATGCAATTAATCGTAAAATACAAATAATGAAAAATATACTATTACAACAAAATAGAGAAGAAGATGAATATAATATCCCTTTATGGTATGAAGCATCAGAAGATTATATAGATGAAAAGGTAAAAGAAGTAAATTTATCTGTATCTGGTAAAGCTATTGTAAATATTATAAAAAATATATTAGAAATTAGCGAAGGAAATATTTTATCAATTGTTAATGTAGTAAAAAATCTTAATATAGAAGGTGTCTTTAATTTTAAAAAAACTAAAGAGAAAAAAAAAAAGGTAAAAACCTCAACAGATGTAGATGGAGTAAAGGTATATGTTCTATTTGATTATAATCATAATGTTTCAAATAGCAAATATTTAATAAAAAGGTTCTTTAGATTTTCTAAAAAAAAAATAGAAGTAAATGGAAAAATTTTTATTTTTAAACCAAGAAATAAAGCAGCAAGAGAAATATGTAAAAAACTATTACATTGTAAAGTAGAAGATATTATACAAAACGCACGTTTGTTATAAATAATTAGAAAAGGTTTTTGCATTGTTCCTGAGAACCCCGACTAGATAGACAGTTCATCATCTCCTCTGTAAGAACACAGCATTTACCATTAACAGAATAGACAGTATTGTTACTGTAACCTTTTTTATTCGGGTAAATTTTATTGTAGTAATTAGGAAGGTCACAGTATTCCTTTTTACAAATCTTATTCCATGGGATAACATCTAATTTGTTATCGAACCCTTCCTTTTTGTATAGGAAAATAACATATAATAAACCAACAACAACTAACACAGTTAACGCATCAAGCACCGAACGACGATTCATACTAAACTTCATATATTATACTATATTATTTTTTTTTAGATTTACTCTTGGATTTTTTAGAGTTTTTTTTAGATTTCTTCTTATTTTTTTTAGATTTTCTTTTTTTTAATCCTGCGGCTGAGGCAGCATAGATTCTTTCCTTTATAATATATTCATCAAATACTAGATTTATAAGGCCATTATCCATTCTAACGAAATATTTTAGTTGATTATTATATTTTATTGTGTGTTTTTCCTTTGCCTTTTTATTTATACTACACTCATTTTCAGCATTATCACAATAGTCTGGTGTCCATTCAATCATAAAGTCAGGGTTTCCTATTATATCATTATCATAAACAATTGTATTCTTTTTGGGAATAGCAATAACGGTGCCTTCTATAGAACGTCTATTGTGTTCTTCATTTATTAAAACTTTTTGACCTACTGAAAATATTTCCATTATATAATATGATAAGAATAAAATTGATTAATTTATTAATATTAATTAATTAATACAAACAATCCACAAGATGCCTTACGGAACCCAAATCCAAGAAATGCCTAATATTCCTAGTGTTAGGAAATCAAACTACACTATGCCTGACTGTTTTGTCTGCAATAGTCCAATTAAACGAGGGCATATGATTACACAGTGTATGGACGGTATCAAAGGACACTACTGTATTATACTACGTGAACGAAGCACAAATCCAGGTCAATGTGACGCACCATTTTATAGACCTACAACCGCTGGAAGATGGGTACACCAAGACTGTAGAGCCCCCTATGTATGGACAGAACATACCTACAAAACACAGATGAAAGAAGACCAACCAAATGGTGATAGTTCAAATTGTAAAATACAATAATAGAGTAGATAGATAGAGTAGTTAGAGTAGTTTTTTCTATAATTTTATTGTTATGCTACAAAAAATAAAATTGATATAAGTCTATTTAAAATAGAGAATTAACAAACGAATACAGCAACTAATCTAAACAAACGAATACAGCAACTAATCTAAACAAACGAATACAGCAACTAATCTAAACAAACGAATACAGCAACCAACCAATCAATCTAAACAAAAACAAAATGGGTTTCCATACTATCGAAAAAGAAGTGGTCGACTACTCGGTATATGACAAAAAAGGTCGCAAAGACCGTTCAAGGGTAAAATCAACAAAATATGTAGATAGTGATGACGACGATTCCAACCCATTGCCTGCAACAAAAAAAAAGAAAATATTAAAAAAAAAAAAGGCAGCAGGTAAAAAGAAGATAGTGAACTTGAAAAACAAGAAAAAAAAAGAAACCGAACAGGAGTATAATGATAGTTATTTTGAACAATTAATTAAGAGAAGAGCCATGCTCGCTGAAATAAGAGGATCTCCTCCAGCATTCAAGGGCAATCCCTTCCTATTCTCATACTTGCCCAAATCCCGCCAAGAAATGCTAATGAAAAGACCTGGGTTTAGTGTTGAAACATATAACCGCGAGAGTAATTTAATATATCCATTAGGATATACGAAGAGTGCCTTAATGAAGGCAAGAGAGGTTGTTGAAAAAAACTCCAAAAAATCTGATTAGATATAATGATAATAGATTAGTAAGTAGAATAGTTTTTTTCTATAAAAATTGATTAATTTATTATAACATAATGAAATATATAACACGATGTCTGATTCAGTTCCAAATATTGTTTTTGAAAAGTCCTATTCACTACCAATGGTATTTGTAGAAAAAATGTTTTCATCAACCAGAAAGTCTTTATATAAGATGAAGTGTCACTGCTGTTATGAACCAATACTTAGGGGACAGTACATAACACAGTGTTGTGAAAGCAATAAAGGTATTGAACTACGTGGTAGATATACAAGAGACGGTAGTTCTTATAAATTAGACACAGGTAGTAGATGGATCCACCAAAACTGTCATCCTAGTAGTGGATGGACTATGTATAGTATGGAACTAGAAAGTATGGAAATAGAAAATGAAAATAACGAATTATAATTATAGTAAGATTATTTGTGTCAGTTGCCCTATGTGTAAGTAATTAGTAAGAAAGATGAAATGGATGTGTTTATCTATTTTTATTTTTAATAATAGTTTGGTAAAAAATCTATTTTATTAGTAATCATATAGTCTAAAATATTATTCATTTTAAGAATCTCTGCACGCTGAGATGTTATAATGTCATAACAAATACGTATCATATGTGTATTATTTGTGTGTTTCAATAATCTATTACTCATTATAATAGCAACTTGATGATGAGGTATCATATGTTCTAAAAAACTTTTATCGGTATGTTTCATATGTTTCATATGTTCGCTATGATTATTTGGTTTAAAAAATAATGGATCGCAGTAACTATTAGTCGGTTTTGATTTGGTATTATCTGATATTGAAGTAAAAAAATTGCTATCTCTATATATAGTTTTAGATTTGTCGGATAATACTGGTATATTTTTAACTACATATTCCATCAATCTAATTTCTATTTTCTGATTATAAATAATAGTTCTATATATATGTTGAATTGTTTTACTTTTTGATATATTAAGCATTAGATTACACATATCTATAGCTACTTGATGATGTGGAATCATATGTATTAAATAGTCTGTATTAGATAACATATCAATACACGGGTTTGTAATTGGATGGGTTATAGTGTCTTCCATATATATTAATATTATAAATAATATAACATAACAATTGAATAATCTGATAATAATTACTATTAAACTGTATGAATTTATTTTAGAATATCTCCGTATTTTTCCATATTTTTAAAATTATTATAGGCATCTTGATACTCGAGAGTATTAACCTGGTATAACAAATTAGACCAAACACCTACAAAGGTTCCAGCAGATAAAAAAAGAGATAGGGTATTGTGTCTCATTATAGATAGTATATATACAAATCTTTAATATATTATGTACAACATTGTTCAAGATATTTATCATCAAACTTGGTTGGTTCGTTAGTAATAAGAGTATGATACAACTTCTTTTTAGACCAACTTTTGTAGTGATTAATACCATATAGTTTACAATATCCAATTAGGTTCTGTTTTGATACCGACCGCTGCATTCCAAATTTGTTAAATAAAATTTGGGTGAAAATCATATAATTGAGCCTAGATTTCCAGTTGTCAAATGTTTTGTGCTGTATCAGATTGTGGTATGTAAGGTCTATGTTATTTTTTTTGTCCGAAGGTTCAAAGGCAAAGTAGATTTTATCGTAGTAGGCACATCTCATAAGATAGAACAGCGATTGTGCCAAAAGTCCCTTAATAATATCAAAGTTAGGACAAACAGAATAGTATGTAGTTTCTACAAAAATTTCAAGAATTTTGACTGGGTCATTAATTGTATAAAGGTGATGGTTGAATTTGTAGATATAGGTGGTGACGTGTTCTTCCATGTCGTAATCATCGTAATCGAAACAAAGAGTAGTAAATGTTGCAACCAGACTATTAAATGGTGCTTCTAGACGACTTTTCTCAAAAAAATCTCTGATATTGGTTAATTCACCTACTGTTTGGAAAATAGGAGAATAGATTACTGTATTGAAACTTAATATTTTGTTGATGATTTCTGGGGGGATGTTCAAATCCTGAAAGATTTCCCAGACTGGATGTGATGAAAATTGGAGAGGCATGACTGAGGAATGAATGTCTGACTTTGGTTGTTGTGGTTGATTGTGATATTTGTATATAGTAGAGGATTAAATCAATTTTATTTATACTAAATCGGTTATAGCTTTGATTAGTAAATAGTGAATTTTTAGAACAGTTTTAATATAGTTTATTAATCTATTTTCAGACTCTTTGTTTATATTTAATGTTCTATAGTTCCTAAATGAATTTAGAAGTGTTCTATCTATCAAACTGTTTGTTTTCGTTCTAACTACTTCATCTCTATCATTAAAAAGAATTCTTAGTGTATTATCATAGGTTGTTCTTACTGATAGTTTAATAGTATCACCTGTAGATGTAATTAATAAAATATTACCTCTAAAGGAAGGATTATTCGTTTTACCTGGGGTTTGTTTTGCTAGATGATGTGGTGATATGTGGTGATGTGGGTATTTTAAAATACCTGGTTGGGTATTATTGTGTATATCATGATTAGCCAGACCAACATGATTAATATAAATATCTCCCCCTTGACCCTTTCTTGATTTTGCCTTCTTATTATTCATTTGTCCGATAATATTATTACCAGTAACCCCTCTTTTTGTAACAGGGGTCTCGCCTGTTATTTCAATATTTCTTGCAGTACTACGTTTACCAGGAGGCACATATCTTTTATTTTTTAATGTAATATTACGAGATGGCTGTCTAGGTGTATTTCTACTACTTCTCCAGCTATTTGATGGCTGTCTAGGTGTATTTCTACTACTTCTCCAGCTATTTGATGGCTGTCCAGGTGTATTTCTACTACTTCTCCAGCTATTTGATGGCTGTCCAGGTGTATTTCTACTACTTCTCCAGCTATTTGATGGCTGTCTAGGTGTATTTCTACTACTTCTCCTGCTATTTGATGGCTGTCTAGGTGTATTCTTTCTTCTCCAGCTTCTTGATGGATATAGTGTATTGTTTACTCCTCCTTTTTTTAAAGTTTTCCTTCCCATATACAAGTTTATAATAAAAAAATATAGATTATATAGTATCTTCATAAAGTTAAGCAGTACATACCATTGAGTTGCTCTTGTGGATATTTGAGAATATAGATATATATTCTTGTAAAGTTTTTGTATAATCAATTTGTGTATCTGTTTTGTTAACAGAACTAATATTAACTACTTCCATTATATCAGATAAGGTTTCCATATTAAATCTTTCAGGGAAAGATTTCATTAAGTTGTAAAGAGAACTATTATCATATGGTTCGTTTATCATTAAATTTTTTATCAATCTTTGTCTGGTCCAAGATTTTTTATAAGGGTATCCTATCATAAAATTATATAGTTGTAAATCTCCTTTGCTAAATCTAGAAATTTCATTTGTTTTTATGATATTCATAATAATCTTCCATATATAGACTGGATTTAATATATGGTTTACAGATGTTTCTTCAAATCTAGAATTATAGATTCTTCCTTTGGGTATTTTGAATATATTGCTAATTGTTGTGTTAAATTTTATACTCAATATGTTTTTTAGATTAGTAGCAAGTAGGTCAGTTAGTATAGTCGAGTCATAAACCATAGACTTCCTCTTAATTCTTATTTTGTGATCTAGGTTTATTGCATTTCTGACGCACTTAGCGTGATACAGAATAAATTCTTGTAGAATAATATTTTTATCTTTGTGATAGAGTTTATAGTATTTTTTTATAAAGTTTACTAAACCCAATGAACTATAAGAATTTGAACTAACGAAAAATATTTTTACAAATGTATCAACCAGATCTGAATAGATAAATGTGCGTTCACCTCGCATACATTCATATTCATTCGTAGACCACGTCAATTCTCTAAAGGGTGCTATTATTGGTGTGTAATAAGTTTTGTAGCTAAAAATAATATTAATAATTTCATGGGGTAGTCCATATGAATAAAGTAGTTGCCAGACAGGGTGACTTGAAAGGATAAATCCACCCATTGTTAGATGTGATATTATGTATAGTATTTATTTTAAATCAATTTTATAATTACACTCGTTTTACAAATTCATCTTTTTTTTCTAGTTTGTTTGGGTACCAAGAAATTTTAGGTTTTATTCCATTACCTTTTAAAAATTCTTTTACTCTATTATCATATTCATCTCTAAAAACTTTCATAAGAAATTCCTGTGATTTATAGGTTTTTTTATATTGTTTTACCATATCTTCTACAAATTTTAAAGTTATAACAGAAATAGTAATAGATGCACACGATCCAGAAACCATTGCCTTTAATTTATTTCCTGTATTGTAATAGTTTTCACTAATTTTTTTATTCGTTTGGATCTGTTCTATGTTAATCGTTTCCGAGGCATATTTAAGAGGTCCAAGTAGATTATCAGGAATAGGCATAAGTTTTTTTGCTATAACAAACACAACCGCTTTATATGGATGGACTTTTTTGAAGACATCATTATAAATAATAATCTCATCACACCCTTCTATATTTTTCCAGGTAGCTCTATATAGGGTATCGTTTTTATTATATTCCATTCTATCAGGTTTCCCATACATTTTATTAAGTTCTTTACATTTATCGGTAACCATTTTATTTTTAGATAATCTTTCCCATTTAATTGCTTTTTTTGTTTTCATTAAAATATAGAAATATTTTATTTAGTTATATTATAATGTCGATGAGTCCAGTTATAACTAAATTTAATAATGAAATTGATAAACTTATTAAAACAGATACAATACAGAGTGAAAGTGATATACAGGATTTTATTGGGTTAAAAAATATTGCTGGTAAAATAGTTAATAAACTCGGTAATGTTCACTTTAATAGCCGCAATGGTGGTGTAGAAGGTAATAGATTAAGTGATCTAGCGAGTTCAGTTTATCAGGCTAAAATTCCAACACCACCAGCTCCAGTGGAGCCTTCTAATAATGTGGGAGAAGAAGTATCGGGTCGTGGTGTTGGTAGTAGAAGGAAAGGAAAGAAATCATCTAAAAAAAATAAATCAAAAAAAAGTAAACGTACTAAAAAAGTAAGGAAATACAGAAACTAATTTTTATTATTTATTATTATATATTATTATATTATAATGAATATATTAACTTTATTGAGTGACCCTTATATTAATGAAATTATTCGTAAACTAAATATTTGCGAAAATAAAATTATAAGAACCAGAGATCAATTTAAAAGGTCCACTTCATCTTGTAGAGTTTGGCAATTGAAATTTTCTATTATTTACTATTATTTTATGAATTTAGGATTAGATGATACTAAAATTAATGAAATGTGTGGGATTATATCTTTTTTTCTAAATAATTCAGATATAAATAATGCCTTGTCTAAAATTATTCATTTTAATAATGCAACAGAATATAATATAGTCCCTATAAATTCTTATGATATTCTAACTAATAATGGAGATGATACACAACTATACTATATGTGCGTTTATAATACAATGTTAGGGTCTGGTAGTATACTACATTATTTTACAATAATACGTATAGATGATACATATTATTTGAATTCTTCCTATGGTTCTGACCATGTGTGTGTTCCACAGTATACGACTGAATTAGATATTAGTGAATTCTATGGATTTTGTGAAAGTTTGATGAATAAAACAAATCCAGAAATTATAACATATTTTTTCCAAAAATATTTTTTGAAAGGAAACCTAAAAAAAAGATATGATGAAAATACTACAAACGAAATTCCATCTTTAAAAAGCAAGTGGATGGATGTAAATAAAGGTATACAAAGTGAAATAGATTATTATTTTGTTCCAACAAATAACTATAGTGTAGGCTTACTACATAACTATAATGATTTAACGAACGAATTAATACAGTATTTTAGAGGAAATCCAGAATTAAGGGGCGGTAAAAGGAAAAATAAAAGGTCTAAAAAGAAATCTAATAAAAAGAAATCTAATAAAAAGAAATCTAGTAAAAATAAATCTAAAGGTTCGAAAAAGAAATAATTTATTTACGGTCATAGGTATTATGACATTTTTTACATAAGATAAATAGGGGAATTTTAGAATGTAATTTAATAAACGTTTTTAGTATATCTCTAATAGAAATAGGTGTTTCATTATCTTTAAAATATATTAAAATGGACTGTTTTAGTAGAGAAGAACGGTCACAGTTCTCTTTATTACAATGGGCTCTATCCAGTTGAATAGTTTTACTCTTTTCTATTTTACAGTTATCACATTTATCTGTAGTGTATTTAAAAAACGAATTAATTAAATTTTTAGCAGGACCACCTTTTAGATGTTGTAATATTTCTTCTACTTCTCCTATAATTTTTATAGGGTTTACTAGACAATTAATTCTCGATTTTTTTATTGTTTCTTCAATATTTTCTGTGCGTTTAAGTGCATTAATATATAATGGATTTTCAGGATCGTTCAAATGATTCATAATTATTTTACTTAATATAAATTGTATTGTTCAATTTTATAATATATATACAAATAGTATATGACGACATTAAATAAAAAGGTTATGATAAGTTTAAATTCTGCTCTTCTATTTGTATTAGTAAATCACCCTAATTTACTTTCATTCGGTCCTAGAACGGTTGGGGCCGTAGGAAAAAAGTTTGGTATTACTGGAAATTCTATAGGTTCTACAAATTATAAATCGGTTGTTTGTCCAACAAATATTGGGTTGCTTCTTAATGCTCTCTATTTTTTTACTATTTCTTATTTCTCTATGGGTAAAGCTAAAATTAATAATGGAATAAAGGTAAAACATGCTCTATATGGCACACTAATATTCTATCTTGTATCTAGTCCTGCATTATATTCTGTTGTTGGTTCTATATTAGGAAATACTTTCGCTAGTAAAAGCGGATGTCCAACTTTATATGGTGTTCTATTACACGCACTTGTTTACTGTTGTATTCTTGTTGGTGTAATGTATCTACCATAATCATTTATAAATTTATTATTAAAGATAATTATTTAATTAATTTAGGAACCTATAATGGAAGCACTAAATTTGTTAAAAAAATATGGTGACAACGGATATATTGGTGAAGATGTTACACAATTACAGCATGCTTTCCAGTGTGCTATGTTCGCTGAAGATGATAGTGATGTTGATAATAAAAATGATTTTATATTAGGATGTCTATTTCATGATATAGGGCATCTACTTTGTTATGATAACCCAGAAATGGAAAAAATGTCAGATTTAGGTGTTATGAATCATGAAAAAGTTGGTGCAGATTACCTGCGTTCTTTAGGGTATAATGAAAATGTATGCGAGTTGGTTGAGAATCATATCAATACTAAACGGTATCTTATTTCAACTGATCCTAATTATTATAATAATCTATCTGAAGCATCAAAGCAGACCTTTGAATACCAAGGAGGTAAATTAAGTTATGAGGAAATTAATAGTTTTAAACAAAATAAATTATTCAAATATCATCTTAAATTAAGAACATATGATGATCAAGCCAAATCTACTGAATATGATTTAATTAAGAAAATAGATAAAATGAATAACAAAGATTATTATAGTTCTATTATACTTTCTATGTAGTTTATTATAAATATGTTTATGAAACATTAGTTTCTCTCTTTATTTTTTGTATCATCATAATTAACGGTATTTGACTTTTAATAATTGTCCAATGCACTTTTTTTGAATCCCTTTCAAAATCATCAAGGATATAGCATTTTTTTTCTGTTTTTTCCATGAATCTAACTGTTTTAGACATGATTATAGCCTCTTATTTATATTTAATATTTAAAAAATAAATCAATTTTTTATTTATAATGGAAAATATTTATAGTATTTTTAGAGAATTAAACATACCAGATGAATTAACTAATATTATTTTATTTAAGTACAAAGGTATTCAACACCCAAATTCCATTCTAATAAATAATAAAATAAATATGATCTTTATAAGAAAATCATTTTATTGTTTAGATTATATTAGTTCCTATATGTGGGGGTTAAATAGGAGTCTTAATATAATTAATTCACTATTTTGCTATGATAGTAATAAATTTTTAATATATATCGGAAGAATAGAAGGAATGAAAGAACCCAGGAGACTATTTAATAATAATATTTATATGAATAACACATTTAAATACTCATACGTTTACTATTTAAATAAATTAACTATAGAAAATAACTATACCCATAAAAGTATATGTAGTCCTACACTATAAAACATGGAACACTTGATTGTCATTTCACTATTAAAATATATCACAATCATCATACAACTCATTTGGGTCTGGAATGAACCTGGTTATTATTATGATCCCTCCTATTCCTAATGTACCAGTAAGGCACATGGTCCGTGATATTGATATTATAATTAATATAGAAGCGAAGAAAAGAAAGAATAAGGTTAGAAGACCAAAAGGTAAAAAAATAATCTATTTAGGAAGTTTATAAATTATATAGAATCTATTTTTTATTTTTATTCTGAATATGATTCCCCCCCCCCCTCTTCAAAAAACGTGTTTTTTTTAAAACGATAAATTATGGTGTAAAACGATAAATAAAGTTATCCTTTTTATGGTGTCATTTCTTATATATTTATCGTTTTAGATTTATTATGATAAATTATTTATCGTTTTGATAAGTAAAACGATAAATATTTAAGGTTAAAAAAATGAAATATAAATATATTATAATAATAATGGTGGATTTTTCGTGTTTAATGTGTAATTATCAAACCGAAGTAAAGGCAAACTACATTCGTCATCTTAAATCAACAAAACACTTTAGAAACAAAGTAATTTATGATAACAAATCGGAAAAGACCCAAAAAGACCCAAAAAAGACCCAAAAAGACCCAAAAAAGACCCAAAAAAGACCCAGTAAAAATAAAAATGATGAAAATAGTGATAATAATACTTGTATTTTCTGTGGAAGTAGTTTTTCTACATTTGCACATAAAAGAAGGCATGAACTACATCGTTGTAAGGATAAGGATGCTGTTAAACATAGAAAAAAAATTAATCATGGATTAGAAATAAAAGAGTTAAAAAAAGAGCATAAGAAATTAGTTGAAACTTTGCTTTCAAAAGTAGGAAACACAAATATTATCACTACTACAAATAATTTAAATCTAAATAGTTATGGTAACGAAGATATAAGTCATATAACAGATCAATTTAAAACCCAGATGTTAAATATGCCATATCAAATGATACCTAAGATGATAGAACATGTACACTTTAATGAAGATAAACCAGAAAATAAAAATATACTTATACCAAATATTAAGGAAAATAAAATAAAAATTTTTAGTAATAATAAATGGATATATAGGAAAAAGGATGATGTTTTGAATGATTTAATTGATGGAAAATATTTTATGATAGATACTCACTATGAAACTATTTGCAATAAAATAAAAAATAAAAGATATGAAAAATTTAGAACTAAATATGATAAAGGAGATAAGTCTATAATTGAACAGATTAAGTCTGAAAGCGAACTAGTAATTTTAAACAATCGTTAATACTTTTATGGAACACATGATGAAAGCATCATAATTATCAAAAACATTATTGCTAACATAGCAATGAAAGACAATATAGTATCAGTTTCTCGTTGACTTTGTATAAGGCTAACAACCCGATTGTATTTGAATTTAATGGAATTAATATCAAGTTTTTCGTAGTTAATTTCACAGATACTTTTCATATCTTCAAGTTCTGGCGAGTAACTGTAGAGTTTGAAATTGTTTCTATAATGACGCCGCTGCTTCCTTCGTTCAGATTTAGTACGCAACCTCTTGAGAGAATATGTTTTGTAGTTATAGTATCTAATAATAGTAGTAAGTTTATTTAGTGAAATATAGTTAATCCCCATTGGGGCGATAAGTTTTTCGATGTAGATATCATTACAGTATTTAGTCAAATCTATTTCTGGAGCAGCACATTGTGTAGTATTAGAAAAGGTGGACTTTGAGATGGCGGTGGCAAGGAGGACTGTCGCGAAAAGAGACATGTTGTTTTTTGTTTGTGTATTTCAACTTAACACAAAATGTAAAATCAATTTTTTTTAAGCAAATCTACTTTCTATTTACTATTTCTATAGTTAGATATTAACAAAAAAAAGATTTCTATCCTACTATTTTTGTTGTTTACTATTTTTTGATTTTTTGTTGTTTACTATTTTTTGATTTTTGTGTGGTTTTTGATTTATTTAGAAGTTGATAACCTTAGCGCAGCGGCAGTAGTCTTCGTCCATTCCCCTGTGAATACACCAGTTGCAGTGAGGGCATTCATTATACCAGCCCTTATCGGAATCAAACTCGGTGTTCAGGACAAATTCGTCGTCGTAGTTGAGCATAAAGTCATACCAGAACTGGAACTCCTTTGGAGTGCTGATACTTTCCAGCCAAGCGTAGGCTTCAAGGTTTTCTTCTGTGTCCTCGATTTGTTGCTTCATACCAAGGTCCCAATTGATTTCTTCCTTTTCTTGTTCGTCGTAGTAAGTCTGGATTTCTTTGTCGCGGGCTGCGATGTATTCACCCATTTCCGGATCATTCCAGCCGGAGTCGGAGTTGAATTCAATTTCTACCAGGAGCTGTTCGTTGTAGTCAAGCATAAAGTCGAACCAGAACTGGTTGTCCTTTTTAGTGGTATTGTTTCCCTGCCAGGTGAACATGTCGATATTGTCGCGGACATCGCGGAGACGGGTTACCATATTCATCTCCCAGATGTGTTCGGACATTTCCATCTCGTCATAGGCCTGCTGGATCTCTTCTTCCTTTGCCTGGTTGATTTGGTCACGAATCTGCTGAGTCTTGTAGTTGATGCGTGAATTTTTTTCCGCATCAATCTGATCGCGAATCATCTGCCTCTTGGTGTTGATGCGGTCAACTTCCGCTTTCTGCTGCTGTTCAGCATAGGACATGTTACTGTTGAAAGATTCGTAGGCGACATCCTTCTTGGGCTTTTGCACCCTTGTCTTTTTTTGCTTGTTGACTGCGACGGAGTCCCATTCACTGGTGTCATCCTGCTTCCTCCAGCCAAGGAGAGAAGCCGCAGAAGTGAGAGCAGCAAAAGAATGAAACATATTGTTTTTAGTTTGTTTTTTAGTTTGTTTTTTAGTTTGTTTTTTAGTTTGTTTTTTGGTTTGTTTTTTAGTTTGTTAGAATTAGTAAAGGTTGTAGAAGGTTGTTGGTTGCTTTGAGGTTGTTGGTTGTTGGTTTGTTAATTTACATTAACAAAAAATATATATTCAATTTTTTTTCAAGAAATCTAAGTATTATTTTGTAGACAACGCTTCCCAATCCAGACACCATTCAGGGATGTTTCTAATTTCTACTTTGAATTGCTGGAATTCTGGGAATTTTTCAATGAGCTGTTTGTTTAGTTTATTTTTTTTTATAGCAGATTTTTTCTCGATAAGTGTTTTTACATGTTTAATTTTAACCCATTTGGTTTGGGGTTTAACTTTAGGTTTAGCGCGAATGATTTTCAGTTTTGGAGCAGACATTTCTGTAGGAGTTGTTGTAGGAGTTGTTGGAGTGTTATTATTCATTATACACTTTAAACTAATCAATTTTATTAAGTGAAAATAAAAAATTGATAAAAATATATATACTTATTATAATCAAATGATGTTATGGGGTTTCCTGTAGCGTCTGCGTTTTATAGACATACCGAATTATGTACATATACTTCTCGTCCGAAGGGGAGGAATCTTTATGGGGCAACAAATAAGGTATCCTTTTGCGCTGAATATAGAGTGTATATGAAACTAGCGAATTCTTTTCCAGATTTCATAAAAAAAAAGGGAAAGAAGCTTTTAATAGTAGTAGATATAAATGGCGATTGTTCTAAACCATGTCGTAATTGTCAAAGATTTCTTTCAGAAAAACTACCCTTCTGCAAAATAAAGTTTAAAGAAAATGGGAAATTTATAGAAACCAATCCTAAGTTTATAGATTCCCATTATTCTAAGGGAGTTCGTAGGAATCAATATTAGAATAGTAACATATCTATATTTTTATTAATTAAATCTAGAATGATAATCACATCCACATTTGAATATTGGCCCAGACCGAGTATTAGAGTCCACCAATTTTTTATAATTTTTTTCATTACCAAAAAGAGAGGTATGACTGTAAATATTTTTCAGGAAAGCCCATTCTTTTTTTAGTTCCTTTATTTTACGTTCTATTTCACATTTAGTTTGTTTTTTTGTATCTCTTTTATCACTCTCGCGTATGAGCTTTAACCTATTAATATCATTTTGTACCCTCTCTCCAGCATTCATAGGAGGATAATATCCATAAACATCCATAAAATCTCTAACTGTTTGTAGTGCAAATGTGTGGTTTCTTTTGCTTTTGTTTTTATCATTTAAATCACGGAAAAGATCATTCGCATTATAACACAGTGGACTCCCCCAACTATTTTGTTTATTACTACATGAAAGGTCTACCCATTCGTTTGCCGGAACATAGTAATATGAATATGATAAATAGCTGGCTTTGCCTGTTTTTTGGTTAAGAAGTTTTTCGATTTGTTCTTGGTGAAATAGGTTAGTACTAGTGGTAGTGGTGTTATATTTCTTTAAGTTTCTAACACTAATACAAAATGCTCTATGTGGAATATTACACTTATTACTTTGTGGTTGTGCCATGTCAAATAGTCTTTTGTTTGAATGGTTACTTGGTTTGTAAGTATTAGATAAATAAATAATTTAATCAATTTTTGTTTAGGACATAGAAAAATTTATATTATATCTATTATCTAATCTATTCTATTTTGTGTATTTTTTTACATTTGTCACAATCCCATTCTCTGGTGTAAGTAAAACAGTTACCATATCCATTTTCTTTTAGACCACACGAATTGCATACCTTACAGGGCCAGATTCCTTTTTGTTTTGTTTTAATAAGTTGTTTCCATTTAGTTTCACCCCATACACATTTTGAACAGTTCCATTTAGTTCCATAAGGAGTTTCTATGGGAGTTCCACCCCGTTTCCCAAAGGTTCTTTCATTTGTAGTCATATAGACTTCAATTGGGAAATCACACGTAAAACAGTTAGTAAATTGTGGGATTGCTTCTTCATCTTCATCTTCATCTTCATCGTTAACAATAATATAATCCATATATTCGTTATCACTATCACACTCTCTATTAGTATCACTATAATCGGGTTCTTCTAGACATCCATGTTTACCCATGTGTGCAAGTTGATTGGGTTGTTCGTCTAAACATCCGGTACAAGTAGTTCTTTGAAGTTTTCCGTTGATGTGCCATTGTGGTTGTTCGTTATCGTTTTGCATTTTGTATATTGTTTGCTATGGGTTGTGTTTATATAAGTAGTTTGTCCTTAAAATCAATTTTATTATTCTATATAAATGAAAAGAATAATTATAGAATATAGATTTAAATACTAATTATAAGTAATAGTAAATGAGTCTTATTAGGACGGTGAGGGTTCTTAAAGGTCTGTCTAGTTTACATATTCCTAAGTTTAGTGTATGTAGAGATTTGTGTACGGATAAGATCCGAACAACTTCAGATGAATGGTATCTAAAGGAGAATAATTATTATAAAGTAGGATTAACAAATACAATTACAGAAGATATCCTATATGTAGATGTGGAAGAAGAAACCGAATTTAAAACAGATGAAACGATTGCAATTATAGAAACAGTGAAGGCCGCAGGAGAAATAAATTCTTTGTTTGATTGTAAATTAGTAGAAGTGAATGAGGAAATTATTGAAAATCTGGATGAACTAAACGATAACCCAGAAGATGTAAATAATTGGATTCTAAAATTAGAACCATTGGAATCATTTGAAATCACAGATGAAATTATTAAGAAGATAAAAATAGAGGAATAACTATTTTTTGTAATTAAAAAGTTTGAAGTCTTTTTTGTATATTTTATAGATAAGTTTTTTACTTTCAGTATCTAAATCTTTCATAGATAATTTACTATTAGATTTATTATCTACTTTTTCTATTTGTAAATCGAGATTAAATTCTTTCATTTTACTATCAAAATCAGGTTTTAGATTTTCGAATTTAAGTATATGATTACATTTAATTTTACCGTGAGTATATAGATGTTGTTGTAAAATATGACATCCATTCCAGTATTTATTTTTCTCAAAATTATTTAATTTATCTTTTATAAATTCATTGAGACCTTTTTTTGTTGGGTTTTTATGACTATATTTATAAGCACTTACTATTTTAGTATATGGATTTCTTACTATACAAAATAATTCGTCGTCTTTATCTATGAACTCTCTGCCTAATTCATCTGGTATTTGATGCCATGGAAAGCAGTTAGATTGTATATTATATTCTTTGTTGTTAGGTTTATAAATCCATGGAGTTTGTATTTTAAAAATATTACTGCCTGTTTTATATCCTTTTTTAATCCATTCTAAAAATCCCCATTCTATATTCTTTTTTTTAGCAATATTTTCAATGGAAGTACCTGCATTTTTAGGTATATGAATAAATTTTAGTGCGAAAGTTTCAAAAATTCTAGTTTTAAATACAAAAAATAGAATTAGAATAGTTAGAGTAACCGAAAAATAGTTCATATATTAATAGTATAAAAAATTACCAATTTAGTTCATTTGGAAAGTATTCGTCTAACAAATCATTGTAATAGTTAATAATTGTATCATCTATAACAAGTTTATCGTATTTAGAGTAAAGGTCAAATTGGTTAAAATCCATCATATCAATAAATATCTGTCTATCTTTGTCATTCATAAATACGTGGTATTTACCATCAGTGTGCCATGGATAGAGTGAATGGTATCTAATAATATCGATATATTCCTGTGAAAAATTATGTTTATTACCACATAGAACCATATATAGGTATTCATCGTGTCCGAATGTAATATGTAAATTATCCATACCACAGCCTTTACTATATATACCTATTTCATCGTGCTTGTTAAAATCAGGTGATTCTTTTAAAGTGTCATAAAAAACGATAGATTCTGGGAATTTACAGCCAAGAATATAGGTATCCCCAACAACAGCCCAACTAGGTTCGTTAAAGGTATATAATATTTTCCCAATATCGTGTATTAATCCAAGAAGTTGGTATTCTTTGTTATCAGGATATTTTTGTCTGATTCTTTCGGCGGTTTGGTATGCGTGTGTAATATTAGTGACGTCAATATCTGGATCACTGGGGTCTACGAAATTATTAAGTAGTGATAGAGCGTGTTTCATAGTCATTTTTGTTTTATTTAGTTTTGAATATTCTTCTTTTTTTTGTAAAACAAAATCTAGGGTTTGATTTTTATGCATTTCTTTATAAAGGTTGTATTCTTCTGTATTAATATCATAAACTCTAACTGGTTTTGAATGAGCCATGTTATATGTAATTTAAATTATTTTAAATAAAAAATATATATATCTATTATTCGAAATAATTGTGTAAATAAATGAGTTCTTGAAAGGAGTCATGGTTGTATTTGTTAGTAGATATAATTGTTAATAATAGACTTATAATTTTTTGTGAATCGTATAAATATCTTATATTAAACTAAATATGGATTATAAAGATATATTTATAAAAACAAATAAAATTATAGAAAATCTTCATAAATTAAATACTAACGTCCATAAACTTAAAAATAAAATAATACAATTAAATAAAATAAATAGTAGTTTAGAAAATAATAAAATTTATAAACCAGAAGATAATAATATTGTGTTTCAGTCAGATATTTTAAAAAATGAATTCAAATATTATAATAATATTTATAATATATTTTTAGATAAATATTCGAAGGACTTATATGAATTATCTGAATATATATTAATCATATTAATTTCTTTAACAAAATTAGAAATAGAAAATAAAAATAGTATCAATAGTATATTTAGTAATATAGTGTATACCACCCAGATTACTAGTCTTAGTTCTGATAAATTAAAAGAAATTATAAATAATATTATAAACAATCTAAAAATAGTTGATGAATTTATAAAATTAATAGAAGATTATTTAGAAAAACTTTCGCAAAATAATAAAAATAAAAATATACATAATAATAATTTTGAATTGAATATAAAATATAAAAGAGACGCTATAATGTTAGAATATAAGAAACATTGTGATAAGTTTATTAAATCTATAGAATATTTTAGGGAATCTTCTGATACAGTTATAAATCAAATAGAAACATCTAAAATATTAAATTTATTTTTAAATTTAAAGAAAACAATAACTTTATAATAATGTCTGATACTTCATTAATAACAGAAAATGAAACTAGAGAATATTGGAAGGCTGAAGAAGAAAAAATAATTAAACAATGGGCTGATAAAGCACTCTGTTATCATTGGATGCATTCTAGATGTAGGGAAATATATCAGAAAAAAAATACATGGTTTACTATTCCTGTAATTATTATATCTACTGTAACTGGTACAACAAATTTTGCCCAGGATAGATTTTCAGATGATATAAAGGAATATGTTGTTATGGGAATTGGTAGTTTATCTATTATTGCTGGTATAATAACTACTATTTCCCAATTTCTACAGATTTCGGAATTAAATGAAGGGTATAGAGCTGCTGCTATTTCCTGGAATAAACTACATACTGATTTAAAAACCTTAGTATCTAGACATCCTCTTGACAGAATGCCTCCGAACCAGGCTATAAAGTTATATAAAGAACAATATGAGCATTTATTTGAAGTTTCGCCACCCATTACCAAAAAAGTTCAACAAATGTTTAATTCTAGGTTTAAAAAAAATATAAATCTAATTAAACCAGAAATATGTAATAAACTGGTTCCAACTGATATATTTGAAATAACCGATTTAGAAAGAGAATATATGATAGATAAATTAAATAATGTAAAAACAAATCCTAGGATTACAGAAACTTTTTTTAATATTAATGGAAGAGATGCAAGTGATGCTGAAATAGCAAGTATTGAACTGGATTTAAATAATGAAACCCACAATGAAGTAGTAAGCACACGGTTTACAGTGTTATAGTCTTACAATTGTTTAGTCCAGAGGTTGTATTTGTATTCATTGTAGTGTTTGTCGTAATATTCGTATTCGTCTGAGGTGTCTTCTGGTGATTCTGATGGGAACACTAACCCATAAGAAGGGTGTGTCCACTGGGAGTGTCCAGAAGTAACACAATAGAAGTACCATAGTTTTTGTTCTTTACAGTATTCTGATGTCCAACCAATAGGAAGCACCCTCATCCTTTCAAGGTTGCCTTCGCTATCACAGATGCCGTCAGAAGGGTGTGTCCATTGGGTCAGTCCAGTATCGCCGTTAAAATAGTAGTGGTTTTCATGAGTTGTAGAATATTCAATCGTCCATGCGGTAGGAAGGTTAGACATATTGGTGCTTTATTTTGATTTTCTTTTGATTTTCTTTTTGATTTCCGTTTGTTTTTATGATTCGCTTTGGATAGTGTGTGTATTCATATACACTGAATAAATTAAAATCAATTTTTTATGTTTAGAAAATAGAAAATGTGTTGGATTTGGTTTGAGATGTATTCTATTTAATTGTGGAACTATATTTTACATTCCGGTTATAACTATATATTTGTAGGTAAAAAATTGTAAAAATAATAGTTTAAAGTTAAATTACATAAAATTACTAATGAGAGTCGGTATTATTAGATATCCTGGTTCTAACTGTGATTCTGATACAAAACGTTATTTTAAGGATAGTTTTTATATATGGCATACAGAAACTGTTCTACCAGAAATGGATTTGTTGGTCATTCCAGGTGGATTTGCATTTGGTGATAGGAACTATCTAAAGGCAACAGGAGAATATGAGATTGATCCAGGGAAAATGGCTATTACTTCACCGGTAACAAGTGTTATTCTTGAGGCCCATAAAAAGGAGATTCCAATTTTGGGTATCTGTAATGGGTTTCAGATTCTTATTAAACTGGGTCTTCTCCCAGGAAAACTAGTAAAGAATAGTGATAATAAATTTCATAGTCGTCCGGTAGATTGTATTCTAGATCCGAAGATTAGTAAGAGGGAAATGAAAATGAATATTGCGAATTCTTATGGAAATTATTACATTGATAGTGGTGACTATACAGATTTGGTAGTAAACGACCAGATTTTTCTAAAATATAAAGATTTTGATAATGGTTCATTTGAAAAAATAGCAGGTGTCTCAAACAAAGAAGGTACAGTGTTTGGTATGATGCCTCATCCAGAACGTAATGTAAACTATTTTAAGAGTTGGCTGTTTAAGAAGTTTTGTCCGACCGATATTTATAATAGGATTGACCGTCTAATTAAAAGTGAACATATTTCATATAAAAGTACAAAGAAATACCTTTCCAAACTATATACTGAGGGTAAGCATGTAGTCCAGGGTCCAGGAGAGAATGCAGGTATTGTTGATATTGGCGATGGTTACTGTGTAGCTATGAGAATTGAGAGTCATAATCATCCTATTTTTATTGATCCATATAATGGTTCTGCGACTGGCGTGGGTGGTATAATGAGGGATATTTTTACAATGGGTGCGAGACCGATTGCTATTATGGATTTCCTTCGTTTTGGTAATGATAACTATAATGATACGTTATATCCAGAAGTGATTAAAGGTATTTCGGATTATGGGAATTGTATTGGTGTGGCAAATGTAGGGGGAGATTTTTATAGAGATGATACGTATAATAAGAACCCACTTCTGAATGTTGCTTGTTTGGGTCTGGTGAAGAAAGAGAATATTATTTATGGTAATGTGATGAATACGGATAGTTTGCTTATTTATGTTGGGTCAAAGACAGCAAAGGAAGGTGTAGATGGGGCATTTATGGCTTCTAATCAGTTTATGGGTGATGTTAGTAATCTAAAGGATAATATTCAGACAGGTGATCCATATCTAGAGAAACTATTATTGGAGGCTTGTTGTGAAATTAGCGAAAAGAAACTAGCAGAGGGAATGCAAGACATGGGTGCTGGGGGGTTGTTGTGTGCCTCGGTAGAAGTGGTAAAAAGAGGTAGAGAAAAGACAGGTAAAAATATTGGTTGTGATATTTATATCGATAAGGTACCGACTAAATATGCTCTAGATAACTGTGATAAATTGATTTCAGAATCACAAGAGCGTATGCTAATTGTGGCCCAGGAAAAGAATAAGGAAGAGATTTTTAAAATCTTTAAGAAATGGGACCTAGAGTATTCTGTGGTAGGTAAATCAAATAACACTGGCTACTATTCTGTTTTAGATAAAACCGAAGAGATATTTATTGACCATATTGATATGTTTGATGCAGAAACAGTAAATCTTACCCCTATTAAACAGGCGGTTCAAACATCAGAACCAATTAAAGTAAAAAACACAGAATTGTGGACACAGTATGATAATACTATTGGTGGTAGAACTATTAAAGGTCCTTTAGAACCCGGTCATTATACGATTCTGGATGTGTATGAAATTAATAAGAAAATTATATTATCTTGGGGAGATAATATAGAAACTTGTAAAAATACGATTGAAAAAAATGGAGGCAAAGCACTTGGGGTAGTGAACTGCCTAAATTTTGGAGATCCGAAACAATGTATAGGAAATTTTAGTAAAGAAATAGATATCCTAAACACGGCATGCGTTAAACACGAAATACCAGTTATAGGTGGGAATGTTAGTCTTTATAATTCAACAAACGACACACCTATTAAACCTACAGTTGTTCTTGTAATGCTTGGGATTATAGAATTACCTTAAAAAAAATTTGTGGTAGTGTACAATTAATTAAATTCATTAGCCTTTAAATATTAATTAATTTTTTTCCAATAATGTGATTCATTGGAACATTTTTTAACTATGTAGGGACAATAGTCATTGCCTATGTGTATTGTGTTGACTTCTAACTCATTTGCGTTTTTTTCGGGGAGAAAGAAGTTTTCACTTCCGATATAATCTGTAAACCCCTTGAACAGGGATTCTATGCTAATGTCATATCTATTTGCATTAGATTTAATAAAATTATTATAAAGGTTTTCGATGTCGGTATGGTTCATAGCTGATAAAGTATTTATATATTTTAAAATGTGTCAAATCAATTTTTATTTCCTTAAATATGTAAGTAGTATAAGTATATGTATTTAAACATATATTAGTATAGATATATGTAGAGTGTTATAGGTATTTGGGGTGTGTTGAATAGTTACAGTTAAGAGAGTCAATTTTTTCTAGGTTATCTTTTGATAGTTCAAAATCGAGTGAAGTATTTTCTAGAATGTGAAGTTGGTCTTTGCTTCGTGGTATAATAATATTATTGTTAATATAATTCCATTTTAACATAATTTGAGAGGGTGTTTTGTTTATATCTTTAGAAATAGATTTAAGAATCGGATTATCAAGTTTTTCGCCCTTGGTCAGAGGCGAATGTGCAACAACGAGAATATTTTTTTTCTTACAGTATTCTGTAAGAGAAGTACGTTGTAGAAATGGATTTAATTCGATTTGATTACAATATGGGAATTTTATTTTAGTAATTAATTCTAATTGTTCTATGTTAAAGTTGCTAACCCCGATGTGTCTAACCTTTATTTGTGTTTGGTTATTAAAGTATTCGCATAACAATTTCCAGTTTTGGAGGAAATCAATAGGTTCATGTAATAGTACAAGGTCGATATAGTCTTGGTTCATTACCCTTAGACTATTTTCAATACTATCTACTATACTATTGCTCTTTAGTTCTTTCCTACTAATTTTTGTAGTTAAAAATAGTGTTTTCCGATCTATCCCACTGTTGTTAATAGCTTCGCCAACTTGTGCTTCATTTTTGTAAAGTGGTGCTGTATCTATATGAGTGTATCCAATAGTTAAAGCATGCAATACCGAATCTGTAGTATTATCTTTAAGACGATATGTTCCAAATCCTATTTTAGGTATTTCCATTTAACTATATTTCAAGACAAATATTTAAATGAATAAAAAAAATTGATTTTTTTTAATGTATATATCAAGTAGGAAAATACAGTCCTAGACAGGACATTAAACTGTCTAAATCGCTCCATTAGCACAGTTGGTAATGCGCCGTACTTATAATGCGGAGATCGTGGGTTCGAGCCCCACATGGAGCATCGCCTCGTTAGCTCAGTCGGTAGAGCATCAGACTTTTAATCTGAGGGTCGCGGGTTCAAGCCCCGCATGAGGCTACAGTCCTAGATATGACTAAAACTATCTAATTCGCCTCGTTAGCTCAGTCGGTAGAGCATCAGACTTTTAATCTGAGGGTCGCGGGTTCAAGCCCCGCATGAGGCTACAGTCCTAGATATGACTAAAACTATCTAATTCGCCTCGTTAGCTCAGTCGGTAGAGCATCAGACTTTTAATCTGAGGGTCGCGGGTTCAAGCCCCGCATGAGGCTACAGTCCTAGACAAAGACTTAAAAAGGTCTAGTTGTATGGTCTAATGGAAAGGCATTGGAATATAATTCCAAGAGAATTCGGTTCAATTCCGGATGCAACTTTATAGCCCTGTTAGCTCAGTCGGCAGAGCATCAGACTTTTAATCTGAGGGTCATGGGTTCAAGTCCCATACAGGGCTATTTTTTATTTTTCTATAAAAATCATTTTTTTATCTCTAATAAAAAAATTGATTATTAATTTTCTATTTTCATAAACACACTACAACAACCAGCAATCTACAACCAGCAATCTACAATCAGCAGCAATCACAATGTCTCTCCGTATCGTTCCTTCTCTCGAGCCTCTTTTGAAGAGTTTCAAAGATAAGGGATTTACGCTTTTACCTCACCAAAAAAAAGCAGTTAGATGGATGTTCTCAAGAGAGACGAGTTCTAAATCTACAAAAGGTGGTATTCTTGCAGATGAGATGGGTGTGGGAAAAACCATTGAAACCATCGGACTTATTATGTACCATCAAGTCCAATATACTCTTATAATCGTTCCGGCCAGTCTTATTACACAGTGGAAAAGTGAAATCGAGAAATTCACTTCAGATATTACTATCCACATCCATAAATTGGATGAAAGTAAAATTAATGTAGGACTTAATGTAGTTATAACTTCCTTCGTGAAATCTACTCGCGACCATATTATGGAACATCCGTGGGGACGAATCGTCATAGACGAAGCTCATACTATTAGAAACCCAAAAGGTAAACTGTTCAACAAAATTTGTAACCTGAAATCATCTTACAAATGGTGCTTGACCGGAACACCAATCCAAAACTACAAATCTGATGTGAAAACACTTCTCAGATTTATAGGTGTAAAAAAAGGAGATTTGAAAAAGAATATCCAGACCTATCTTCTCCGAAGAACAAAGGAAGAAGTAAATATTAAACTAGGTGGATACAAATATGTCGAACATATCACCGAGTTTAAGAGTTTATATGAGAAGCAACTCTATAAGGATGTGGAGGATAATACACATCCAAGTGTAGAGTTTAGTTTCCTTGAAACACTATTGAGAAGGAGGCAGGCGGCAATTCTCCCTCAGCTGGTTCTAGATGGTTATGGAAAAAAACAAAAGACAAAGGCCTCAAAATGGAAATACAATAATACAAAAATTTCGGAGATTGTTAAACAACTAGAAGAAAATCCTGAAGAAAAACCAGTTATCTTCTGCTATTTCCGAAGAGAGATGCAATTTCTGGAACAAAGGTTAGAAGAAAAGGAGATTACCTATAACACTATACACGGTGGTGTAGGTCTTGATAACAGAAAAACGATGATTGATAACTCTGAAGAATATAGAGTTCTTATTATCCAGATTATGGCCGGTTCTACAGGACTAAATCTACAGTCATTCAACTCTGTCTATTTTAGTGGCCCACATTGGAATCCTACGCACGAACAGCAAGCGATTGCTAGGGTTTACCGTATGGGACAAACCCAGTCGGTTACAGTTAGAAGATTTATTCTTAAAAACACGATTGAAGAACTAATCCTTCAGATACAAAAAAATAAGTTAGAGTTAATACAAAAATACTTATAAAAATAGACCTTTTATTAGTAATAGTATTTTTTTTTATGATTCTTAATGGTTCACTAAGTTATCTAATAGATGACTATATTTATACGAATAGTAATTGTACTCTTTATTCATATATAGATAGATATATGACTCTTTTAGAAGCGAGACCAGATCAACTAAAACTTAGAAGAGAATATTTTAAAATATCAGAAAGAATAGGAGAAAAACTTGTAGACAGAGATTGTATAATTGTGTTTAATATTGATATTGATTTATTATTTTATAAATATAATCTACATGAAAATATGATGTCTATAAACAATAACCTTGTTGATTTTTGTAAAAAGTGGGATATTATTTTTAATAAACATAAACAAAATAAACTACTAAAGGTAATTTGTCCAGCACAAAAAAGATTCTTAGATAGACTATTTAATCCACATACACCAATAGGGTTTAGATTTGGAGAAAAAAAAAGAGATGAACTACCGTGGGAAGAAACTATTTAAAAAAATATAGGGTTATAGTTATAATAATGTCTTTACTACGTCACTATATTAAAAAGACACCACTTGAATTTAACAGTAGATTGTCTGAAATATTTGGTAATAGTATTTATCTAAAAAGAGAAGACCTACAGGTGACTCGTTCATTTAAAATAAGAGGAGTTATGAACAAAATACTTACAAATTTTACAGATAGTAAAAAGAAAGGTATCATATGTGCTAGTACCGGTAATCATGCACAGGCTGTTGCTTATTGTTGTCATAATTTCGGTATAGATGGTGTCGTTTTTATACCACAAGGGACACCGAAACAAAAGATAAATATGATTAAATATTATGGAAAGGATAATATCACAATAGTGGATAATAATAAAACTTTCAATGAATCATTGAATAATGCATATAAATATTCTAAAAAAAATAATAAATTTTTTATACATCCATTTAATGACCACGATGTTATTAAAGGACAGTCTACAATAGGAGACGAGATTTTATCAGAATTTACACCAGATATTGTAATTACTGGCTTAGGTGGGGGTGGGTTGTTATCTGGTGTGTATAATACATTACACCGAAAAAGTAAAGTTATAGGAATAGAACCAGTTGGTGCTAGATCTATGACTATTGCTATAAATAAAAAAAAACCCTATAATCTAAAATATATTGACCGATTTATCGATGGTGCGGCTGTTTCAAAAATAGGAGAACTAAATTTTAATATTCTAAATAAAAAAGTGGATGTCCATACTGTTACAAATTATGAAGTATGTAAAGAAATTGTAGACCTATATAACTATGACGGTATTATAACAGAACCAGCTGGGGCATTATCGGTTGCAGGATTAAAAAAAATTAAGGAAAAAAATAAAAAAATTGTATGTGTTATATCTGGTGGGAATAACGATATTACGAGATATAATGAGATTTTAGATTTTTATAATAGTGATTAAATATACATATTACTCCTGCGTTTCATTAGTGTAGACCCGTTAATATTACCGAGTTTAAATGTCTTGTGATCATTTGCTTTAGATTTACTGTATTTGTTTGTAATAATACGCTCTTCTATTTTCCCATCAAACATATTATCAAAAATACTGTCCTTTTCTTTATTTTTACGGAAACTTTTCCGCTCTATTTCCTTTTTAAAATCTAAATACTCTTGTTGTTCATCATTGTAAAATACTTTACCTTCTATTTTGTCTTTAAAATTATCGTATGTCTTATCTACCTCGTAAACTAGGCTGTCAGGAGTGTATGGGTGTGGGGTAGGCAATTCAACATCTGTTTCTAGGATAAGTGGAGAAATCATTGGAAGATATCCGTTATAAAAGAAAGCATGTCCTATGTTGTATAGTTCTGTCATGTTTGGGAGAGACATTTAATAATAATAAAAAATATTTTAAAACAAAAAATCAATTTTATTATTATGTGTTGTGAATTAATAAAAAAATATGTAGACTGTACTAAGAAAGGTAATAGCCTAAGATGTTTTGAAATACTACAGTTTATGGAAAGAATGAAATGTTTTAGTAACGACTATTAAACATACGCTTCATTAGAACTAAATAGTTCGTCATATGTAGGGAGTCTATCTATATAGTCACATTTAAAATTTATATAGATATTATCTTGAAGCGAATTACATAGAATAGCTTCATATAAATTATAGTTAATACGGACCAGATGATTATAAAATTCAACAATATAATTTAAAAAATTAAGTCTTAGATCGTTCTCCCAATTTCTTATATCTTCTCCTGGTTTTTCAAGTGATAGTTCAACAGGATTTCTAAATGTAATACGTATTTTTTTTGATAAAGCAACCTGTTGCAGATAGTTATACCCATATTGTATTCTACATTTAGTTATGAAACACATCTGTTCTAAAATTGATATTTTTTTTTTATAATGATTGAGGTCATAGATTTTATATAAATCTATTTCATTCGGAACTAAAACATTTTTATTACAACCAGGACACATAGTTTGTTCCATATTTCTGTAAACACGATTACAATGAAAACATTGTAAATAAAAAAAATTTGTCTTTAGAGAATTACCCATTTTATTAAATATGTAGTATGTATTTAAATACCTACATCAACATCATTGTGTTTCTTATTAGTTGAACCTTTAGGTCTTCCTCTGGGTCTCTTTACAGCTACCTCAGAACTTCCTCCATTCACATCATTGTTTTTTTTTGATTTTAGTTTAGGTTTATCTTTGTTTGTACTCCCGGAGGGTCTTCCTCTTTTAGTATTAGGTTTAATTTTAAGTTTTTTTGGTTGTTTTTCTATCATACTTTTATAGTGATAGTCACTAAGTTGATCAATCAACTTGCTTAGTTCTATATTGTTTTGGTCTGCATAAGGAGCAAGTGAATATTTGATTATACCTTCGATTACGTCATCATTAATGGAACACATGGTCGTATTGTATTCTATACACTACTTGGAAATCAATTTTTTTTTAGTAAATTTTATAGGTTCCTTTAAATTGATAGAATGAAATGGGGTCTTTGATTTCTACTATATTATCCAACTCATTTATTATTTTATTTTTAATTTCCAAATATTCCAGCTTATAATCCATATTAATATCATTTAAAAGTTCAATCTCATCCAGTAACTGGTTTATATATTCTCTATAAAATACACTTTTCTCTTTAAAAAGAGTATTCGTATTTACTATTAGTTGTTTTACTACATCTTGATTTATATGGTCGTGTTTTTCAGCAAACAATCTAAGACTTTCAAGATGTTCTATAATTGGTTCTGTTTTTTTTATTTCTATTTCTGTTAAAGGAGTTCCAGTCTCTTTTGATTTATTATTTAAAAATTCAGTTAAGTTGACTTTATTTTTATTATCTACTTCATTCTCATTATAGTAATAGTATACAACAACTAAAAATATTACTATATTTACTAATAAATTTATATCTAAATTTAACTGTTTAACAAAGAATATAGTTAATAAAAACCCAATAATATGTAGATTCGATAGTTTCATTATTTATTATTATTATAAATTATAATAATTTAAACTAATCAATTTAATGATAATATATGTCTATAAAAAGACAAGAAACTGCAACTCATTTACATTTATTTCTTAACAAAATAGACAAATATGAACCTGGGCTTTATGACTTAATAAAAAAACAAGTAATGACTAAAGAAATAGAGTATTCTATAAAATACAAACACTATAAACTTGGGAATTGGATAGAAAAAAATAGGACTAACTACTGGATTAACATGTCTTATTCTGATAAAATACTTTTCTATTTAAATATCAAAGTCCCTTCTAAACTACAATACTGGGATAACTACCCTCTATCATCTATTTACGGATATTTTTCCTCCGTGTCCTATTTTCTCTCTTCTTAGCAAACTTATTCTGTTTTTTGTTTTTGTTTTTTTTGATTGTGATAATGACCATACTTACATCATCCCAACTATTCTTCCATTGTTCCCTCTTAACATTCGCCAACATCCTTTCAATCAGAAGATTTTTGAAAAGTTCAATGTCGATAGCTTTCTGGGTTTTGTCTGGTTTTGAGTTATCAAGAATGTCGAGAAGTTCTAAGTCAGCTATTGGGTCAAAGAATCCATCTGACCCCATAAGTTCTGTTTCTGATTTGATATGCTTATAGATACGAAGCGTTGTTTGCGACAACATTGTATCAATATAGAGATGTTTCTGAGTCTTATCTCCAATGCTCGATCCAGGAAGGCATTGACAAATCCCTTCTGCTGTATTTCCAAAATTGGTTGAAGGATAGCCGCCTTCTTCTATTTGTTTGATGTTTCCAGCCCGTCCACGCACAGATTGTGTTCCACCTTTCATCAGATTTGCGTCATAAAAGGATTTCGGTGCGTAGTTGTAGAATTGTTTCATTTCACGAACATTTTCCTCGGCGGTGTATTTGCCATTTTCATTTTCCAAGAGGAATGGTCTGAGTGGTTCGTAGGCATTTTCGTGCCAATCAATCACGAATCCGTTCTTGTAGTTGAATCTTCCAAGGTAAATTTCAGTTGGATTAATATCGAGCTCGTTGCATTTTTCAACATACAACTGGTAGGATTCCAGGGTATCGCAGTTGAGTTCAAGTGTATCTTCAATCACGGCGTGCTGGTAGGGAAATTCTACATTAAAATGTACCAACAGAGAATCGCCACAATTGGTTGTGAGTGACACCAAATTCCCACGGTCATCAATGAATTTGAGGTTCGTAGTAAGTGTGGAACCACCCGTTTTGATGTATCGGGTTTCAGCCAGGTCATACATAATTTTGTTGTCGATTCTTTGGTAAAGCGTGTTCATAAAACTGGACAATTCATCTTGGTCGGTATGGATATCCATGATATGCTTGATGTTTTTATAAATTTCTAGAATCGCAAACAGACCAGAATAGTAGGCGATAATCCTCCCTTCGACGTGATGAGGAGCAGTACCACCATGACCGTCAGCATTGATTGTCAGGAGGAAATCTTTGTTTTTAAAGATGCCAATTAAATCCTGACCAAACATCCAGAGTTGGGGAGTGAAGGTAGGAACCCCATATTTTTCACAGGTTTTTGTGAAATTGTGTCCTTTTGGGACTTCTGTGTTCGGAGCGCGAAAATCAATCGCTTCTCCTTTTTCAGAACGTTTGTTTTTACCCCACCCACTAAGGTTCAAGGTGTATTTTCCGAGTGTGTGCATCATGATTGAGTTTTTTAGTTTGGTTTTAGTTTGTTTCAAGTTGGTTTCAAGTTGGTTTCAAGTTGGTTTTAGTTTGTTTCAAGTTGGTTTCAAGTTGGTTTCAAGTTGGTTTCTAAGTGGTTATTAATTGAAAAGAGTTTAAATTTATTCAATTTTATTTTACTTAAGCATAAAAAGATATATATAGGTATTATCTATGTGTGGTATTATTTGTGTTTATAGTCCAAAGGGACTAAATACATCTATTATGTCAAATATTTCACATAGAGGACACGATAGCTATGGAATTAGTTATTTCCATAAAAGGAGGATAATAAACTACTATAATCAGGGTAAAGTTGATTCTAATAAATTGTTAGAAATTGGAAAGGAAATAAATAGTAATAAAGGGTTATACTATATAGGACATACCAGATATTCTACTTCTGGTAATAGTACAAGGTCACAACCATTTAATGGTACAACAACAATCAATAATAGTGGTCAGGACTATATTTTGGTTCATAATGGTAATATAAGTAATAGAAAGGCTCTTTATAAATTATATAAATGTGATATTAGTGAGTCTCTTACAGATACCGAAATATTGGTAAATATAATTAATAATATGAAACAAAATAACTGGTATGAAATTCTACAGGAAATCTTATCAAAAATTCTTGGAGTGTATTGTATTATGATTGGTGTTGTAGATAAAATATATATTTTGAGGGATACCTATGGTGTTAGACCATTATGTTTGTGTAGAAATAATAAAACCAACACCTTGTGTGTGATATCAGAAGATAATAATTTAATCGAAGATGGTTATACATTTGTTAAAAATATTAAACCAGGAACGATTGGTATGGTTGATAAAAATGGATATAGAGAAATTTATTCTAAATTTAATTATTTTACACCATGTTCACTAGAATATATATATTTTTTAAATCAGAAATCAAATACTGATAATGTAAATGTAGAGAATTTTAGATATAGATGTGGTGTAGAATTATCTAAAGGTGATACCTTTTACGATTATAATGATATAATAGTATCAGGTATCCCAGAAACTGGTATTATTTCTGGTCTTGGGTTTGCAGATTCACTGGATCTAAATTATCAACAGGTTATTAAAAAAAAAGAGGAAGGTAGAACCTTTATACTTAAAAACAACGAAGAACGTAGAAAGGCTATTACACAAAAATTTGCTATATCAGACATTATTAAAAATAAAACACTTATTTTAGTCGACGATTCACTTGTTAGAGGCAACACTTTAAAAATATTGATAGAACAGTGTAAGAGTTTTGGAGTAAAAGAAGTGCATATAAGGATTGTATCACCACCAGTTATTAGTGAATGTTATTATGGTATTGATATACCTACTAAAGAAGAATTAATTGCTTCTAAAATGAGTATAGACGAAATAAAAGAATATATAGGATGTGATTCACTAAAATATCTGGATATAAAAAGTATGATAGATATACTACCGAATAAAAATGCTTGTACTAGTTGTTTTACAGGAAACTATAATAATTCACTCCTTGACTGGTAGTTGAATAATGTTAACCCCAGATAGTTCAGAGAGTCGTTCGACTACATCATCGTTTTTATAATCATTAATATATCTAATTTCTTTTATACCACTGGCACAAATAAGTTTCATACAGTTAACACATGGATAATGTGTTATATAAATAATCGAATCTTCACAAGAAACACCATTTCTAGCACAAAAACTTATAGCATTTTGTTCTGCATGAACTGTTGCCTGTTCGTGACCATCTCTAACAATAGATTCATGTTTACAACCTGATAAGAATCCATTATAACCCTGCGAAACAATTCTATTATTTTTAACAATAAGACTACCTACTTTTAACCTGGTGCAAGAGGATCTTTCGGCTGTAGCAAGAATAATTTTTACAAAATAGTCATCCCAAGAAATTCGTTCTTTGGCCTCCATAATGTATATATAAAGTGTAATTTCTTTAAATTTATTGATTTTCTGTAAATATAAAACTATTTATTTTTTTAAAAGTTATTGTATGTATGAATTTATTAGAATATCTAAAACTGAAATAGACTATAATAATTTAGGAAATGATAAATGTAATGAATTATTAGAACCTATTTTTGTTAATAAAACAAGTTCTATTATTCCATCAAATCTGTATAAAGAAACCGATTTTTTTGATAATAATGGAAATAAGGACAATAGTGTCTTTTCTAAAATTAATAAATGTAAGACATTTTTTGGAGAGATGTATTTAAAAAACAAACTACTAAACCCAAAAATATCATACATAAAAGAACCAATAGTAAAGGAAAATAATATAGAGTTTTTAGAGTATATAAAAAAACACCAGAAATGTTTAATTTCATTTCTAGATCCAATTAATCCTATATATGAAAGTATTTTTATACATAAAAAGGTAGTTTCTTTATTAAAACATAAAAATTTAAAAGATAGTTCACAGTATATTTACAATTGTTTTAATCTATTTCTTCCATTATATAATATATTTTCATTACCAATAGTGTTAGTATTATTTGCAGTTTTTAAAAAATATATACCAGAGTATCTGTTGCCTAAAATTAAATATATGATAGATATGTCTTTTATGGGACTAACAAATCTAAATATTTTTAAAGTAAAAACTATTACAGGTTTAATAAAAACAATACTCTATACAGGATTTTTTATTTATAATATCTATTCCTCGATAAAATTTTCTGTACTAACGTATATTTTAAGAAATAAAATTATAGAAAAGTTAGATATTATAAGAACAATAATAAAAAAGACACAAGAAATGTTTACACAAAATAGTTATAATAGTGAACCATTAGCAGTAATAGACCTAACCTATAAACATAATGGCGAAGCTATGAATAAATATATGGGATTATTTAAATCAGAGAAACTAGTTAGTTATATTAAATATATTGGATTAATAGATTATAATAATAATAGACAATTATTAAGAAAAAGTGGTTATAGTTTGCCTAATTCTATAAAGCTAAAGAAACCATTAATTATTTTTAAAAAGATGGGAAATCCATTATTAGAGAATTCAGTAAAAAATAGCATATCAATCCATGATAATATATTAATAACCGGTCCAAACGCGTGTGGTAAATCTACATTTATAAAGGGATTAACTATAAATATTTTATTAGCACAAACCATTGGGTTATGTTATTCTAAATATATGCTATTTACACCTTTTTCTTATATAGATACCCAAATTTATAATACAGATGAAATAGGTAAGTTATCCTTATTTCAGAACCAAATAAAAAGAATGGATGATTATATTGAAAAAATTAAAAACACAGATGGATTTATTTTTTCTGTAATAGATGAATTATTTAATGCAACAAACTATAAAGATTCTGAAAAAGTTTCTGATATTTATTGTAATAAATTATTAAATAATAAAAGTATTACAATTATAACAACACATCTAGACAAAATTACAAAAAAAAGACCCAAATTCAAGAATTATAAAATGGTAATAACTAAAAATTTAGAAGGATTAAAATTTACTTATAAAATAAAGGAAGGTGTAAATACAGAGTCTAGTTTATCACATTTAATATAATTATTTGTGTAAGTTATTTAAAGTAAAATACAATATTAGTAATAATATAGAATGTTTTTTAATAAACAGACAAATCCAGATAATACGAAACTCTATGATATTCTAAATGTATCAAAGGGTTGTAGCGAAGATGAACTAAAAAAATCATATAAAAAACTAGCAATGAAATATCATCCAGATAGAAATAGAGAAGAAGGAGCGGAAGAAAAGTTCAAGGAAATTTCAAGGGCTTATAATGTTTTAAATAATAAAGAGAAACGAAAAATTTATGATAGTTATGGTGAAGAAGGATTGAATAGAAATATGTCGGAACAGCAGATGCCAAATATGGATCCATTTGGTATGTTTGGGAATATGTTTAATAGGAATAATAGAAGACAACAAACTAAAACAAAAGATAGGATTGAAGAAGTTGAAATATCTCTTGAAGATGCGTATAAAGAGAAAACGATGAAAATTAGTTATGACAAAGATGTTATTTGTAGTACATGTCGTGGAGAAGGAGTAAAGGATAAAAGTCTAAGTAAACAATGCCAACCGTGTAAAGGTATGGGAAAGATTTTAAAGTTAGTTCAACTCGGTCCGGGATTTGTGACCCAATCCCAGGTACCATGTAATGATTGTAGAGGTAGTGGTAGATATAATCCTGTCGATAATATTTGTATGAGATGTAATGGTGAAAAAATATTTAAAATAAGCAGTAGTATAAAAATAACTTTAAAACGCGAGTTTAAGAATGGACATACTTTAAAGTTTAGTGAGGAATCAGACCAACATCCTGATGCAGATATTTACGGTGATTTATTTATAAAGATTACTATAAAACCTCATAAAATTTTTAAACCATATAATGATGGCGATTTGATTATAGATAAAAAAATTACACTAGTAGACGCTTTATGTGGGTGTGAATTTATTATAGAACATTTAGATGGTGAAAAACTCTACGTAAAGAACACAGATGTAATTCAGCCATTTTCTAAAAAAGTTATAAAAAAAAAGGGTATGAATGGAGATTTAATTATTAATTTTAATGTTGTTTTCCCAATATATATTGATAATGAACGAAGTACATATATTAAGGAACTATTTAAAAAATATAATACCACTGAAGAATTAGTTTTAGAAGGGAAATATACAGAAACAAATCTAGAAGAATATAAAGAAAATAAAAGAGAACATCGAAAGGAGAAACGAAGACAACAACCGGATAATAATGAAAATGTTGAATGTGTTCATCAATAATTCTTTAAACCGTCATTATTTAAAAAAATTGATTTAAAAAATGAAGGATAATACAAATACAATCAAAATGGATAATAATATTATCCTTAAGAACCCTATTTTTAAAATGTTTAAAGATGAACTAGAAAATATGTTGACCACAATTAGTGACCGTTATAGTATTGATTATGAAGAACTAAAAAAGTTATCTTTTAGTAATTCAAATCTTGCAATTCAATATGGTATCCGAAAACGGATTAAACGTAAAATAGATAAGGATAAACAATGTATGGGTCGGAAAATTGATGGTGAACAATGTACAAGAAGTAGGAAGGAATGTTCTGAATATTGTTTGAGTCATCAGAAGAATCTTAAATTTGGCAGGGTAGACGATGGAAGGGTTATTACACAAGAAACTGAACGAAAGAAGAAAAAACGACGAGGTGACGATTATATCGCGACTAAAAGGAAAACAATTGGCGAGGTTGTTTATCTTATGGATGAAAAAAGGAATATTTACTCATATAATCTAGAAAATCCACAATATCTCGGTGTCTATAATGACGAAAGCGATATGATTGTATCCAATTAATTGAAGTATTAGGATAATACTTTGTTACTATTATATATTTTTTATTTTATTGTATATTATTATATGAAAGGTGGATCAATTGCGAGTAATCATGTTATTAGTGCTTTGCCAAAATCGTGTAATAATGTTAGACCAAAAAAAACATTCCCTATGGGGGATAAGCCAGTAGTCGGTAAATTTTATCAGGTTGCATCTGGTAGAAAATCTAAAAAGACTAAGAAGGTTAAGACGTCTAAGAAGTCTATGAAAAAGAAGGTATCAAAGAAGAGAGGTGGTACTGTCCATAATCTATCAAAAAAGGTATGGGAACTTAGAAGTTTATCTAATAAACCAAATCCAGGTAAATTCCCAAATGTTAAAAACCGTAAAATAAACTGGTTAAAAGATAGTCCTAAAATTGTAGGGGGTTCTGCGTGGAAAGCCAGTGTATATTCAGGAGTAGCAAATAAAAACTACGGAAAACATTCCAAACATTTTACAGGTGTAGTTCCATACGTTCAGACAGATAAAGTCGTCCATAGTGGGAGAATGTTTAAACCTTTTAAGAAACCAATAAAGACGTTTATTAATAAGGCTAAAATTAATAATTTTAGAATGGGTAAAAATGTATTTCATCAAATGAGAAATGTTAATAAAATGCCAATGTTTAGAAAATAAAATAATTATAGTGTATTAGTATATGAAATAAAAAAAGTTTACAGGTACAAGATTTTTGTGTTTTTGTTTATTCCAGGAAATTGCAGTTTGTAGTAAACTGTAAGAACTTGATGTATGCCTCTGGGTATCGTTCCCAGGTGTGCCAGTAGCAGTTCCAATCATCTTGCCACCTTCCACTAAACTCGCGATCTTCCTCCCAAGATACTTGGCAAATCGCTTTTTTTTCCTCGTTGTTAACCAATTTTTTTTTGTTTTCTGATGATTGACGACCGTGAACGATGTGAATGATTCCTTCTTTGTCCAGCCACATAAATGAACCTCGTTGTTTGCCGCCCTTAACTACATATTGTTTTCCGTTTTTCAGAATCGAACTGATATGTGTCCACTGATTATTTCCATGTGTGCCATCATCGAACTGGTAGACATCGCCATACTTGTCTACAGGCAAAGCTTTTTTGTTATCGAAACTTCTGTAGGTAGGCATGTTGTTTTGTTGTGGTCGATTGTTTGTTAGCTTCTGTAATGTTTGTTTGTTACTTTTCTGATTGTTAGTTACTTCTCATATAAGTAAAAGAGATATATCAATTTTTTTTAGACAAAATTAAGTCCGATTTTGTAGACATTAATACATATTGTTTGGCTCCTCTTGTTTTGTTATCTTTTATATATTTTTTAAAACGAGTAAATGGTGCTTTATCAAAGGACAAAGGGTGATAATTATACTTTTTATCAAGTTGTCTCTTCTTCCATTTATTTTTGCTTGGGTCTCTAATAAATTTATAACCATTAATGCAGTAAACGTATTTATTTTTTTTCAATATTTTAGGTAGCTGTTCTAAAACATGTTCATCATCCCAGTGCTGAATAACATCCTTGAGTATAACTAAATCATATCCACTTGGCACTTCTTGTGAAATATCACCTTGTATAAATTTAATATTGGATTTTTTATATTTTTTGTTATGATTTTTAATTAAAAAATCAACAACATCTATTCCTGTATATTTTTCATCCTTGTTAAATTTAAAATGTTTCATTATTTCCCAATCACCACATCCTAAATCGGCAATAGATTTAATATTATATTTATCTATAATTGTTCTTAGTTCATTTAAGAACCATTTATTATTAATTGAAAAATTAGATCCAGTTCCAGAAGACCCCCAAATATTTTTTTCATAGATATGAGTGAATTTTTCTTTCATTGTTTTTTTTTTTGTAGTTATCCTATTTAGTTTTTTTGATTTTCCACCTAAAACATACTTTGTTGCCTTTTTACTATTATATTGTCTCATTTAATATATAGAAATATAATAAATAGTTATAGTGTAAAATTTCTTCATCAAGACCCGAATTAATTATATTATTAAATCATATTAAAGATATTAAAGACATTAAACTATTTTTTATATGGAAAATTTATCATCTAAACAAAATTTGTTGATGACAAATTTATATAAATTTTATGAAAAAACAGACAACATCGATGTTATTCTACCTATTTTAAAGGGTGAAGAAGCAATTTCACTTAGAATAATTGATTGGTTTGTAACTAATTATTCAAAAAAACACAACATTATTTATACCGTAGAGAAAACAAAGAATGGAAAAGTTATTAATGATAATTTTAGTGTGCATCTAAACTATAAAAATCAGTTGAGAGCTTATTCTAAAAAACAATTTGATCCTTTCTGTAGAAGAGAACGTATCCATTTCTATTACAACACTGAAAATTATTTGGTTACCACTGTAGGACAACTAAATTTTTTTAAATGGATAATTGAAAACAAAATTATAACATACATGCAAGAAAATATTGATAAAATCGAAACAGATATGACCGAAAATATTAATAAACACTATAAAAGTAAAAAAATAGATAAGCGAAGGAAAAGGAAGGAATTATCTGTTTCGGCGACAAAAACTCTCAATAAACACAAATTAAATATTGTTTTGGATTTTGACTAATTAATATGTTGTAATATTACAATGAATAATAATATTTTAGTAATAATCGTTTTTATATTGATGTTGTTAATACTAATTAACAAGGAAAGACTACAATTAAATTTCACTATAAATACAGATACTGGAATAACCATTTCCACTAAGGATAACGAAGATTACACACTTATTAAGTCCCATCCAGATGATTTTTCGGATACAGAAACGGTTGATACCGATATAGATGAACGCGACATCCCTACTGTTAGACAAAGACCAGACACACTTGAAAAATATTCTAAACTACTTACATCTTTTTCTACTGGGGATAACACAGAGAGTGGTGTGGGGAAACCGATGGATTTAGATTCACTTAATAGATTAGTTAATAATAGTTGTATTAACGTACATTCTAGTCAACATGAAACTGATTTTACTAAAAATAGTCCTTCTTTTAATAGGTGGGATCATGCAGAAGAAAAAGGCAAAGAGGATATTTTAGGTGAAGCAAATGCCTCTGGATTTGGTGGTAAAACAGACCGAGCTAACCGAAGATTAAATAAAACCATCGAATATGTTTATGATTTTCAGGAATATGTCCCAGATACACTTGTTAGGGATGACCGCTATGAACCACATCTTGTTCCTGGATTACTCAAAGGTTCAGACTATAGTTTATTATAGATTTTTTTACTTTTTTACTTTTTTATTATTGTTATACTTTAAAATTGAATAGAAATATAATAATTATGATTTAACAAAACAACTTTGTATAACTATAATATGGGTTTTTCAAAAAAAAAGTTGTTAGCGAATCCAGAAAAATATAGTAATGATATTTCGGTTACAGACCTATCTAAATTTATAAAATTGTGTATAGAAAAATATGAAGAAGATGTACCTATTATTAGTGATACCGTATATGATATTATTTATGATATTCTAAAAAAACGTGATCCTTCTAATAGTATTTTAACTAATGTAGGATTTATTGGTTCAACTGATAACAAGGTTGAGATACCATATTATATGGGTAGTATGGATAAAATCAAAACTAAGGATGAAATTATGAACTGGGTAAAAAAATACAAAGGTCCCTATATTGTTAGTGGAAAACTCGATGGTGCATCAGCTCTTTTAGAACAGAAGAATGGGAAACAAATCCTATATTCAAGAGGAGATGGACATCGTGGAAAAGATATTAGTCATTTGATTCCATTTTTAAATATCCCATCTATTACATTGGATTTCTGTGTTAGAGGAGAACTGATTGTATCTAAATCTAGTTTTAAAGACAAAACGGAATTTACCACACCAAGAAGTATGGTTAATGGTATGGTTAATAAAAAGAATATTACAGAAGGAAACGATATAGACTTTGTATTATTTGAATTTGTTTACTACGATAAGCATAAGAATATTCTACCAGAAAAACAATTCCAACTATCAACAACCTTTGGATTTAAAACAACAATTAACAAAAAAATTACTAACAGTCAACTTGTTAATATGGGACAAAGTAATGCAATAGATTCGAGTTTTATTTTAGGATTACTATTAGAATATAGACAAAAATATGATTATGATATAGATGGATTGATTATAACTAATAACAAAAAGTACACAACTATTAATGATGGAAACCCAGAATATAGTATAGCTTTTAAATCAAATGGAGTAGGTAAGATAACAACCGTTAAAAATATAGAATGGAATGTATCTAAACACCGTTATCTTATACCAAGAATACAGATAAATCCGATTGTTATTGACGGGACTGTAATAAACTATACAACCGGATTTAATGCTAAATTTATAAAAGATAATTCGATTGGTATTGGTAGTGAAATCAGGGTAGTGCGTAGTGGGGAAGTCATTCCATATATTATCGAAATTATTAGTAAAACCAAACCAAGTTTCCCAGATAAAAACTACACATGGATAGAGTCAGGTGTAAATATTATAGAAACAGATATAGGTGTAGAACTAAAGATTAAACAGATTACAAATTTCTTCAGGACAATTGGATTTAAAAATATTTCAGAAGGAATTATTACAAGATTAATCGTAAATGGATTTGATAGTATTAAAAAGATACTTATGATAAAGGAAGAAGAAATGTTGGAACTAGATGGATTTCAAAAGATTCTGGCATCAAAACTATATACAAATATTCATAGTATAATAGATAACCCAATTAGTATTGTTAAACTTATGGTTGCAAGTTTATCATTTGGTAGAGGATTTGGACCTAAAAAAATAGAAAAGATTATAGAAAATTTCCCAGATATTCTTGAAAGAAATGTAACGATTGATATGATTAATTCGGTAGAAGGATTTAGTGAAAAAACATCAAACCAATTTATTAATAGTTTAACTAATTTTAAAGAATTTATGGAAGAACATAGTTTTCTAAAAATAGATATACCAAAAAAAAACTGCAATGGAAGTCTATTTACCGGGAAAAAAGTAGTTATGACTGGATTTAGAAATAGTGAAATTATTAAATATATAGAAGTGAACGGCGGAACTATAACCAACACAATTTCTAAAAATACAAATCTACTTTTGATAAAAGATAAGGATAGTAAAGGCAGTAAAAGACAGGCAGCAGAACTACTTGGGATTCCTATTATAACACAAAGCAAATTTATAGAGAAATATAATATAAATATTTAAGGTTAATAAGTGATTCTATCTAAATGGATATTGAAGAGCAAAAGGATATTCTTAACCAATTCCGACAACTTATCGAAATTTCACAGAGGCGTGGTGTATGGATGGCAAATGAAATGGAACATATCGGGATTACATATAATAATATAGATTCTATTCTTATCGGTATTGAAGCCGTTGAAGAAAGCGAACGTCAAAAACAAAAAAAGTCTGAAAAACCTAAAGAAAAAGTTAAAGATAATAAGTCTCCAAAACTTAAAATAGTAAAAAAAAAGGAAGAAACTACTACACTAGTATGATTTATATAAAACCACCTATGCAAAATAAAAATTGATTACTTAGTTATTTATATAAAGAATCACCAAAGAGAACAACATGGGTCAGTCAGCATCATCCTACACGACTCTATTTAATCCTGTGATCACTCGAAGAATTTGTATAAAAGGCGAGGGAGCCTTTAACCATAAGTTGATAAGTCAACATCTAAAAGATTGTGGATGGGGTGAAGTCCTTAAAACAAATATATATTATGAGAAAACGAAATACGGTGTGACCTTTACAGCAGTTGTAGACATAGATGAAACAACACGTACAACGGATACTCTAGAAGTATTTCTAGATAAACAAAAGGATACAATCCGAGTATACTATTACTATGATACCTGGTGGTGGGTTAGTAAATATGTTTCGGAAGACCAAATCAAAGAGCCAATGCCAATTAGAACGAATACAGAATATGATAAACGTGAGAGAGAATGTATGCGTGATAACATGGAGGGGTGTGCAAAGCGTCAGGGAACACCGGTTGAATGGACTCGAGTTATAGGGTGTTGTATGAATTATTAAACAGAATATAAATTATACTATAAAAATCACTTTATAGGTGAAAAATAAAAATTGAATCTATTTTTTGTGTATATGAATATTAACCAACAGACAATCAAACAACAGAAAACAATAAGAATCAATCAAAGAAAGCAAACAATCAAATTTCATAAATCAAACATACTAAACAACCAATAGACCTTCATAATGGTTTGTATGTATTGTCGATATGCGGGGATTACCTGGTGTGGTAATTGCAAAAATACTACAAAAACAGCAGTTCAAAGCCCATCAGCAGACAAGTACCACACGATTAACCCAAAAAATCTGAAACCCAAACCAGTAGTCACACAACGAGAAACTAAATCAGCTACAACCCGAAATATCAAAACTGTGGGTCACATTGAACACTTTCCAAGACAAGAAATTTCAAGCTACTGGAACACCCCAACGCACAGACCTGAGGACAACTGCTCAGATGATAATGGGACAAAGTTTCCCGGAACATTCGGCTCTACTTCTACGGCACTTAGTTGGTAATTAAAAAAAATCCCAAAAAAATTAGACTAGTTTTTTTTTGTATCTTCAATCGAACCTACAGAAGAACCAGAAATAACCTTTACTTTATCGCATATATAATAGAGTGGATTTTTTACGTTTTCATAAATCGTTTCAATAAAATCAATATGACTTGACATTTTTTTGCAGTCTTCTGTATTTTTTTCAAGTATCTCTAATATTCTATCAAGTTTGTTTTCTAATAAATCAATTCGAGAGTCTATATCCATATGTTATTATATGAAATAAAAACTTAAGTTGTAATCCTATTTTTTTTTAATAATAATAACATATGGATATAGACTCTCGAATTGATTTATTATTGAACCCAACAAACCCAATACAAGAAAAATTTAAAAAGAAAGAATTAAAAGCTCAAGAATATTATAAAAAACCCAAATCTATCTACTGCAATTTAATGGTTATTGATAATTTTTATACAAATGCTCTAGAAACAAGAAATTATATTTTAACGCAGGAATTCAAGGTAAGAGGAAATTACCCAGGTCAAAGAACGACTTCAAAAGCGAATAACCAGTTGAAGGAAATGATCGAAGGATATATTCAACATTTTGCTGGAAAAATTGTGGATTGGAGAATGCCGGCAGAAGATGATAATAATTCAGCCATATATAATGGTGCCTTTCAGTATACAACAAGTCGAGACAGAACATGGATACACAACGACGGTTGGAATAATTGGGCGGGAGTTCTTTATCTAACACCCAATGCACCCGTCAATTCGGGTACTGGCATATATCGTTTTAAAGATGGAACGCGCAATGTAGATGAAGCTGAAGCGCGTGGAAACAAGAAAATAATAGATGAATATTCACAAGATTATACCAAGTGGGAACTGGTTGACAAAGTGGGAAATGTGTTTAATCGTCTTGTTCTCTTCAATTCAAAGCAATATCATGCCAGTATGGACTATTTCGGAACAAACAAAGAGAACGGACGTCTATTTCAAGTATTTTTCTTTTCTACCGAGAGATAATAATAATAATTTATATTTTAAATTATAATTATTATTTTTTATAAAAATTAGTTAACTAAATATCATAATTTAATAATTAATCTAATAATCAATATGTATCCAATCATCTAAGAATAGATTACGATTTGTAATATCTGTATCTTTAAATACTATAACCTTTTTATTAACCGTATTACATAAGTAGGCTATCCATAGGTGAAATGTACTTTCACTTAGAATAAAATGAGAACACATTCTACCTAAATATATTTGAGTTATATCATCTTCAACTACTTGTGTCGCAGGGTATATGTTTTGTAAATCAAATATTTCCCAAGCATTATCTACATCAGCTATAATAAATAAATTTTCAATATTTACACCTATATGTTTTAATGTTTCTAATGCATTGATATATGAATTGCGTGTCAATTTTTTCATATGATTAAAATCATCTCCTATACGAACACCAATCATAACACCATTTTCAATATTTTTATACTTTGATTTAATATAATTATTTATTATAGGGTCATTCAGATGTAAATAGTCTGGTATTTTGTGTATATATTCTTTAAATAACCCGATATTTTGACAATAACCTTTAATCCTTATATCTGATGAAGGGATTATAATATTGCCTGAGCAATAATTTGTTGATGTATAATCATTTACTAATTCAATTACTGAATGGCTCGCGGTATCATAATAATCAAATTTTGAAAATATAGTTTTATCATATGTAATATATTCGTTTGAAATCGGATCATTACTTAGCTTTATTCGGTTAAACATAATGGATGTACCATACTGTATTTCATAACTATCTGATTTTAAAAATATATTTAAATTATATTTTTCTTTATAATAAATTGCTGTTGCAATTTGAAATAATGTGTTACCTAACCTAATCCAGCTATACCATCTACATATACATTATTTTTGTTTTGGATGGTATAAAAATTAGTTAAATAAATATCATATTCAGGTGGTAAATTATCATTATCTTCAATCGGTATATTTATTATACTTGTAGGTCTATCAAACAAGTCATTTCCGTTGTTTATTCTCTCTTTTATTAGTTTTTCATCAGTGAATTCTATTTTATTGAATTCTTGATGAGAGAAATTTTCTAATTTATTTTTAATAAATTTTTCATTGCCAAAATAACTTAAATGCCATCCAGCGTTTTTAATAATAGGGCAATTATAAAATCGTATTTTATCACATCCTACATTGAGTTCATTATATTTTTCAAAAGTAAGTATTTTTGATAATTGCCATTGATGGTCCATCTTAGAATTTAAATTATAATAATAAAAATCTAGTTCAAGTATATTTATATCTACTACAATATCCTTATTTTTTATTTGTTCTAATATTTTAGGATTTGGTATTTCATCTAAATCGGTAATAGTAATTACATCATTATTTTGTAGAGATAACTTATCTAATCCTCTTGAAATACAGTCTCTTTGATAGCGTTCATTAATCCATTGTTCTTCTTTTTCAATATTTATATTTGGAAACTTATGTGTAAAATCATCTACAATTATATGTATAATTTTATGATTAAATTTTTCAAATAAATGTTTATTATCTTGATAAAATAATGGTTTTTCTTTACCTATATAAGTGTGTGTTGCTTCCACTAATACAAAATAATCTACAATATCATTTAAAATATTTAAACGATAGTTTAGCATTTTTAATTCGTTGTAGAATGTAAAACAGTCTATTATTTTTGGTTTATTATAAACTTTTTTTAATATTGTTAGTCCATTATTATTTGTAAAACGTTCATGTAGAACCCAATCACTATTATTCTTTAAAAACTCTTCTATTGCAGGCCATAACCCCATTTTAACATCATCTATAGGCATTGAAGATGAAATAGCTAGTTCTTTAATTTTTTCTTCTGATAGATTAGCTCTTATAGCTTCACTTGTAAATTCATCAACTGTAGTATCATGTATAATAATATATTTATTAGTTAATTTGCGGAATTTTGCCAATTCCTTTTTGAGATGACCCCCAACATGCCCCGTGTCAATGAATGTTAAATCAACATTTTCTTTTAAATTTATATTAAGATCACTTATCCATTCATATGAAACATCTAAATGAGAAACAGATTTCGTACATTCAAGTAATTTATTCACATCACATGGTTCAATATCATTTAATATTAATTTTTTATTATCACTATTATTATTTATTAATCCATATACTAATGCCCATGATGATACAGAAGCACGAACACCACATTCTAAAACAGAATTACATTCGGACGCATATTTATATAAAGTGGGTAAGTGTTCATAAATATCAACAGGATTCAAATAATAATCAAACGGGTTCTTATTTAAACACAATGTATCATATATTTTTTTAATGGTTTGTTTGGACTCATTATTGTAATGTTCATTAATTACATCAATATTAAAAAAGTCATCATAACTAATTTGCTTCAAATTTGGATATTTATTCGCAAATTCTTCATCCAATTCATAACTAGTTTCTGATAAAATAGTAAAACCTGCTTCTAATAAACGATCGCACCGAATATGTTCAAAAATATTAGAACATTCGTCCGGGGTGGGATTTGGATTTTCATTAATCTGGCCATGGGGGTTTAAAATTATTTTACATTTGCCTAATTCTTCATCCCTATCTTCTCCGTAACCAGATATAAGATTAATAGTATACCCTTTACTTGTTAAAAACTCCATTATTTTATTTCTTCTGGGTGGTTTAATTGGTAATGACTGATTACCATTATTGTGAATTTTCCAATCATAAATAAACCCAAAGTCGTATTCTTTACTAATGTTTATGTTAGAATTTATTAAAAAATCAAGTTCAGACTTACTACATTTGTATGGCAAATGAATACAATTAGTAATTCCATGTTTATTTAAAATTTTTATATTTGATTTGCTATAATCGTATACAGGATACTTTTTCAATTCAGGAAATTTATTAAATTCATTGAGAATACAATTTAATCTACAGGGTAATGTTAATGGTTCTAATTGTAAAAAAGAAAGACTGGTATTATTTAGTTTGTTTAATATATCTTTATTAAATAACTCATTTCCAAATGGACATAATATTATTGTACAAAATTCTGGATTTATAAGATTAATTTTACTAATATCATCTATTATTTGGATGTCATATTCATCATTAGAATGATTTTCAATATATTGAATAATATATGTGTATATATATGTTCCAGAATAGAAAACCCATTTTTTTTTATATTTTTTTTTGAAACAATAATCTCCATCAGGACCATTATCACAAAAAGGTTTTTGAGTAAGTAATTCCCATCCATTCGTTTGTAAAAAATTTACTGTTTCATTTAATAAAGGAGCGTTTTTATTATATTGTGTATTTTGAATTTCAACTATTAAATATTTCGCACGATTTATAATATCAAGGGAACCTTTTATAATATCTAGTTCTGCACCTTGGACATCAAATTTTATTAAATCAGGCATAGGGAAATCAAATTCTTTTACTACAGTTGATAATGTTGATGTTTTTTCATTTGAATAATTTGATTCTGGATAAATAATCTCTGAATTTTTATGTCCAATTTCTTTATAATAAGAATTTCCTGCCGGATGCTCTTTATTTTGATAAAATTTCACACATTTATCATCTCTATCACTCAATACTCCTGTATAATATTTGTATCCTTGAGTCTTATAAAAGTTTTCGAATGATTTAACTGCATCAAATACAATAATTTCAGAACCATTCCAGATTTTCTTTGCTTCTTTAGTCCAATTTAAAACATTTGCTCCTATATCATATATAACATTGGGTTTAAATTCACTTCCTAGTTTTTTTAAAAAATTAATATGATCTACTGGTAAAGTAAAATTATCGTGTAAATGTTTAATTCTATCATTTGAAACGATATATTCATTCATTTTATCTAATCCCAGTAAACTACTCCATTGTTTCTCTCTATTTTCCCAACTACATCTTAAAGCATATTCTTTTCCATTTTTCCTAAGTTCAGTTTTTCTCTCTTCACTCAAATTTAAAATTGTTTCTATCTCGTTTCCTCCTTTTACTTTTATGCCATAATCTCCAACGGTATCAACTAATCCAGCAATAGGATAATATAAACAAATAACATTACTCATTAACATTTCCATAGCTGTTATACAACTTGTCTCATGCCATGTACATGTGTATAACCAATAATCAGCACTTGAAATTAATTTATATAATTCTTTGGTGTTTAATTTACCATGATGAGTAATACTATGATATTTATCTATTATGTTTTTAATATACATAGTTTCTTCTGTAAAATTATCATAACTAGATATATCGAGTGTTGCATCTGGTATTTTTTCTAATATTTTAGGCCATAATTCTAATAAAATATTTAATCCTCGTTCAGGTCTTGAGGTCCAAACAAATTTATTTTTAATTTTTATATCAATACTTATATTTTCATTATTAAAATCTGTAATATTTATTCCATTATTAATTATTCTAATTTTATCTTTTAAATAATCATATTTTCCTATAAAATCATTCTTATGCCATTCAGTCAAGCAGACAACATTATCAATATATTTGTTATGTTTTTTTATAATTTCATTATTATTTCCCAGAAAATATGTATCATGAGCAGAAAGAAGTAATTGATAACATTTATAATTATTATATTCTTCAAAAAATGAAACATAACGAGAGACAATTATAGTATGAAAGTTATTTTCGTCTAATAACTTTTGTAAATTACTATGATTAATATATTTGATATTATCGATTTCTTCCTCTTTTTGATCTCCTGCAATATAAATAGTATAATTCTTTGGTAAATTCCTAGTTAAATAAATAACAGCTTTTTCAGCACCTCCAATTGCTTGTTTATTCAGTGTGCTATCATTCCACAAAAAATTCATATATCCTGTATAAATCAAAATATTCTTCGAGGAAGCATATTTACTATTTTTATCAATATTTTTTTTACCTGGAGAGAGAATACTATTTTCAAGTATTTCATACTTGTCAGACAACTGTTCTTTTATAATACTATTTACTATATTCCAAGAACTTTCTCTATCTTTGAAGACAATTTGCGGATTCATTATGTAAGTAACAAAGTAATCCAAAAGTGATTTATTGTCATCATCTTCTTTGAAATGCTTCATGTAAAACTGTAAATTATATATTGTATTACCTGGATTCGGTTTATTATTAAGCAGCATATATTTACACGCTTCATATGCAGATTTATGTTCGTCGCAATAACACCCAGAAATGGAAGCATAATAATGAAAATCACGATATTTCGAATAATCCAAAAATATTTTGTCTGCTGGATTGCATATTTTGACATGTTTAAATTTATTGTATAAGGATGAAACCATAAAATGTTGTCCTTTATTATAGAAATATTCCATTATTTTTACAATACCTTCCAATCTCTCCTTGTCATATGTATATGCCTCTGACCAGCTGTCAATTGCGTTTGAGTATTGTTTTAATGCGTTATAGCAATTGCCTGCATTAATACAAGCACAATATTTGTATTGGGGTGAATAATCCAGTGTTAATGTTCTCTCGTACCATTCAATTGCCTTCTCTAATTTTCCAGCATCCTGATAACTTTGTGCACAATAGTAGGAATATCTATATTTTAACCACATATCTGTATTCTCTTCCTCAAATCCTTTTTCTAGAATAAGTGCATCGTCCACATATTTATTCGGATTTTTACTTCGATTACCCAGACGTCGTGATTCAATATGATAATTTCCTAACAAATAATCCCGCGACTTTATTGGATCAATGTTACGCAATATTTCATGTAATACACCAACATATTTCCATTTCATTCTATTCGAAATCAATATAGACCTATGATATGATACTGGGTTTCCAAATTGTAATTCATATATATCTTTGTCAAGGGTTAACGGTAAACGCATATCTCCATGAATCAAATCGTCCGCATCAAAAATGAAAAGGTAATCAGATTTGTCATACACATGTTCCAACGCTTTGGTTCGATTATGTCCAAAATCTTTCCATTTATCGTGAAATATTTCTCCCGATATTCCTCTCTCCTTAAAAAAATCTTGAATAATATCCACCGTATCGTCGGTAGAACCAGTATCAGATATTACCCAATAGTCAATCTTTATATGTTCCAATATATTTTTCAATGTAGAGGCTATTATATGTGATTCGTTCTTAACAATCATGTTTAAACAGATTTTTTTGCTTTTGACAATATCTACCATTATACAATTATTTAATATTTTGGGTTTAAATAATTATATTATTAAATTTAATTTGAAATAAATAGTTATGGGTTATCTCCTATACCAAGTTTGTTATAATAGCACCATATCGTTATCAATATATATATATATATATGTGTTTGTCTTTATTTTTATCGTAACAACTCTTTATATAATAACCATCCGTATTTATCATTAATCCATTCTATATTTTGACATAAATTATAATGAACAACACACATTGTAGTATCAATATGACGAACATTTATTATTTCCTTTAAATCTATTTTCCTGATTAAAAGTATATATTTTATTAGCGTCTAATAAATTTAACAGTTTATAAAATGTTGGATGAATTATATTATCGTCATCAAGATAATAAAGAAATGTGTCTTATTTTTAATATACTTTTTTATGAATATTTAAAATGTCGACCTAATCCGGATATTTTTTAGGTTTTCATTCTATTTCATAGTAAGAATTTTTTACAATATTCATTATACTAAGATGGAATTGACGATGCCATTGACATGGTTATTATGGTAAAACGACTATTTGGTCGCTATTGGCATACTGTTTGGCTACCAATAACCGACTTTTGGCTATTGACGGTAAACACTTCCATCCTATCATTTATATATTTTAAATATTTATCATAATCTGTATTATAGTCATATGAATTCATTGTTTCTATCACTTTTGTATTGTCAATCTCGTCATTTATTTCATTTTTAAAATTATATATATGAATCATCCCTCTGTATCCACTTGTAAAATTATAGACATAAAAATCGAATTGGTAATATTGAAATAGAAAATAGATAAACTTCCAAATATCACCAGTCCATGATTCTCCATACTTTAATATTCCATTGTTATAATAATGTTTAATCGGTACTTTATATTGCTCTCGTTCGTTCATAGGTAACACATCATCTATTACAATAGAACCGTTTGGTGTTAAACAATGGATAGCATTAAAAAAATCGTTATATACATATTCCAATTGATGCATACCGTCTATAAAAATAATGTCGAATTTTTTATTATTTTCTTTGAAGAAATCGTCCGATGTTTTCAAGATAATATCATCGCCTTTATAACTAGGGTCTGGATCAACGCCTAGTTTATTTTTAATGTCTATATGTTTAAATGTAATTCCGGTTTCAACACCGATTTCCAAATAAGAATTATGTTCTCGTTCATGTATGATATTGTTTAATACATCACATCTTGTTTTGAAAGTCGTATTATCACTTATGGTTTTATCTATACTCACATTCGGCTCACCTACAGTATTATTGTTATCTATAATCTTATGCTCACAATTATCATTCGCATATACCATTTTGAAATAATCCACCAACTCACCATCAGAACAATCCATAAAAGAATAACATTTCATTCTATCAAACCCAAGAGACTCTAATTTCTGATATAATTCTTCATGTGTCATTTTATTACTTAAAAATAGAAAATCATTTCTAGGATTTTTATATAGTTCCCCCAATCTCTTTTCGTTTATAGCGTCATTAATAATACAATACTGTTTGTCATAATTCAAATTAATCAGTTGATTCATTCTTTTATGTTGGTATTCCTCTCCTCTTTTCCAAATCGGAGAGTGATTCGTAATATACTTTTCATCTTCATACGCACCCAATTCTCTCATTTTATCATGAACGCCATATTTATTGTAAAACATGGGACTAATATAATTAGGTCCGATACGGTTGATTTCACTGTTTCGAATATTAGAGAAATTATTTTCACCATCATTCATGTATTGAATATATTGTGCCCTGTTGTTTTTAACAACTTTGTATTTGCTACAACAGGTTCTAAGAAGAATCTCGTAATCATCACAAATAGGTAAAAATTCGGAGTAACTTTCCAGTTCCATCAAAACGGATCGCTTCCAAATGCGCGGATGATTGGGCAAACAAACCAAATGACTAAGGGTAATGTTATTAATATTGGGCGTATTGTAAACATATACCCATTTACCTTTCACTTTCTCCATGTAATATCCACCATACCCCTTGCAGATAAAATCGCCGTATTTACAGTTGGTTCCGTCGCGGTATAAATAAATAGTATCACCATAAACAAAACCAATATCTTCATCCGATTGAAAGATGTCATAGGCATCTTGAAGACAGTTGGGTAATATCTCATCGTCGTGATCCATTTCAAGAATATATTTACCTCGACACAGAGATATTACCTCGTTTTTTACATTTCCAATATTTCCGCTATTCTTATCTCTTTTGTATAATCTTACACGATTGTCTTCCGATAATTTTTCTTTAAGAAATACAAAATGTTCGTCTTCAGGTGTGTCATCCATAATAACCCACTCCCAGTCCATCAGTGTTTGCTTTTTGATGGACTCATAAGCGGTATCTATATAGTCATAGCTTTTAAAACACGTTGTAAATACAGAAAATTTAGGTCTAGTTAATTCCCGTGTCATTATTACATTATTAATATAACAATAATTTACATTGTAATTTAATTCGTTAATATCTGTTATCGTATTTTTATGCACCCATCTACGTCTCATTCTATCTACAATTATAGACAAAACCGAATTTATATATAACCTTTCATCAGGACCATATGTTATTAATATATGATAATTTGGATTAAACAGGTTTTTTAGTTTGTTTATTTCATTTGGAGAGATAATTTCTAGAGTAAAATTCAAATTATTCTTATTTTCTTCAAAAAATAAATCTATTTCACTAAATTTGTCGTCGCGCAAAAGATAAACATAAGGATATTTATTCATTAATAAATTTACGGTTAAATTGTATTTAAGTTATTTTTACAATTAGTTCTTTTAATCCATCTTCCAATTTTTTCGTTATTTTCCAACCAAGTTCCTTTATTTTTTTATTATTAATATAATACCGTTTATCATTAAACGGTCTATCCTTTATATATACTATACTATCTTTCACTTCTGTTTTAATACACATTAATTCATGAATTTTTTTAGCCAAATTTAATATATTAATTTCCATATCTTCATTACACCCTATATTATATATTTCACCAATATTTCCTTTTTCTAATATTTTTATAAAAGCTTCAATAGTATCATTTACATGTAAAAATCCTCTAACACAAGAACCATCACCTTGAATTGTAATTTTCTCTCCACTATTTAATTGTTGAATAAATTTTGGTATTACTTTTTCTGGATATTGATTCAAACCATAAACATTATTACCTCTAGTTATAATTATTGGCATTTTAAATGATTGAATATATGATTGAACTATCGATTCCGCAGCAGCCTTTGACGCAGCATAAGGATTTGTCGGACAAAACATAGATTGCTCTGTTTTTTTAGTTTCTTGGACGTCTAACATCGATTCACCATATACTTCATCTGTAGAAACATGTATTAATTTTTTAATTTTTCCATATAATCGACAACATTCTAATAAAGTATGAGTACCCATAACATTATCTTTTGTATATTGTAAAGAATCTGTAAAAGACGTTTGCACATGAGATTGAGCCGCAAAATGTATAACAGTATCAATATCATAATAATTTAATATATGACTAACTAAATCTTTCGAACAAATATTTCCTTTTATTAAACTATATCTAGAACTTTTAATAATGTCTTCCCTGATATTATTCTCATTAGCACAATAATATATAGCATCTATGTTTATTATATTAATTTCAGTATATCTGTCATAAAATATGTTTATAAAGTTTGAACCGATGAATCCACATCCTCCTGTTACTAATATATTTTTTGTGTTGTATAGATTTCTAATTATTTTCTCTTTATTCTCCTTCTTTATAAAATTTTGTAATATATATTTTACAGATTCTTTTATATTTTTTACATGTGGATACAAAGATTGTAATCTGGTGGTATCTAAATAATTATTACTTCTTTCTGAGTCTAAAATTTTAGATTGTTCTTCTATTGTAAAATTTTCCCAAGTAAAAGTAGGATCAACATAATCTTTATACATTTCCAATATATCATTATGATTAATTAATCCAGGGTTTGTTAAATTTATAGTTCCAGTATTCTGGTTTATCATCATGTCTATTACCAGTGGCAATAATTCAGGTAAAACAGTCATCGAATTTTTTATAGAACATATTTTTTTATAATTTGTTATCTTTGTAATAAAATTTCTTGGATTATCTATATCAGTTATAGGCATTCTTATTCTAACATTTAAACATGTGTTTTTATATAATATATCCATTAATTGGTCGGTTGTTCCTTTTACTACTGAATAACCAGAACCAAAAAAATTAGGGTTATCTTCTTCTTTAAAACCCGTTAATTCATTTTCATAAAGGTGATTATCATCATATGTAAATATGCAACCCGTACCTAAATATGTATAATGAACATAACTATTTTTTTCACTGTATTTTTTACAGGCTTCTGCTATAATTAAAGGGACATATAAATTATCTCTAATATTTTCTGTTATTTTACCTGGTTGTTCTAAGTAATCAATAGTAGGATATATTTTATTATTTATTTGTCCATGCGTTCTACCAATAAAAGATATTACGTGTGTTGGATCATGCACATTTAATTCTTTAATAATATCTTCATATGTTTTTACTCTAATATTAGACATAATATAATCTATATTATTTGAACTAAGATGCTCTATAAATTGGGTTCCTATCCAACCTTTACCTCCATATATTAATACCTTCATATACATATCTAAAATAATTAAGTCTTTATATTATTATTATTATTATTATTATTATTATTATTATTATTATTATTATTATTATTATTATTATTATTATTATTATTATTATTATTATTATTATTATTATTATTAATAATACGTATTCATATTTAAGAATATAGTGGAAGTTGTTATATTATATAAGATGACTTTACACAATTTAATTATGATGATAGTAGAATAAAAAATAATACAATAATAAACTGGTCCAGGTAGATACTAATTAAATATATATGGTAATGGAACATCTCCTTGTTTGACATAATTCATATTTAAATATAATATTTGTTTGATAACATTAAAGAACATATTTTATTAGCTAATTGTCTCTAGTCCTGATGATGAACATACATAATATAACCCTTTATCTATTAACCATTCATTTAAAGGGGTTTCAATAAAATCAATATGACTTGACATGTTTTTACAGTATCTCTAATATTATATCATGTTTGTATTCTATTAAATCTTTTCGGTCGTATATATTCATATGTTATTATTATTAAAAAAATAGGGTTACCTTACTATATTTTTTGTTAAAATTTTATTAATAAAGCAATCTGTTTTGGAATTCCTCCCAAAACATAGCAGGTGCAGACATATTAGTCCAGCATACTGACCAAGAACGGTCTAAGGTATCACCTTTCGAATGATTGTATTTTTTAGAGAATTCTTCATTCATACTGGTTATCAACGAGAATACACCAGACGTTCTATCTTCTAATACAGCCTTTAGTATGATTGAACCATCTGGATAGTCCTTTCTAGTAATAAATAATATTTTTAGTTTTCGGTCTTTTTGTGTATGAGGCGTAAGTCTTAACAAATTCTCTCTGCTATGTTTTTCTAATTTCCATCCCTGATCTTTAGAATATGATGGAATTTCTAACCCTTTAATGACTTCACCTTCAATTTCATATTGTATTCCTCGTCTACCCGGTCGTCCATCTGATAATTTATATTCATTTTTATCCTTGAGTGATTTATTTAGTTTGTGAGGCATTGTGATTTGGATTGAGAACTTGTGTGATTTTCTTGTATGATACTTATCTTTGGTAGCTTGAAATACATTCTTTATAAAACCGAAATCAATTTTTATTTACGAAAAATTAGTAAATAGATATAAAATTAGTTTTTACTATATTTTTTATTCATTTTTCTTTTTATTGATTTTAATAAATCTGTTTTTTTCATTAACTTTTTATTCTTTCTGGTTTGAATTTTTTTTTCATTTGCATAAAGTCTAAGTTCTTTTACTGTAAAAGATTCAAAATCATAATTTTTGCTACAATAAACAATTTTAGTTCTCTTTTTTTTCTGTAGATTATAAACACTATTAGTACAGATACCATAGGGTTTAATCTTTTTAGTTCTTACATGAACGAGACATCTACAATATTTTTGTTCTCTGGGTGTTAGGAATGGTTTTTTAATTAGTTTTACTTTCATTAAATATACATTTAAAAAAATATTTATGATATGTAATAATGGAAACTAAACTTACCAAGGAGAATTTTGAAACATATAATAAACAACTCCGTCAAAATTATTCATCAGTTACTTATAATTTAAACGAAAAGATTAAGAACTATTCTGATAGTATCTATAGTTATAAAAAACAAATGCCTAATAAAAAAAATTGATTTCTTTTTCTATTTTAAACAAAATTACTTACAACCATGACTCAACGAATCTACAACTTCCAAACCATAAAACAAAAACTGAAAGAAAACGGATATGTAGTTATAAAAGATGTTCTATCTCCACAAGAGGTAGAAGAAGCAAAACAACTATTCTACGAATGGAAGGATAGTGTCGAAGATATGGATAAAATTCATAGTAAAATAGACCCTCACGGTATCTTTAAACACCACGAAGCAGGACATCAAGAATTCTCTTGGAAAATTAGGACGAATCTGAATGTTATAAATATCTTTAAAAATGTGTGGGAAACAGATGAATTATCGGTATCATTCGATGGTTCTTGTCATATCCCTAAAAACTGCAAAAAAAAGGATAATATTTGGACCCATACAGACCAGGCGGCTAACTCGAAAGGTCTAAAATGCTACCAGGGATTTGTTGCTCTTACTTCAAATGAAGAAAGAACTCTACGGGTTTACAAAGGGTCTCATAAACTACATGAACAATATTTTAAAGAAAGAAAAATTACAGGTACCAAAAACTGGAACCTAATAGATAAAGACTACCTCCAGACTATTAATGAAAGGCACCGAAAACTAACAGTTCCAGCTGGTGCACTTGTTCTATGGGATTCTAGGGTATTCCACCAGAACCAATATGGAAAACCAAACTCGGAAGAAAGGATCGTCCAATATGTCTGCTACCTACCAAAACAAAATGAAAAAAACACAGAAACACAAAAGAAAAAAAAACTAAAATATTTCGAAGAAAGACGGACTACTTCACACTGGCCCTACCCAGTTTATGTAAATGGGCAACAACCACAAACCTGGGGTGATGATAGTCTAAAAATAGATTATAGTTCTCTCAAGAAACCTAACCTTGATTATATGAAAGAAGAAATATTAAAACTTATTAACTAAATATATAAGACTACTAAATACATTACACTTTATTTATAAATATATTTTTTTTTGTTTATGTTTTAATCTTCATCTTCATCTTCATCTTCATCTTCATCTTCATCTTCATCTTGTGTTACTAATCTACTTAGATCCCAATTATCTATAGATTGTTTAAGACTACTACAATTATAAAACATATGATTCATATTTTCTAGGCTACTAACATCCCAGTCATTTAGAGGTTTATTAAATGATTCACAGTTATGAAACATACATTCCATATTAGTAACACTACTAACATCCAAGTTATTTAGAGGTTTATTAAATGATTTACAGTTACGAAACATATGACTCATATTTTCTACGCTACTAACATCCCAGTTATTTAGAGGTTTATTAAATGATTCGCAATTATGAAACATACACTCCATATTTTCTACGCTACTAACATCCCAATTATTTAATGGTTTATTAAATACTTTACAATCACTAAACATAAATCTCATATTTTCTACGCTACTAACATCCCAATTATCTAGTGGTTTATTAAATGATTCACATTTACGAAACATACACTCCATATTTTCTACGTTACTAACATCCCAATTATCTAGTGATTTATCAAATTTTTCACATCCACTAAACATTTTATTCATGTTAGTAACATTACTAACATCCCAATTATTAAGGTTTAATGTTTCAAATCCTTCACATTTATTTCCAAGATATTCAAATAAATAGGACATATCAGTAATAAGTGAAGTATCCCACATTTCAATAGGAACATACGTTTTTTCATCAGAATAATATTCTCTAAAATAGCACTCAACTGCTTCTTTTAATTCTTTCTTGGTTTTAGGTTTAAATCGCGGTTTGTCTTCTGTAATTGTGCAAGTATCTTCATTAAAGGATTCCATCGCGGATTGTATTTTTTATAAAATATATTTTTGATAATCAATTTAATAAATTAATTCATTAAAACTTATAAAATAAAATTGAAAATGTATCATAAAATATGAATAAATACATCATGCTTGAACTAACCCAAAAAATACTCTCCTCTATCAAAAATGTGTTTGTAGCACAGCCATTAAAACTAGGCAGGTGGAACATAAAACATAATGAAACCCAAAAACAGATTAAATTTATGTATTCTAACTATGACCATTGTGGTAGTAGACTATGTGGTATTCCTAAAAAAAATATAGATAAATAATAAATGAAAAGTTGCTGTAATTCTAACTATAGAACAAAAAAATGTAGAAGAAAGGATAAAAGAATTTTTTTATTGCCTAGAAAGTTTTCAAAAACAAAATGCACCACGAAATCTATAAAGGGGTTTTCTATGAAATCATCCTGTTCGCCATATAAATACTGTACCAAAAAGAGATTTTTATATAACCCTGAAAACCCTAAACTATCTTTTGACGTGTATATAGATAAAAATCCAGATGATACAATACCCATAAAATATTCAACTGTAGATGATGTTAAGAAAACAATAAGAAAATTAGAAAAGTTATATAAAACCCAAAAATATAGTCATAAACGGATCTGGCAGGTTGGGATGATAATGAAAGTAAGGCTTGAATCTATGTATAAACGTAGAAAAACTCTAAAGGTAAAAAATCTATATAAACGGTATCATTTATCTAAAAAATATTTTGAATTTTTAAGTAAAAGAACAAAGCAAAAAGGTTTTGAAAATAGAAAAAAACTAATATTTGCTATAAAAATATAGTTAAACAAATCAAAAAAAAATTGAATAATTAGGATAAAAATACAATATAGTAATCAACAAACAACAAACAACAACCAAAGTCTATCTATCAAACAAAATACCACCGTTTTAAAATACTTTTGAAAAATAAAAAACAAAAACAAAAAAAACAAAAAAACAAAATAAAAACAAATAAAAAAAAAATTGAATAATTAGGATAAAAACAAATAAAAACAAATAAAAACAAAAATCATGTCTAAATTCACTAATGCTCAAAATGCTCAGATTCAAAGTTGGATTAATGAGAACCGTGATGTAGAAAGTTTTGCTGAAATTCTTATTGAATGGGTAAATGAAAATACTAAGAAAACAAAAACAAAAAAAACGACAAAACCAAAAAAAAGTGTAGAATACAAACCTACTTATTCTTTGACGGTAGGAAATGGTGGAGAAAATCATACTGGAATGGAATTTATTGGTAACATGAGGAATAAAGGGGAGGGTTGGAATTTGGAAAGGTTGCAACATGCAAAGGAAATTTTGGAAACCAAATTTAAGTTAGATGTAGAAATTCATAATTTGAATGAACTTTTAGAAGGTGTAGAAATAGAGGAAAAGTTGAAACCAGAAGAAGCATATTTTATGCTGGTAAAAAACTTTTTAGATACAAATGAACATGAAAAATATTTGACGGAACTTGAGAGTTACGAGTGGGATTCTAAATATTGGGATACAAGGAGGAAAAAAGTTTTGAACAAACTTGCAAGAACCAATGTGTGTTATGGGGAAACGAGTAGTGAAGCAGATTATGAAAATAAAAAGGGCACAATTATTGGATATGATAAATCCCCTTTAGTTCATAAATTAAAAAAAACAGTTGAAAGTTTAATGCAAGATGAAGATTTAATTGTAGAAGGTAATAAGTATACTGATGTAAAAAAAAATGGAATTGGTGCTCATGGGGATACCGAAAGAGTAGTAGTTTCTTGTCTTAGAGTAGGTGAAGGAATGCCTATGAAGTTTGGATGGTTTCATAAAAGTAATGTTGTAGGTAAAACATTAACATTAGATGTTCCGGGTGGTTCATTGTATTTTATGAGTGAAAAAGCAGTAGGTGCGGATTGGAAACTTAGAAGTAAATATACTTTGAGACATGCTGCTGGAGCTTTGAAGTATTTGAAAATGAAGGGTGAAGATGTTGAGTAATTAGTATAGTGATGTAGTAATTATAGTTTAGATTAGATTAGATTTTTTTATTAAATTAGAACTATGTTAATATATAGTTTAATACCTTAAACATATATCCGATTCCTAAATAATTTAATATTTTTACACCCTTCAAACATTCTAAAATCATTTACTAAAGAACGAGTATCCCAGTTCTCTAAGTTTTGGTTAAATGATACACAATATATAAACATATACATCATATAATTAACACTACTAACATCCCAAGTATTCAATAATTGATTAAATTTTTTACATCTCTCAAACATACAGGCCATATTAGTTACTCTACTAATATCCCATTTATCTAATGGCTGATTATAATTGATACAATTATGAAACATACCGTACATATCAGTAACTCTACTAACATTCCAGTTATTAATATTTATATTAAATAGTTTATTTTCTGAAAAAAGTAAGGACATATCAGTAATTAGAGAAGTATTCCATAATTCCATAGGATAGTATTTATTTTTTTTATAATTAGAATCTTTAAAATAGTAATCCACCGCATTTTTAAGTTCTTCTTTTGTTTTTGGTTTGAATCGAACTTGATCTTCTATAATTTTGTAGATACCTTTTTCATAATATAAAATATCTTGTAAAAAAAAGTATATTTCAGCAACTGATACAGATTGCATAATGATATTATTAATAAAAAAATATATATAAGTAAGTTTATTAAATTTTATTAGTTATTAAGAAGAAAGTTATAATATGTTATAATAACTCTTATTTCTAACTACTATAATAGAATTCTAAAACACAAGGTGTTTTCCAAGTATAAAATTCTAAAAAGTTATGAGCTTGTAATTGGACCATATCAAGAGAGTAGTGTGTATCTTTGCTCATCGCTACAAAAACCATACGTAGTGTAATTGGAGTTTCTAAAGTTCCATAGACTCTAGTGTAATTTACAAATTCTTGTGCATCTTGTTTTGACCACCCCCAACTATCCCAATAAATACTACTTCTATTATCCTTTACCAATATAGTTAATTTATCGGTTATAGGTTCATCTATTCTTTCTTGGTAATCATCAATATCAGTAAATAACCCCCCAGTATCGATATTATCGTTTTGTAATTTTAAATCATTACACATATAGTCTAAAAATTCTTCAAATAATATTTGATTGAAGTTATATTCATCTGTGTCTGTTTCTATTTCAGTTTCTGACATTTAAAATATCTATATTTTATTTTATTCATTGTAAATGAATTCAATTTTATTTATTTACAATGAAAATATTTTTATAATTATAATATAAATGACACATTATCAGGGGGCAATAGAATATGGGATCTTATGTAATAATACTCCGAACCCAATTCATATGAGGGTCGTGGGTTCAAGCCCCCACACGAGGCTATTGTCCTGGACAAGACATTAAACTGTTCCAAAGCAATCATGGCCGAGTGGTCTAAGGCGACAGACTTAAGTTCTGTTATCATTCGTGATGCGCAGGTTCGAACCCTGCTGGTTGCAATCGCTCCATTAGCACAGTTGGTAATGCGCCGTACTTATAATGCAGAGATCGTGGGTTCGAGCCCCACATGGAGCAAAGGTATATACCTATTTTTTTATAAACTTAGAAACATCTAATACAGAGTCGGCTATAATAGATGTAACAGATATAAATCTATAAGTTTAACAGAAAATCAGACTACAGCTACTTCTGATAACTTATGTTATATAGAAATGTGGATCAGTGATTCAATTAACAGTGTAGATTTTTATGGTCCAGTTGCGATTGGTTATTTTGTAGATGGATATTTACGATTCGGTACGACTGATTTAAATGCAAGTTTTTTAAAAATAAAGTAAATTAATGATTATACAAACACAACACACAAATACAGTGGTAAGTATAAAGGCATTTATGTCAAGCTAATAAAAAATATAATATAAATTATAATAATATCTATAATTGCATTGAATCTGAATCGTCTAGCCACCATCCAGACCACATACCCTCGATGTTTGTATCTATTACAATAGACCATTTTTCCGTAGAGGAAGCAGGTAACTCATAACAATCAAAGAACATAGATTCCATATTTTTTACAGAACTAACATCCCAAGTATTAAGATTTGTGTCAATTTTTTCACAACAACTAAACATGTATTCCATCTGTTCGACATTACCTACATTCCATTTATCAAGTGGTTGACTAAACTTATAACAGTTTTGAAACATACTTGCCATTTCAGTAACACTGCTTACATCCCAATTGTTTAGAGGTTGGTTAAACACGTTACATTTGAAAAACATATAGTTCATATTGTATACACCTTGAACCTTCCAATTATTAATATTTTGATTAAATTTGTAACAACTAGCAAACATATATTCCATATTTGTGATTCCTCTAAGATCCCAGTTATCAAGAGGGTTGTTAAAATTATAACAATGCCAGAACATACTATTAATATTAGTAACACACCTTGTAACCCAACTATTAATATTCTGGTCAAACATTTCACAATGCCAAAACATTAGTGTCATATTTGTTACCTTACTAACATCCCATTTATCAAGTGGACTATTGAATTTACAACAATGTGCAAACATACCTTCCATGTTTGTCACATTGCTAACATCCCAACCATTTAGGTTAAGGTTAAGGTCATCTGGATTAATTATATATTTTGTAGCTTCTTCAAATAGATATGACATATCAGTAATAAGACATGTATTCCATATTTCAGGAGAACCAATAGTATAATTATTATAACCGTTGTATCTTGGATCTAAATATCTAGTTAGTGCGTGTTTCAGTTCATCCTTATTTTTGGGTTTAAACCGAACCATATCTTCTATAATATTGTATATTCCTTCCTCGTAATACTTAATTTCCATAAGTAATAATCGTAGGTATGCTGCGGAGTTAGACATTGTGATTTCTTTCGTATTTGCGTGATATTTACATTTTTATATTAAACTAAATCAATTTTATATTAGTCTAATCTAAAAACTCGTAAACTAATTTGTCATAGTCAGAAGTATGTTTAAATGCGTCGTGTGCTAGTATTTTTCTGTGTCCTATAGTTAGATGATCATAATCACCTATAAAATAATCATACTGAACCGGATTAGATAAAACATTAACATGTTTATAATTTTTAGCGGAAGCCCTAAGTAGAGAAACACCACCAATATCAATATTTTCGATACAATTCTGTTTTTCAAAAGGATATAGATTTACGACTACCACCGAAAATATAGGGATTTCATAAGCATTAATCTGTTCTTTATGACTGGGTTTATCTAAATCTACAAGAATACCTCCATATATTTTAGGGTGTAGTGTTTTAACACGCCCATCTAATATTTCTGGAAATTCTGTAAGTGTATGGATATTGATAATATTTTTATGATGAAACGTATCCATAGTTTTCAATAAAAAATTATAGGTACCACCAGTAGAATATATTTTATAATCATTTTCTAGAAGAAATAAAGCTATTTTATCTAAATTACTTTTATCAGAAACAGACATTATCACATTTTTATTGTTTTTATCAGAATCATTAATCATTATAATAAATTTTAATTAAATATTTAAATACATTTTTAGGAACAATTATTAATATAATATAGTTTATATTCTTCAAGATTTTGCACACCCATATCAAGATTACATGTCTGACAGATTGATTCAAGATTATCAATACTATTTTTTCCACCATAAAATACCGCTTTAATATGTCCACACTGGAAAGAGTCATAATCAATAATTTTATCACAAACATAACACTTACCAACAAGGGAAGTTTCATTCTGTTTTTTCCAAACATTTCTCCTTAGAACCTTTTTAATTTTAACACGTGTGCCAATTTGGATATGTTCCATCTGTTCGTAGTTGATTCTTGATTTAATTTTAAACAGAATACGTTCAATCCATTCAAATTGTTTATAAATACCTAGAACAAATGGGTTGTTTGGAGGATACTGTGTGGCGATGAGGATAGAAAGCCACAACCACCCTATTTTTATAGACCCATATAACGGGGCGGCTACTGGTGTTGGTGGTATAATGAGGATATTTTTACAATGGGTGCACGCCCTATTGCTATCATGGATTTTCTAAGATTTGGGAACGACCAGTACAACGACTCGCTGTACCCGATGATGATAAAGGGTATTTCGGACTACGGAAACTGCTTTGGGGTTGCTAATGTGGGTGGTGATTTTTATAGGGACGATACCTATAATAAAAATCCGCTGCTTAATGTCGCGTGCCTGGGGCTGGTGAAAAAAGAGAACATAATCTATGGTAATGTGATGAACACGGATAGTCTGCTTATCTATGTTGGTTCTAAAACAGCGAAGGAGGGAGTTGATGGGGCATTTATGGCGTCCAACCAGTTTGGGGAAGACGTAAGCGGCCTGAAGGATAATATCCAGACAGGTGACCCATTCCTTGAGAAATTGCTTATGGAGGCGTGCTGCGAGATAAGCGATAAAAAACTGGCGGAAGGGATGCAGGATATGGGTGCGGGTGGACTGCTCTGTGCTTCTGTTGAGGTGGTTAAAAGGGGCAGGGATAAAACAGGCAAAAACATCGGATGCGAAATATATCTTGACAAGGTCCCTATAAAATACGCGCTGGACAGCTGTGATATACTTATATCTGAATCACAGGAAAGGATGCTTATTGTTGCCCAGGAAAAAAACAAAGAAGAAATATTTGGTATATTCGAAAAATGGGACCTTGAGTATTCGGTAGTAGGTAAGTCGAATAATACTGGATACTACTCTGTTATGGATAACAGTGAAGAAATATATGTGGAACATATAGACATGTTTGATGCTGAAAAGGTGGACCTAACCCCAAAAAAACAGGCTGAGCAGATGTCGGAACCTATAAAAATAAAAAATACAGAACTATGGACACAATATGATAACACAATAGGTGGTAGGACCATAAAAGGCCCTCTGGAACCAGGTCACTACGCTATACTAGATATATATGAAATAAACAGAAAAATAATACTATCTTGGGGTGATAACATTGATACTTGTAAAAAAATAATAGAAAAAAATGGTGGGAAGCCGCTAGGAGTTGTAAATTGCCTAAACTTTGGCGACCCCAAACAATGTATTGGGAATTTTTGTAAAGAAACAGAGATCCTCAACAGCGCATGTGCCAGACATTCTATACCTGTTATTGGGGGCAATGTGAGCATGTATAATTCTACTAACAATGTTCCAATAAAGCCGACTGTTGTCCTTGTTATGCTGGGGATTATATAATTACCGTAATAAATTAAAAAATTTTGGTAGTGTTCAGTATTATCCTATATACCAAAACTTTATATCCTTTTAGTTAATTTTTTTCCAGTAGTTTGAATCGTTCGTACATTTTTTAACAATATAGATACAGAAATCTTTGCCGAGACTGATGGTATTCAGATCGAGGGTGTTAGCATTTTCATCGGGGAGGAAGAAGTTTTTGCTGTCTAGAAATGTATTAAATTCCCTGAATAGGGTGTTGATGCTTATATTGTATTTGTTAGAATTCGCTTTTATAAAATTGTTGTAGAGCTGCTCTGTGTCAAGCTGGTTCATAATGTATTTGAATAAAATAATTTTGCTGAGATTCAATTTTTTTGTGTTACAAAAAACAGATTAATTTATTCTATATATATATATATGGCAGCTAAATTTAAAGGCGAAATTGATTCAATGTTAGAAAATACTAATTTCTTCCAAGATGGAACTGGTGTCGCGCGCGGTACCTGGAGGGGTGATATGTTTGATATGGATTCCGCACACGACGAGTTGTTTGAAACGACTCTGGCGAATGTAACCACCGCAACGTTTGGATGTGAGCTACCTTCCGGAATTATCGGGGAGGATAGGTACCAGTGGTGGCTACAAAAAAAGGCCAACGCCCTTGATGATATATACTATTTTGCATTGGTAGAACCAGGTTTACCTAATGCTAGCAGATCAATAGCATATATAAATGACAAGGGAGAGTTAGATTTTAAACATGATAGCTCACCATCATACACTGGAACATCTCGTTTTTTTACAAAGGTTTTTAAGGGGGGGGAGAAAGAAGATAAGTCTTTTTTATTCCAGACAGTTCATGATGCCGGTAAACAGGTAATTAACACCCATATGCCTACAGCGTCTAATTTTATTGACTCGGCAGGCACACCGATAAGGGATAAAAAACCTAAGCTAGCTGGCAATGCGACACCACGTAACTATGATTCAGATACCGAATCTGATTTTCCAGGAGCAGATGTAATGAATAAATCTATAATGAGTCGTGAGGGTACCTCTCAGGGAAAGGAGGCTTATGAAAAACCCTGGTATCAAACTAAATATAGTCTGCTAATATATAAATATGTAATACTGCCATATGTGTTTGGGGGCGAAGAGGTGTTTATAGGAAAAAATAGAGAGGAGAACATGAATATGGCTGTTGTGAATTTTGTATGGCAACTAACTCTGTATTTTACTATAAAAAGTTGGCACGCGCCCGAGCACCACGATGTTTTAGCTATATGGTATTTATCACACATAATGTTTACAAGGTATGAAGATGCAAAACAAACCCAGCGAGCTATGAAAATTAAAGTTATTAGCACTAATGAACTTTTGTGGCACGCAACTGGAAATAAACTTATTGAGATTATGAAATATTTTGTAAACTGGTTCGAGTGGGGGGAGAGGGCTGCCAAGACCGACTACTATGAAGTTGAAGCGATGATGGCAGAAGATATCTTTAATGTTTCCCAGACTAAATGTGCTCAATTTATCAATGAATTAAATATACCTGGAGTAATTGTTTCGCCTAGAAGCAAAGTAGTGTGTGATATAGAGACCTTGCCTTTTTATGCACACGCTAAACGGTGGTGCGAGGATATTGGGGGTTACCAGGGCCGTCTCATTAATAAACGAATACTACAGATCCTAAAATATTCTGGGGATACTTCGCATATAGTGCAGACAATTTTACAATTCAAGGCTCTCAAATTAAAAAGGGAGGAAGTCCCACACACACACACAAGAGTAACTTTACTTACAACCCTTGAACGGATTCTTTCTGGTAGAATGATTTATTATATTAAAAGTGCCAACAGCGGGTTACAAGATGAAAATTTGGGGGTTATATTTGAGACCGGTAAATATCTTGAACAAACCGACATTAAACTGATGACACTTATCAACAAGTTAAAGCAACAACCAGTCGATCCACCAATACGATATCAAACCTTCGGGATTTTTAAAACAGATAATCCCGAGCAGCGACTTACAACATTAAAAAATGAAATAAAATTAAATATAAATAATATTAATACATTGGTTGGGAATGTAATAATTGACCCAAAAGATTATATTAAATCAATAGAAGGGGTTGCGCTGGACGATGAAGATAAATATAATAAAATAAAAAAACAGATTGAAATGTTATATAAACTATTATTTCAATACGATAACATATCAGAAAGCATCAAAAACGTTGGGCAACGTGTCCGAGAAGTTGAGATTAACCCGGCGGCCATACTCCCTCAAGAAATATGTTACCAGTTACTGCAAATTATTATAAATTCTGTTTTATATAAATTTAGTTTAACACCTCCTTGTACAGCGCCACCTCGAGGTACCCCAGAAACACGATGTGGTGGTAATATAGATGGTATTAGGGGGAATAGTCCTTTAAAATATGATAACACGTTTTTGTCTGGGCAAATTTCAAATTATACTCTAAATATGTCTTCTCCTGAATCTATAAAAACACAACTACATGAATATAGCACTCGAATAGTGAGATATTTAGGTATCTTAGATAGTTATATTAAAATACAAAAAGATATAGAAAACTATGTAAAGGATTTAGAAAACTATGTGCCGCCGCCGGGTGTTTTAGATCAACTTCAACCCGCCCAAGTGCGTGACGATTGGCAACCTTTTAGAAATATTGATTGGGCAAACTTGTTTAATGGTAAGGTTAATACGACGTATCATGTTGTCGAAGGTATAATTCTCTGGACTAATAACCCTGCTGAGTTATTATTTAATAATAGTCAATTTATTGAGCAAAGAGAAAATGAAATCGTTCCTCTCTTTGGACTACATAGTATATTCTATAAAAAAAATATAGTTGGTATAAAAGATCCAGGTGATATACTAAAAAATGCAGCAAAATATACTACATATGACGCCCCCCAATATTTATTTACAACGACAACGAAAATAGCGAGCATTACAATACCAAATGATTATAAAGGTACATCATTCCTAGGAACATCCATTAATAATAATTCTCTGGAGTATTATAATCGACGAAAAGAGAATATTGATATTTTGATAACACTAATAGAATTCTTTTTACATAGTGGCCGTGATGGTTTGTTCGATGGTCTGGGGAAGGGACCAAAGAAGCAACCCAAAAGGCCTGGGTTTGTTAAATTTGAAGAAGCCACAAAAAAAGTTATAGAAACACTTAAAGAAATTAATACCAGACTTGGTAATCCACAGTGTGCTGCTGCGGCACCGGCACCAACAGCAACAGCTGTACAGTTGGCGGCGGGCCGAAAAAACTTTAAACATACCAATACAAAAAAACGTGCGCTTAGAAATAGAAAAAACAGACACAAAAAATCCATAAAAAAAACAAATAAAAAACAGAACAGAAAGAGCAAAAAAAAGAGGAGGAAAATTAAACGTACAAAAATGAGAAAGAAAAGACTAATAAAGAAAGGTGGTGGGGGACATACTATGACAAATCCTGGATTTGCTACTTACCATAGTAAAGGTTCATTCGCTAATGTTGAGGTCCAACCCAATCAATTTATATCACAACAACTATATACACGCGCGCCCATATCGTACACCGGGCACACCTTTACACAACGTCGCGACCCCCTTGCACAGCAACAACAGGCACAGGCATCGGCACAGGCACAGCAACAACAGCAACAACAGCAGCTAGCCCAACAACAAGGGCAAGCTGAGCAAGCTCGGGCGCAAACCCAACTAGATCTGCAGGCACAAGCGCAAAGAACGTTAGCCCAACATCTACAACAGCAAGCCCAACAACAGGCACAGGCATCGGCACAGGCACAGTCTCATGGGTTTGCTGGTGCAGTCGGCCAAGGGATTTCATTCGGTAATGTTGGAGTTATTCCCAATCAATTTTCAGGGGCACATCAACTCGCCCCGTCAGTTTTCGCACCAACACCAGCACCAGCACCAGCACCAGCACCAGCAACAGCAGCAGCAGCAGCACCATCAACTGCACAGACCCAATTAAATATAAATATAAGTGATCAATTATATCACATTCTTACAATATTTTATAACAGTCTAGAACTAAACGAGGCCGACCTTTGGACGATAACATCTATCAATCGGTTGTTTGGGACTAATGAACTTCCCAAAGATTTAGCAACATGGAAATATAAGAGAATGGAATGGATTCAAGATAATAGTCCAGAGATTATAGATTTTTCTATAAAAAAATTCGACTCTATAATGACAACTTGCATTTTAGACCTTATATATATTGTACCTAGTTTGTTTACAGAAAAAGAACTTTTCGACGAAGACGGAAGAATGGTAAACGATACCAAGGATGTATTTGTCAGAACGTTTTCGTCAAAAGAATCTGATAAGGCTTTGACGGAGAGAGAACTGTATTTCTTACAGATATTAGAGAATTTCCTTGTATTTATTAAAGAGGGAATAAATACTATAAATACTATAGATGGGATTATTAGTAATGTAAGCAAAATAACTGAAGTCTATAATACAACACTTATCTTAGAAACTAAGTTAAATAACGATATTAGTATAGATAACAATGAACTTGAGAACAATTTAGATGACTTCGATTATCCACAGTTTAGTAAAAACTTTAATACGGTTTTAGACCTCCCCATCAGAAATACACCTGGTATGATTAGTGCCGAAGATTGGGGTGCGATTCATGAAGTTTATATTGCGGGGTCGGGATTTAATCACGTAGCCATGGTGGGGAGTCGGGTTCACATGTATAAGGGTATGCTGGAACTAGAAGGGGTTAACTCTGGATTTCGTAATTGGGGATTAGGTGATGGTGGTACGGGGGCAGAATCTGGGATCTTATGTAATAATACTCCGAACCCAAATCATATTAGGGGGTGGAACTATTTATTTGGTATGGTTGCGGGTCAGGAGGAGGTTTCTCCTACTAAATTCGAAAATCATCCTATATGGTATGGTATAACTGAACAGGACACCAGCTGTTTTTTTAATGATAATTATGACAATATGATGAGATTATGTATTAATCGGATTAAAAAATATATTGAACTACAAAGTGTGATTCTTAAATATAACTTTATTAATAGTCAATAAATTTTAATTAAATATTTAAATACATTTTTAGGAACAATTATTAATATAATCTTTTTTATATTCTTCAAGATTTTGCACACCCATATCAAGATTACATATCTGACAGATTGGTTCAAGATTGTCTAGACTATTACTTCCACCATAAAACACCGCTTTAATATGCCCACACTGGAAATTGTCATAATCAATAATTTTATTACAAACATAACACTTGCCAACGAGGGAAGTTTCATTCTGTTTTTTCCAAACATTTCTCCTTAGAACCTTTTTAATTTTAACACGTGTGCCAATTTGGATATGTTCCATCTGTTCGTAGTTGATTCCGGATTTAATTTTAAACAGGATACGTTCAATCCATTCAAATTGTTTATAAATACCTAGAACAAACGGTTTGTTTGGTTGCTTACCTTTACACCTATTAATTGATTTTTCAATATTAACAAAATGTTTAGAAATATTGGGGCTAGAATATTGTTGCTGGTAGAATGTATTAAGTACTTCAATTTCGTGGATAAACAATCGGTAATCACCTTTGCACTTTTTAGAAAGATCGAGTTCTTCACTTCCAAGTTTTGGAAAAAGTTTGTCCATATTAAAATGCGGAATATTAGGTTTTTCAGAACGACTATGATAAACACTATAATTATTATTGATATATTCCTCTATCCTTTTAGAGAAAGATTTATAAATAACAAAATGGGGTGGTAGACAAACCTTTTTATTTTCATTCAATGCCTGATATTTTTTTTCTAGTTCATCTAGGTCTTTAACAATATAAATATCACAAAAAACATCAAATATTTTATCTGGATATTGTTTTGAAAGATTTTCGATACAATTAAGACGGTGCTGACCATCAATAATTTCAAATTTACCTTGAAGTAGAGTAAATGTTAGGGAATTGGGGAAAAAAAATTCATTGTGTTCTGCTAGATGTTTATTCTGGAATTCATTAATAGCATTAACATGACTATTATCAATAACACGCTGACATTCAGGTGTTTGAATTGGGATTTTAAATAGTTCCCTATTAGTAACTCTAATTTTATAAAATGTCTTGCTTGAATAGAGAATAGAGCAATCAGCTGGAAGTGGTAGTTGGGCAATTTCCATTATGGTTAAATAGTAATAGTGTCTATTGTTTAAGTATAGCTACATAACTATTCCTGTATAATTAAATGGTGTGATTTGTCTTAGTTCTAATTCAACATCAGGCGTAATATATAGCGAATCAATAAATGTGGAAATATTCTCTTTTGTTATATTATTATTATTTCTTGTAAATTTTTTAAGGGTTTCATATGGTTCAGGATAATTATTTTTTTTTAGTATAGATACAATACCTTCAGCTACAACAACCCAGTTATTTTTCAGATCCAGTTCTATTTTTGGTTTATTTACTTCTATTTTTTCCAGACCTGTTAGCAATGATGAATAAGAAATCAAACAGTGACCGAATGATACGCCGATATTTCTACACACAGATGAATCTGTTAAATCTCGCTGTAGTCTTGAAATTGGTAGTTTTCTTGAAAAGAATTCAAGAAGGGTGTTGGCGAGCATAAGATTTGATTCGGCGTTTTCAAAATTAATTGGGTTAACTTTATGGGGCATTGTGGAAGAACCAACTTCACCTTTAATAATTTTTAGTTTAAAAACTTCTTTAGAAATATACATCCACATATCTCTAGATAGGTCAATAAGGATAGTGTTAATACGTTTTAAATTATCGAACAACCCACTGAGAGAATCGTAATGGTCTATTTGTGTGGTGTATTTGCTTCGGTTAAGTCCGTAATTATTGATAAATTTGTCTGCAAATTTACTCCAATCTATTTCAGGATAGGCGATATGGTGTGCGTTAAAATTACCAACAGCGCCGCCGAATTTAGCATATAGTTTTGTATTAGAAAGAGATTCGAATTGTATTTCTAGTCGTTCGACAAATACCATCATTTCTTTACCTAGTTTTGTAGGTGATGCTGGTTGTCCGTGTGTTTGGCTAAGTAGTGGAATATGAGTCCATTTTTCAGATAGTGTTTTTAGACTAGTAATAATATTAGTTATATTTGGGAGTATAAGTGCAGACATAGCTTCAGAAATAGATAGAGGGAGTGCTGTGTTATTAATATCCTGTGAAGTAAGGGCAAAATGTATGAAATTTGTATGTGGGTTATTAATGAGTTTAAATCTGTTCCTGATGTAATACTCAATAGCTTTAACGTCATGGTTGGTTGTACGTTCAATCTTTTTGATTTCGAGGGGATCAAAGTTAGTATAGATATCAGTTAGTTCGCTTTTTTTAAATTTAATCTTTTTTAATTCAGGTAGAACTTTACAAAGTTCCATAAAATAGTCAATTTCGACTTTTAGTCTATATCGGATTAATCCATATTCAGAGAAATAATCATTAAGTTTAGAACATTTATTATAATATCGACCATCAATAGGCGAAATAGCTTTAATACTAAATTCATCCATAATGTAATATTTATTAGAGAATGCTATAAGTATATTTATTTATTCTAATTTACGATAACCCAGGAATAGTAACATTCACTTGGTCACCACTTCCACCCTTCTGATATTTCAGGATAGTATGTGTGGTATCATTACCATGTGAAACATTATTATAGTTAGTGAAACCTCATCCGGTCCACTACCATCACTTTCTGGTCTTCTTTCATCATTTTTTACAATTCTATAGCCCTGAACACACTTTCTATTATCCAACATAAATAATTTAATCTCAGTATAATTAGGCATATCCCATTCAGCATCTGACGGATTATCCACAGTAATCTGATGACTTCTTAGAGTAGTTACAATACTATAATCTATTTTGCCTCTGAAGAAGTTATATGAAGTAGTAACTGTCAAGCAGACAACCAACAGATTCTATGGAAGTTGTTGCCATTACACTATTAGTATTAGCGATTACACCTACAGTCAAAGCGCGGATGTGATAATCTTATTTATACATAAGTTAAATCATGCGCAAGATTAACAACATGTATTTTATCGTATCCTTCAGGGTTCTAATAACAGGCATTATATTAGAATAAAATAATTTATTTATTTATTTTTCCGTGTTCCACCTCTAGAATTTCTTCTTAAAGCATTAATTCTTTTTTTGGTTTGTTTTCCTACTAATGGGTTATACTTCTGGTTTAATATAGGGAATTGACCTTTTATTGGTGGTTTAGTATTATGTGGCGAATTTACTCCTCTACAGATATTAGTAATAAAAATAATTTCTTCATCTGGTTTAATATTCGCCAGTCTAATAATATTCCGTATTAAATAACTTAAACTAAAGTATCGCTCTGGAGAAAAATATTCTTGTGAACTTATATCATTCATTAAAAATTTGTTATATTTAGTTATCTCATCTATTTCTGGTTTTAACATATCTAAATATTCTGATTCATTTTCGAATTCTGCTGATTGTGGTATATCTAAAAGAAATCCTCTTTTTAAAAGGCGGTGTGGTGGTGGATCCTTAATAACACTAAAAAAATCCCAACTAGGGTCCTTCGAGTTTTTATAATTTTTAAACAATGTTGTATACTTTTGATTCGAAGTAAAAAAATCATTAGTATCAAATATAGGCAGTTCATATATACCTACAGGCCATGAACTACCATTATAAAACTCGTATTTACCAGATTCTGTAGATGGAAGAAATGTGACAGCAGAATCTTTAGGACCATTAATAGTTTTTCCATTTTTATTTGTTCTAGGATAAATACCAAAATGAGTATCTTGTCCATCACCGTAGTAATCGTGAGTTTTACTTACTATATTTAAAAAGTTATCTAATTCTTTCATATCATTCATATTTTTTGAGGTATAAATCAAATCTCTGAAATAGTCGCTACTTTGCATAAATTCCATAATACTATAACTAGTACTAGTTAGTCCCATTCTTCCAGACAGTTGGCCGTTAAGAAATTTAATTTTATTGTTATATGGTAGAACATCTTTAAAATCTTCCTTTAGATTTATTCTACTTTTATCATTAATAACATTCAATGATTGTGTACCATCTATATCTAAAAGAGTACATTCATTTGAATGACCAAATAACATAAAAACTCTAGGTAGTGGTTTAGATTTATTAAATTTATTACTTCTATTTCTTGTTTTATCATTAAGACTATTTTTTTTTGTTTTTTTAATCTCTTTGGTTTTTACATTAAAGAATTTGATTTCTTTTCCTGATTTTGTTTTATTAATAACAAAATCACATGTAATGATATACCCTTCTTCTATATTAGAATTAGATTCATTTATATCTTTAAAATCAAATTTATTAGGAGTGTGTCGACCATTTAATAATTTGTTTTTTAGATTTTTAGGAGAGTGAACCCAGAAGAGTCCAGATAGATCATCAAAATCTAGACTTAGAACTTTTCCAGTTATACTATTACCAAAGTTTTCTTGATGTTTTTCGAAAATTTTAATTTTTTTCTGCAATTTACTCATTATTATAATTAAATAAAAAAATTGATTTTTAAGAGGTAATATAAACAAGTACACCAAGTAGCAAGTATGTGTGAGAGTAATCAGTCACAGAAACATGGATTTACCTGGGAAAACGATATTAGAGAAAATGTTTTTGGACTACCAAAGCAAAAGAATGATCGAAATGTACATGATATTCCCTCTGAAAAAAATATATATAATGATTTAGAAAATGTATCTATTAAAACTACCGGATCAGAAACTATATGTTGTGGAGATATTATTAGATTTTATAGTTATGATTTTTCTAAAAAAAATACAGTTATGGTTATTAAATATAAGCAATCTGGTGATAATAAAATTATAGACCATATCTATGAAATAGATTATAATCAAAAATGTCACGAACACTTGTTTGGTAATTTGCCTAAGGAAGAAATAGTTTCCTATGTTAATGAAGTTAATAAAATTCCACAAAATATTAAAGGGAAAGATGCAAAGGCTATATTTAGTTATCTAGAAAAAAAAAAGGAATTGTCTAAAAAATATAGTTTTAATATTTCAATTAATCCAAAGGTAGATAGTTCCCAAAGTAGGGTTCAGTGTTCTATTACTAAATTTATTAAAACACTAAAGGATTTTATTATATACAAATCACCAGATGAGAATACTAATATGGTTAGAGAAAAAGAAATTAGTTCTTCTATTACTAGTAAAAAGCGCGCGCGAAAATCTAAAAATTAGTTAAATAGTTCATTGAATTCTTTGATAAGTTCTTGCTTAGAAATAGACTTAGGTCCTACTGTATTATTTTTATTATTATATTCAAGATTAGATATATTAGTAAATAGTTCATCTGTTAGTGGTTCTTCAAACTTAATAAAATAGTGACTTTGGATTGATTTTGTATCTGTAGTTTTAGATACTTCTCCAGCATAAATTCCTACTCTTCTAAATGAAATATCATGGTCTTCTGTTTTTTTTACAAATGTGTATTTATTAGGATAGAGTTTTGGTGGGATATATCTTTTAATGTTTTTTTTTATCCAAATCTGAAATACACATGGAACATCATGTGGTTTATCATCAACTAAAAACGAATTATTAGGTAAATCATATTCTTCTTCTAGATGAAAATAACGATTAAAATGTTTTTTCAAGCTATCTTTTTTGAAACTTTTAGGCAATATAAATGAAATACTATTTGCAAATTTTGCTGAGTTTTTAATAAATTTAATTGCTAGTGAAGATTGTCTACCAAATGGAGGATTTCCAATTACATGGATTTGTTTATATTCCTCCGATTCTTGGAAATTATATTCTAAAAAATCTTGTTTAATAATTTCATCATTTTCTGGTTCTAGATCATAGAATTTATAATTGTTAAAGGTTCCTTTTATACTATCTATAAATGCCCCATTACCGGCACTTGGTTCTATACACATATCGTTATCTGTAATATCCAGCGTATTAGTGATTAAATTCATACATTCATCAACAATAGAAGGAGATGTATAATATTTATCAATTGTTGTCCTTTTAAGACCTGTTTTTGGTTTACTCATTGTGATATAATTATAATAACAAATAAATATTAAATCAATTTTATAACTTATTAAAAAAAGGAGAAGTTAGACATTTAGTTGCTGAATATCTATTTTCTTGGTTATATTCCAATAATTTATATAGAAGACTTGCAATATATAATTGTTCATTATTACTAAAACTTTTAAAAAGATGATTCATTTGTAGGTATTTCAAAAATCCTCTTTCATAGCTAAGTGTAGTCATAATAAGTTTTAGTGTTTGGGCATTTCTAGAAACAAACAGTGGTTTAAAAACGATTAGTTCATACAAAATACATCCTACACTCCAGATATCTATTTTTTCATTAAATTGTTCTTCATAAACAAGTTCTGGTGCACGATAGTATCTAGATACACGATAGAAATGTGTATGTTTATCTAATCCGTTAACAATACTTGACCCAAAATCTATAATTTTAATTGTCGTGGTTTCAAGGTCTTTTATCATTACATTTTCTGGTTTTAAATCAGCGTGGATTATAAAAATAGAATGAATAAATTCTATACCGTCTAGTATTTGTTTAGTAAATTTACAGACTAACAAATAATCTATTCTTTCTGGATATTGTTTATAAAAATCATATAGATTTAATTCCAATCTTTCAAAAATTAATCCCAATTTATTTTCGCTATATTGATTTCCGATATAGTTGACAATATTTTTGTGTTTAATCTTTTTTATAATATTAAGAATTTTTATTTCTTTATGAACGTGTTTTACATATCTAGGAAAAATAGTTTTACGAGCATATAATTTAGATGTGTTCGCATCTTTAACTAGTTCTACCTTTGAAAACCCTCCCTGACCAATTTTCTTTAAAGAATAAAGGTCCATTTATAATTATATACCTTTAATCGTTTAAATATGAAAAAAATTGAAAAAAATATTCAACAATGTCTTAAATACAAACAACAAACAAACCATGCAATACTACAATCCCCCAACAAATCACGATGCCTTTAACAGGTATTATAGGGAGCGCCAAGTAAGTATAAGGGTTTCTAATAAACTAACCGAGGATATTTGTGGAAAAAACAAAGCAAATCTAAAGATGCTACAAAAAAAATATAATATTAGTATTTCGGCGATTAATATTTGGAAATGGAATGAAGTCGAGTATCTTTTTACACATAATAAGTGGCTTAAATTGGATGATCCAAAAAATCTGATACAACTATGTAGGCTGGAATTCTATAGTCTTGAGGAGAAGGCAAAATTTAATCTGAAAGAGAAAACAACATATGGATGTAAGAATTGTATTAAATATAGGCGGAACCAGACCTCGACTCATGTATTTAATGAAGACTGTTCTATTTGTAATAAAAAGCGTGGATGTAGGGACTGTAAAAATGAAGACGGGACCTATGATAATCTCTGTGAATATTGTGGGCGTAGTAATTGCTGTCCTACTTGTCTAAATATTGATGGAACAGTGAATAAAAAATGTAGTTGTTGTAAGCGATGATAAAAATATAAATAGTATAGTATAATGGATATCAATAAAACAAAAGAAATATGTATAAAAAAAATAAAAGAAAATATTTTTTATAATATTTTATATGCCTCACCTTCTTATTCTCCAAATTATAGATATTATTGGATAAGAGATGCTGCTTTAGTATACCGGTCTATTATAGAAGAACATAAGAGAACGAATTTGTATTTATCTGAAATAATGAATTATATAGAAACAGAGTTTGAGTTGCAAAATACAGAAACACTAACTGGATTAGGTGAACCTAAATTTAATCCAGATAAAAGTGCGTTTAATGAACCTTGGGGTAGACCTCAGAATGATGGTCCAGCACTTAGAGGATTAAATATGATTAAATTATATAATTTTTTTTATAACAAGGGGTGGTATACACAATGTAATAATGTTATCTTACCTATAATTGAAAGAGATCTTGATTATATTGTACGTAACTATAACACACCAAGTTTTGATTTATGGGAAGAACTATATGGGTGGCATTTTTATACAAGAGTTGTTCAATTTAAATTTGTAAAAGAATATTCTAATTTTATAAATCTTGTTTATAAAGATTATAACTATAATTGGATAAATAATATATTAGATGATATGCTAATGAAAATTAATCATCATAAATCAGAGAATGGTATTATTTCTTCTTTTGATACATATGGGAATATACAAAAAATAAATGATACTTCGGTTATAATGGCATTAACCCATATAGATTTCGATAAAACTATATTATATTCTATTGGGTTAAGTAATTTCAAAAAAACAGCAGAAACTATTACAAATGATTTTAAACAAAGATATAAAGGTGAGACCTATGGTATGGTCGGAAGATATAGTAATGATAAATACTATAATGGTCATATATGGATTATTTGTTCTTTGTCTATAGCTCAGTTTTATCTATATATCTATAAAACCGAGAATAATATAAAATATAAGAATAGTTCTAAAAAAATAATAGATTTTGTTATGAATATCAATAAAAATATGGATATAGCTGAACAATATGATATTGATACTAATGAACCTATTTCGGCAGAAAAACTAACCTGGAATTATTCTGAATTATATTTCTCTTGTAAATTATTAGAATAATATATTATATAATAATAATGAAACAAGTTATTACCCTATGTTTATTGGTATTAATATCAATTCTTATGTATAAAATAAATAATTTTTCTAATAACCTTAATAGTTCTAAAATAAATAAAGTAAATAGTGATATAATGAATTCATATGTTGAAGATGTTTCTGTAAATGATGAAATAAATAATATACTAGAAAATGAAGTAGTAGAAAATGTTGAAAACGATACTAATGTTAATATAATAGAGAACGAGATAAAGAATGAAACAGAAGAAACTATTTCAGTGCGTATTTCAGATGTAGCTGAATGTAAAGATTGCACGAAGGATGTATTGGCAAATATTTCTATGAAATATATTATAGATTTACTAAATCCAGCTGATTTAATAGATATTAAACAAATGTTAAATAATCCATCTAACAAAATAACTAACAAAGAACTTTTTAAATTATTAGATGTAGATATTGATTTTTTTATGGGTTCTTTGAATATAACAATGACGTTTAAAGACATGAGATTAAAAAAGATAATAGATAGTAAACAATTAAGAAGTGATGCTATAGGTAAAAGTATTTATGATAGATTACAGCAGGTTAGAGCTTTAAAAAAATTAAATCTAAATTTAGAACATAATACCATCAATCTTATATGGGAGAATGGTTACGATAAATATTTAAACCCTTATCAACGTATAATACATGATGATAATAGTAATGAAATAAAAAATGTAACAAAAGCACCAAAAGAAGGTAATACTGAATTTGAACCGAATAGACTATTAAATACTGATATGTATTAAATTAAACAATCATATCTTCTATTTTCCAGTATTCTTTTTTTGTGTTAAGATCTCTTTCAATAATGAAAGGTGTTTTATGTTTGTCTAGTTCTAGTTCGGCAATTTCTACTACACAAGTCATATATTTAGGTGGGTCAATAAAAGGTTGTGCTCCCATACTTAGTTGAGTTGCACGTATACCCAAAACAGCAGTTCTTTCATATTTAGATAGTTTGTTGGTTGTAACGTTACTTAGTTTTAGGGTATGGTAGTTTTTGAGAAAATCGTTGTTATCAACAAATGTCGGTTCGGTAATGATATTAGAAGACATATTATTTTATAATAAAAAATATTTATAAATCAATTTTATAAATAATACTAATTACCAGACATTAGGTTCGATTTTACTTTTATGGCAGTCTAGACACATATAAATATATTTCATATTTGTTTCATCATAGTTAATGTAAATAATATTAGGAGTTTTAGCAGGACAATTCTTATTAGGACACTTGATACCAATTGTTTTTGGAAGTGATGGGTCATGATGAGTATATTGATTAATTATAGATTCCTTTTTGATACCATCAGTATTAAAGTTAATTGAGTAAACACTATTTTCTTTAGGTTTTATAGTATCGTCGGTATTACCACAACATCTACAATAATAACTTAGTTTCTCTTTTGATTCAACCATATCTGATTCCGGATCTTTTATATCTTCATTGACAATTTTATAGTAAAGCATATTTTCACAATTTTCACAGAACTGCATATTGTTGTATATAATATAAACTATACTTTAAATTTCAATTTTATTATTATTTTTTAATTTCCATCTTTTTTTATTTGTTTTTGTTAGCGAAACAACATATAGTTTATCGTCATTCTCTGAGATTTGTTCATAATCTACTTCAAATAAATTCGAATTTTTATTCGGAGCTTTACGTTTAGATATTTTCACTTTAGGTACTAATAAATTATATTGTTTTATACAAAAATTATAATTTACTTTAATAAATAGTCCATAAATCTGAGACCGCAATAAAGAATTATCTATAGATTTTGTTGTTTCTATATAATCCAAAAAAAAGTCTTTATTTTTAATAAATAATTCTTTCATAATAGGTTTAAAACATTCAAATCCTTCTGGTTGTTGAATAATATTCTTTAGAACAGCAATATATAGATTGCTATATTTTATAACTTCATTATATTGTTTTGCCCGTGTATCATCAATTCCCATAGCACCCCATCCTGGTTCATTTTGTATAGGATTTTCATTAAGTAAAGATTGTAGAGACAAAAGAACCGAATTTAAAGAACAGACAGCAGTCCATCCAGGACCATCCCATGTATTTAGAATAGAAACACAAACTTTTCCATTTGTATATAGATTTGGATTAAATCTAATATTATTTCCCTGTGTACAATAATTAACCTTAGGCGGATTAAATGGATAATCTGGTGGAAAAGTAAGATTAAATAAATAGTAACCCTTTTCATATGGAGTATCATTATTCCCTATGATTAGAACTTTTACATTATAAATATTATTTTCACTAAATTCACAAAAAATACCATTATCCTTTAAATCACTATTGGTATAGTTCTTAATGTCATTAAGAATTCGTTTAGTAGAATTCATTTATAGATATATATAATTATATTTAAATAAAAATTTGAATTTATAAAATTAATAAAATGTATTATTAAATTAATATGACTTCTACAAAAATCGCAAAACCGATTGTCCCAACTTTGAATTCATTTCTCAATCAATATAAGAGAAATGATAAACCAGAATTCACACATACTATTATTCCAAACCATCCAGTCCATTATGGTGGTTCATATACTATTCCCGACGACAAGTATGATAATTTTCTAGATATTTACCATAGAGATGTTTTTGAACAAGGTAAAGAAGCCTATCTTACAGAAAAACACAATGAATTTTCACCAGTTTTGATTGATTTAGATTTTAGGTTTAATCTAGAAGATAGTGATAGGAAATATAACGATGAGTTTATTGTTGAATACCTAAAATGCTATTTAGATGAGGCAAAAGAACTACTAAATATTAAAGGACATATTGAAATCTTTGTTTTAGAAAAGACAAAACCTAAAGTAGACAAAGAAAAGAAAATAGTAAAGGATGGTATTCATATTATTATACCTAAACTACTTACTCTTCCTATGATTCAGTATATTCTTAGATATAAGATGATTAACAATGGGCGTGTTAAGGATATTCTATCTAAGCTTGGTATTACTAATTCGATTGAAGATGTTATCGATATTTGTGTTATTGAGAAAAATAACTGGCAGATGTATGGTAGTCGCAAACCTAACTGCGAGGCCTATAAGCTAACAAAAATCTTTGAATCATTTAAAACAAATCTTAAGTTGATTGATGTTGGTAAATATAGTCATCGTAAATTGTTGGATCTAATGAGTATTAGGAACAAGCAAAAGAAAGATATCACACTAATTAAAGATGAGAAACATGAAGAGATTACAAAGATGTATCAGTCAATTCCTCAGAAGGAACGTCTCAAGAAACAACAACGCCCTGTGATTCGAAATAAGAAAAAGAAAAGTCCATCTAGAATAAACACTAATTTTAATGAAAATCTTGATAAAATCAAAAAAATCATTGATATTCTTTCTTTAGACAGAGCAAATAATTACAATGAGTGGCAAAACCTTGGTTGGTGTTTGCACAATATTGACGACAGGCTACTTCCTATCTGGATTACATTTAGTAAAAAGTCACCTAAATTTAAAGATGGTGAATGTGAACAGGAATGGCCTTATATGGATAACCAGGGTCTAGGTCTAGGAACCCTCTATATGTGGGCTAAAGAAGATAATCCAGAAGCATATGCTGAACTTACTAAAAATGACCTTAGGAAATACCTCTACAAAAGTCTTAATGGTACACCTTATGCCGTTGCGATGGTAATGTATCAGATGTTTAAAGATGAATTTGTCTATGCTCATAAGAAAACTGGATGGTATCATTTCTCTAACCACCGATGGAAAATTCTTGATGAGGGCATTGAACTAAAAAAACGTATTTCATCGATAGTTCTTAAAGAATATACAAAACTTCGCCTTGAATTTAGTAATAGACAGAATAATCTTGATAGTGATGATCCAGATTTTGATGAACTGGAAAAAAAAATTAAAACCATTATGGGTTTGGTTGACAAACTACAGAAGACACCATTCAAGGCAAATGTAATGACCGAATGTCAGGAATTGTTTTATCTCGAAGATTTCGAGGCAGAACTCGATATTAAAACTAAATTGATTGGTTTTGAGAATGGTGTCTATGACCTAGAGAATAATGTATTCCGGGATGGTATTTCGGAAGATTACATCAAATACTCTACAAAGATTAACTATCTACTAGACTTTGATAACTTTCACCCTCAGGTTCAGGAGGTTCGTGCATTCCTACACCAGATTCTACCTGTTAAAGATGAGCGTGAATATGCGATTAGGTTGCTATCTAGTTTCCTTGACGGTGAGATAAAGGGACAAAAGTTTCATATGTGGTCCGGTTCTGGTGGTAATGGTAAATCTAAGTTGATTGAATTGTTTCAGAAAACATTTGGTGACTACACTACAACATTCCCTTCAGCACTTCTTACAAAGACACGTGCTGCTGCTGAAACAGCTACACCTAATCTTGCTGGTTCAAAGGGTAAGAGGTTTGCTGTTCTACAGGAACCTGAAAAGGGAGAAAAACTAAATATCGGTCTTATGAAGGAACTTACTGGTGGTGATAAAATTACAGCAAGAGCTTTGCATAGAGACCCTATAGAGTTCTATCCACAATTTAAACTAGTCCTTACTTGTAATAACAAACCAGAAGTATCGGAAATCGATGATGGTACTTGGAGGCGTATTAGGAACCTTGAATTTAGGTCAAGGTTTGTAGATAGCCCAGACCCTAATAACAACTTTGAATTCCCTATTGATGATGAATTGAGTCGTAAAATGGAACACTGGCCTGAAGCATTTATGTGGATTCTTCTTGAAGAATATAAAATCTACAAGAAAGTAGGAATCTATGAACCATCAAGTGTTAAAGAAAACACGAACGAATATAAGAATAATAGTGATCCTTGCTCTCAGTTCTTCTCGGAACGTATCAAGGAATCTAAGGGAGAATCTATCCATATTGACGAGGCATTTACACAGTTTTTGGAATGGTTCAAATCTGCTTATGGTTCTGGTAAAACACCTTCTAGAAAAGAACTACAAACCAGTATGAAATCTAAATATACTAAAGGTAAGCATTCTGGTATATTGTTTAAAAATATTTGTTGGGAAAATATCGGTGATAATGAGGAGCTTGCATTTGAATAATAGAAAACTAACTAAATTGATTAAATTAGATAAATAAAATTGAATAATTTTTTTGATATATTTATAAATACACACACACAACATCAACATGGAACCCAACAAGAACAACCTTGGTTTGCGCTCAGAATTGTTTGTTTCAGTCCGTCTAAACAACAATGTCTGTATACATCACTTTGATTCTTATGGTCAACTATTTAATAATGGTATAGAATTTAAAGATATTACATTCCTTTTCGAGGGACAGGAAGAACAGTTTTGGAAAACCTTCCACGAGGAAATGATTAACTGGCTAAATCTACTTGTTGATGGAAAGATAGAAATGGAGGAAGTGATTTTTAATGTAATGCATGGTCTTCTTAGAGACTATGAAGAGAATAAGTGGATTAAGTACAATTAATTATAGATTAGTTTATAGATATTATATTTTTTATAATAGTATTGTATAATGGTAGATTTAGGAGGATTAAATGCGGACTTTAAAACGAAAATTCAAACTTCACTAAGTTATAGTAATATTAATGATCAAAATAAAGGGATTTTCTCTTTAGATTCTGCCCACGATTTTTTATTTGATTTATCACTTGCAAATGTAACGACCAATTATTTTTCAGATATACCCGCAGGTATACCCGCAGGTGTTAGTGGTGAAGATAGATATGTTTGGTATCTAAAACAAAAAGGGATTTATGATAATGTAAAATATTTTGGAGTTCAGGAATTAAAAGATAAAACAAATCCCAGTAGAAGATTTTGGGTTCTGGATGATACAGATGATTTAAAACCATTCGGGGGAGATGCTCCTAATCAGATATCAAAAGATACAGGTAATTTTATATATAATGTAATGTTTAAAAAGAGAGACCCGACAAAGGACGAATCTTACGCAACGAATAAATCATTTTTGTTCCAAACTATACATGATGCTGGAAAACAGTTAATAAATACACATATGCCAACTGTTTCGAATCATATTGATTCAGCTGGGACACCAAAAAGAGATGTTAAAGCTAAAAATGGAACATCAGCACCAAGCATTTATAATCAATACAACGAGGGTGCAGATGGTGGTGTAATACAAGATAAACAGTATATAGATTCAACTATTATGGCTACAGAAGGTGCTGATGAGGATGGTTACTGGAGTATGAGCGCCCCCACAGGAACTAGGCCTGACCCATCAAAACCTTGGTATCATACAAAATATAGTCTTCTAATTTACAGCTATATTAGAACGATACTTGGAAATCAACCTACTTTTGATGAGATAAATCAAATAAATTTATTTGTTACAAATTTTGTTTGGCAGTTAACGATGGTGTTTTGTTATCTAAGTTTTTCTATAGACGAACGAAAAACAGGTCTACCATGGAAAGCCATAGCATATTTAAGAACTATAGAATTTACTTCATTTGATAAAAAAGGACGTAGCCCTGAATATATAATATTTAGTCAAACTAATAATATATATCGTACATTTAATGAATGGGCAATTGAACTCGGAGTCAATGATAAGTTAATTGAAGGTGAAATGCGCGCAGTGTCCAATATCTGGGAACCACCGACGGCTCCACAACCATGGGTCGTAACCCAATCTATATGTGCGGACGAGATTATAGAACATATAAAAGACCCTAAATTATTTATTTCTTCAAGAAGAGATGAAGACGCTGAAATAGTAGATACAAATCTTTTACCAATGTTTGCAAAGGCCCAGTATTTATTTGCTGAAGAAACGGATGTTCACAAACTGATTTTACAGATAATTAAATTCTCGGGTGATACTTCACATATGGTCCAAACAATTCTTCAGTTGGAAGGTTTTAAAGAGGAGAGGAAACTCGCCAACTACCCGAAAATCCCCAGAATAACAGTATTAACAACATTAGAACGTATTTTGTCGGGTCGTATGTTGAATTATATAACAAATACAGACGATATTAAAACAGAAGAAGATGTGAGTGTATTATTTGAAACCGGTGTTTATTTACAGGAAAACGACCAAGGAAGACATGAACTGTTAGTTAAAAGGATAAAAGAAAACGAAAATATTGTTTCAGGTGATGAGGCGCCGCCCGCCTGGAAGGGGGTAAAGGTTAAATATTTTGGAGTTTATGTTATGGAAAATATTCGAGACAGAATACAATCAACTGTTGATAGTTTAGGACAGAAAATACGTACAATAACTGATAAAATAAGAGAACTACCCCCCCACCCTACAACTACTAAGTTAAATTTTATTTGGGAGACTCAGAATGATTTAATAGTGATCCCAGAAGAAGTAGCTGATGAGGCTTTAGTAGAACAAAATAAAATATTAGTAACCCATCTAAAAGATTTGTTTGAATTTGATGATATTTTGGAGCAATTGATAAAAATTGAGAGAGTAGTAAATATTGGCGAATTAGTAACTGACGACCTTCCTACTGAATTAAATGAGTTAATAAGATATGTTTTGTATGGATTTCAACGTAATGTATCTGCTTTAGCAAGAAAACGCAAGAATGTTCCAAGACATACCGCGTTTGATTCAAAAGGATCGCCGGGTGTGAATACCGATCACCAATCTGGAGAACTTTCAAATCTTACTCTTAATATAGACCATACAAATCCTGATTTTAATCAAATGTTATATGATGTTATACCTTTTCTACCTGGTAAACTAACAGTAGTAAAAGAGAGGATTGAGTTTTTATTAGATTATTTAAATTTATCAAAAAGAATTGAAACTGCCGCAGCACAAGAAAAACCAGTTATGGTGGAGTTATTAACACTTTTACAAGTTAATACATTTGGTACCGCTTCTGCGGCACCAGGGGTCTCAGACCTGATAACGGCTTTTTGGGCTACTTGTAGTGGTAAAATAGAAAATAGAGGTTCTACAAACTGGTATCTAAACTCGACTGATAATCTTCTTATATTATCAGACCAGTTTAGACAAATGGAATCTAGCCAACCGTTTGTTTTATATCAAAACAATGTTAAAAATAAAGTTAGTTCGATGCAAGAACTATCAAAATATATAAATGAGTTTAATAAGGTGACGACAGCGACGGAGGAGGAGTTGGCGGTGAAAAAACAGGAATTAAATCAAATGTTAAAAGGTTATATATCCTTTGAAGAATTTTTTGCTGATTTTTTTAAATATCCTACAAGCAATGATTTTTCGGGATTAATAAATTTAATAAGATTTTTTGTAAATAGTGGCGAACATGCTAGTTTAATGTCTAAGAGAGGGTGGCCCAAAAATTATGAGATATTTAAGGATAATGCTGATGAAGTAATTAATATACTAGAAAAATTGAATACTTTAGCACCAGCAGCACCACAGATAAATAATACGGCTGACCCAATGATTACTACACCAGCATCACAGATAAATAATACGGCTGACCCAATGATTACTACAGCAGCACCACAGAGTGGGTATGGTCGTAAGGGACCACTACGCAACCCTGCATTAAAGAAAACAAAGAAAACAAAGAAAACAAAGAAAACAAAGGAAATAAAGAAAACAAAGAAAACAAAGAAAACAAAGAAACCCAAGAAACCAAAGAAAACAAAGAAAAATAAAAAACATTCTAAAAATAAATCTAAAAAAAAGAAAATTTTACAATATGGAGGTGCAGGTGGAAGTGAACGCGGTGCTACAAATCCAGTAAATCAGTCTAATATTTTGATAGAACTACTAAAAAATATTAAAACAGCAATATCAAATACTAGTAACAACAAATTAAAGGAAGCTTTTTATAGAACCCAAATTATTGGATTGTTGGCGAATTCTCAATTATCTGAAAAGGTAGATGGTAAAACTGAAAATGAAGTCATAAAATATTTTATTAAAACTGTGTATGACCTAGTATCCCAAGTCGATACTTTAGAGGTTCTTCCTGCAACAATAGATAAGTTATTAGCAAAATTTTATTATATAAAATTAAGTCATAAAGATACTTCCTCATTTGTTGAAATTTTCTCGAAAGAGAATACGTCTCCTTTTTTTGAAAACCAACATCAGAGGATTCATACGTCTATGTATGGCATTACAGATGTAATTAGATTAGGTACGGACGAACTTGAAGACCCCAAGCTACAGCTGGAATTGTTTGAAGCTGTAGAAGAGGTAACTTATGTTCAGAGTGGAACTTATCGTTATTATTATGACTGGATAAATTCAAAGGTTACAAAGGCAGATTCAAAAGGAGAAGAAATAATTGAGGAGGATGATATCTTGACAAATGATGAACCCGCGGACTCGTTTACGTTTCTTAGACTATTACAATACCAGATTGAAAGCTATATCTATTATTTAGCGTGGCAAAATGGAGAGGAACATTATGGAGAGGAACATTATGCCGCGACCCAAGAAGAATTAAAAGATAGTGAAGTGCCCTGGTATACAGACAGAATTACTCGGTCTATACAAAAACAATTAGATGCTGATCAGGCTTATGCTGTATCTATGTATAAAATACTATTCCTTGATGATAAAATAGCAGAAGATTTGGCGGTACTTGCCACAGATCCTCGTTTGGATGACGATGATCAAGTAGTAGTTGGAGAATTTTTATGGGATAATTTAGACTATATTTATGGTGTCTATTTATTCGATATAATAAAATCTTGGTTATTGCTAAAAAAAGAGATGTTGGGGGGGGGTATAATGAATGAATAAATTAAGTTTAAAATAAAATAATCAATATTATTATAATGCTTGCAACAATTTTAAATTGGATTCATGTATTTTTTCTATTTATACCGGTTCTAATTTATACAATACCAAAAAATATGATGCCCCATAGTTTTATATATATGTATCTATCTATTATGTTGGTTCCCTTACACTGGGGATTATTCGATGACATGTGTTTATTTACAGTATTAACACAGAAAGTAGGTGGGCTCAAAGATTCCAGCACAGATTCGGCCTTTTCTGAAGTCTATATGAGGTGGTTATATGAACCTTTTATGTATTTATTTGGATTAGAATGGAATAATAAAAATCTAACTAAAACGATATACGTACACTGGATAGTAATCTTTATATTGCTATGGTATTACGTCTTTTTTTACAACAAAAATCTTTTATGCGGTGTAGAACTAGAGTAGAGTCCCAATTATTTCACGGTTTTTAAGGTGTGCGTCTTTAATATCATCTTTATTCTGGCCATTATATGGGACCGCGTAGTGGTTATGGCATAACCATCCATTAATATTTGTTTCGGTTTCACCATCAATGACCCATACTTCGGCTAGAACTCGTCCATATTTATCACTGGTGTTGCCTTTTTTACAGCGGATTTCAAGATGAATATCATCTTTATCAGATTCGATTGCTTTGAGGCACCATTCGCGTAGTTTTTTTTTACTTTGTAGTCCATATTTTTTTTCTTCTTTATCAGATGTTCTACTTTCGGGTGTATCTATACCAAGAAGTCTGCATCTTTTACGAGTTAGGACATCAAATCCCAAATCGATACAGACATCAATGGTATCGCCGTCTATAACCCTTTCTAGTGAACATTTATATCTTATTTCGCAATTTTGCTGGACGTAATCCATTACAATAAGAATTTATATACCCTTATATTATTTTATTTAATTATTATATGTCGAATATTAAAAGAACTAAAAAAAATAAGAAATATAATTTGGTTTATATGGCTAAACCTGTTTATGGTGGTTGGGTTTCTTTTACATCGCACCTTGCGTTAAAAAAGGATTATAAATTGTACCGGATCTCAAATAAAACAGAGTCTAAGGAGCGTCCATATGGTTATGGTGTAAATTATAGGAATCTTTCTATAAAAGATGTAGTAAAGTTACCGAATTTGCTTATAACTGCTGTTGATAAAAAATTCTATGAATATTTGCCATTTATAAAGGGTGCAACAATAGTTATTCATGACCCAACAGAATTAAAAGAAGAGGTTTTAGATTTTATTAAAAGAAACAAGGTTATAACAATTAGAAAAACAGTCCAGAAACTATTAAAGGAAAAGCATGGTATAAAAAGCAAATTTTTGTATCACCCTCTTTATGAATTTCCATTTGATAAAACTAGTATAAAGAAAAAAACTAGGAATATCTCTATTTCCAGAGTAGATTTTGATAAAAACACACATTTAATAGTTGAGGCGAATAATAAATTGGCGAAGAAAAATCAGGTAGAAATCTATGGTGCTCTAAATGATTTATATATATATCATAAATTAAGACATACTAATTTTAGTAAATACTATAAAGGAAAATTTGGTAAGGATTTTGAAGATCTAACGGGATTATTAGATAATTGTAAATATATGGTGGATTTGTCTTCTATAAAAAATGATGGTGGTGGTAGTCAGTATACATTTTTAGAGGCGATTTATATGGATTGTATATTGGTTTTGAATTCTAAGTGGGTAGATAATGTGAAAACACCTTTTAAGGATGGTGTGAATTGTTTTGTAGTTTCGTCTAGTGAGGAATTGGTAAAATTATTAAAAACAGATATATCCGAAAAAAAACATAAACAGATAACAACAAATGCAAAAAAATTATTGAAGGACCATACAAGCAGTCGTGGATGGTAATTAATTAAAGTTAATATTTAAAATTTATATAACGGATATTATTATAATATTACAATGAGTTTTACGATTTCTAAGTATGACGATAATCAAGTACATATAGGACTTTCTTATGCAAATAAAGAAGCTTTATATTGTTTAATTTATATTAAACTAAAGGAAAACATATATAGTAAAATGGATTTTTTGGAGAGTATTTCAAAGAGTCAGAAGATGATGGATGTATTTAAAGATGCAATGTTTTTATCACATCCATCAAGTTATAATATTATTCAAATGTTTATAGAAGATAAGGATTTTAATGTTGTAATTAATCGGCAGTTTGTTGATTTCTTAATTATATTTTTGGATAATTATTCATATGAACTTCTAATGCCAACGACAAATTATATAATAGACAATTATTTTTTAAAATCACAGTATCTAGAAGCATCAACTACAAGTGATATTATGTACCAACGCAAAGAGAGACATTTAATAAATCTAACCTATTTTTTTATTGAACTATTTAATAGAAAATTTAAATATTCTGAGGATTCAACAATTAAGACCTATATTATTGATAAAATAGTTCATTTATTAGATATAGGGGTTATTAATTATTATGAAGAATTAAATTTACGTAGAGCAGACCTGATTATATTGAGGAATGAACTTGAACAGGCTTCTACACATGAAGAGTTAACGATTTTAACACAAGAAAAAAATGATATAATAAAGCGACGACTTTATCTTAATGGAATACTACAAGGCCTTTATTATTCAATCGAAGATTTTATAGATTATCTAATAAAATATTTTTATAAAATAAGGAATAGAGATGTTTATAATATAATTTATATTTATAAAAAGAATAATCCATTTTTCTATAAAAATATATTTGATTTTATAACATTCTCTAAAGTAATAATGCAATCTCTAATAATCCAGAGTAAAGAATTTATTATAGAATATAGTAATTTCTATTTCGATTTAACACTTAAATCTAAAAATGATATATTTCTTAAAAAAATATCAACTACAATATTTCTTAGAGAAATATTTAATATAGCTTACAAAATTTCTAAAACCGATATAGATATAGAATTATATTTATTAAATATTGCAGATCTGAATGATAAAATGGAAAATAAAGGTTCAATTATACGTATTGTAAATACAAACTATCAGAAAAAAATAGCTTATACATTTCTTAATCAGATTAAAAAGGTATCACCATATAAAACTGAAGTTATCATTACATATCTAACATTTATAGGAAAATTAAATAAAGATATTCTACTATCATATGAAATTAGAAATATATATATAGAAACTATTTTTACTTTATTTGATTCTATTTTTAGAAATAAAGTAATACTCGATATTAATAAAAACCTGGCTGATTTAATAAACCTAATTGTAAGAACTTTAATTTCAAAATCTTATAACTCAGTTCTAGACTATTTTTCATCAGATATAAATCCATTATGTAAATTATGTTGGGACAATTATAATGAGAGTTATAACAATAAAAATTATTTATTTACTAATTTTATTGAAACGATTAAATTACAGATAGATTATAAAAATAGTCAGGATTTTACAAGAGATCCTATTTGTAGTAGTATTATAGAATGTCCTGTAAAAATACCAGATACAGATATTTATATGGACCGCTATATAATAAGTAGATGTTTAATGGAAAAAGAAGAGAATCCTTTTAACCGAAAAAAATTAACTCTTGATGATATCAAAAATTAGATTTTAAATTAAAATAATAATAATTAAAATAAAATTGATTTTAGGAAATAACAATATAAGTAAGTATAACAAGATGTCCCAATCTAACCATACCACGCAACCAGTTTACACAGTCAACGCATTCTACGATGGAAACTTTATGTTTCAAACCGATTGTAGCCATAACAAGGAGGATATGGAAGAGGTTCTTCAAAATTGCACAACAATGGATCCTAGTCTACTAGAGTTCCGTATGTTCAAATCTGAACCTCAGGGAGAATTGTATTATAATGAGTGTTTTAATCTAGAACTAGATAGAATGACCCTTGAGGTGTATAAGGGTGGTCTCCTACTCCGTCCAAGCGAGGATGATTGGAGGCAAGGTGAAAAATATTTTATGGGAGGATGGTGGATTGAGAAGCATGATGCCTGGTTTTTTAAGATGTCTGAGTTGAACACTCTTGTTGAACTTGGTGCTGAATATATTTCTGATGTTGTACTAGTTGATAACCAAGATGTTGTTGTAGATACTGAAACATATACAGTTACTGATGTTGAAAGTTCGGTGTATAGCACCGATAGTGAAGAAATGTCTACCGAAGATGATTCAGTCTATAGTGATGAAGAGGTGGACCTTACCAGTCTAGATATTACATCACATGGTAAGGGTTATCTTGTACGTGCTCCTAAGGATCATCAGGATTACGGTAAGAAATATTACGGTAATGGGTGGTGGATGGAATCTCATGAAGGGTGGTTTTTCAAGAAAGAGCACTATGATGAACTCATCCATCATGGTGCAGTCGAATATTCATCCGCCCTCCTTGAATGGGTTGTTGAATATGGTCTCGGCTTCCTTCTTAAGCCCCTGAAGTCTCATCCTCAATATGGTTCCAAATACTACCGCAATGGTTGGTGGATGGAATCACAGGAGGGGTGGTTTTTCAAGAAGGAGCATGTTGATACCGAAACAATGACCGTTATGTAGATATATTATTATAATAATAATGGGCTTGTGATATATATTATTGTATATTATTGTATAATTTTTTTTATTTTTTTTATTTTTTTGTTATTGTATTTAGTTACAATAATTAAAATACTTAATTTGAGGGTTCACTATAAATTATTAATGTAATATTTTTGCTAGTTTCTTTTGAAAGACTATAAACTGGAAATATATGCTGGGAGGGTATATAATTATTCGGAGGGAAAGTCCTGATTAGCTAACTTTTCGGGAGCTGGGTAATTATAAGTAGGAATAACTAGTACAGTGTAGTAATCGACTATAGAATTATCCCATTCGTTATTTTTTCCAAATTTACAGCTACACACGTCGCCGGGATGGTCTTGGTGATAGAGGGGCAGTAGGTGGATAACATCGAAAAATAATAATTTACTACAATAGAATAATCATTGGACTAGGTACAACTGGAGTTCATTTGGATAGTATTATTTCGAAAACTTTTTACTCATATTACTGGACACATATCTCATCTCCTCATGACCGCCCACCTATCACATGAATCCTAATTAAATATACTCATCCTCCTATAATGTGGGTTATCATACCCATCGGTATTCGTCAACCGCAATATTATAGGTCTATCTTCTGAAATATAAATATATACACAAAGATGAACCATTGGTACTAACACCAACCGGGTCACCTTGAGCACCGTTTTACCTTGAGAAGATGTGTGAAGGAAATACTATATAGTTATATATCACCATTTATATGGAACGAATACAAATACTCAACTAAAGTTCCAACCCTATCCTTTGTAGTGAAATATTATATGGAAGGTCAAAAAGAATTAAACCCATTCATTTTGTAGTGTAAATAACATCGTTCATCATATGTATTTAAATTTGATTTAATACCATTATTATATAATAATATTTGATCCATAACAACTTGTTTATTATATGAATATTTATTTAATAAACATATCCATATACCTATGCATGATATATCCATATATCCTTCATCTAATTCTTTCTTAACTTGAATATCGGTTCATTTTTTTCCTACTTTTAATATAGCCGATTCACACATTAAAATTTCGGTTTCTGTAATGATATCAAATTAAAAGAACCTGTTATTTTTATATAAATAAAACGATGAAGATAATTTTGATGTCTGAGCACTCCATCCACCAGATGTTAAGTTATCACTTATCTTATATGCTAAGGATATTAAATCGTTATTCATTTCAGTTTCTATAGATTTAATAAAACAATTTGTAAATGCAACTTGGTATTTGCCTGACGTATAAACATTATACGAATGTTGGCTATCAGTACAACCACTTAATTTAATAACGTTAGCGTTAATTATATCTACTTTATAGTTACAATCTATCTTATTTAAATTATATGAATGTTTAAGATCCCAGTTTGTTCCATTATTATAACAGTCCATTAATATTCTAACATGACATGTACTGTCTAGTTTTTGAAGAAATAAAGAATTTAACTGTTCATCAGTTATTATTCCAGAACTTATGTAATCATATGGAACTATAATCTCGTCTCTTCTATTTTTTTCATCATTAGAATAAACAGGAATAGATGATCAGTGTCCCGAATTATAAATTTATTATATCCATTCTTAACACTATCTAAAGTATTAATAATATTTGATCTGGTTGGCATAATATTTGTTAAATTGTCACACAATTTATTATTAGTATCTGCTAAAATTATATAATCCAACTCATATTTTCCATTATTATGAAAGTATGAATTTAAAAAATTATAAATATTTATTATATCATTATGACACCCATATAAATGAGCAGAACCACTATATTGTATTCCTATTAATATTACACTTATTTTTCCGTCATATAAATATTATATATTATTATTTTAATTTTTAATTCCCCATATTTTTATATCAGGTCTTCCTCCAAGAGTGTTAGAGCTGGCGGCCATGGCAACCTCAAAACCATCTAAGTTATAATCATCCGCAAACCATGAGGACGAACGACGATGAAAGTCACTGTCACTATCTCCGAATAATGATCCTCCGCGGTAGAACACGCCGTGGCGATTTTCCCATGATATCAATATATTGCTTTCTCCATCCCATACAAAATCAGAATCAAACTCAATTTTCGTATTCTCTTTACGGCCAGCTGATGGATTCCCCGGATCATTAAGGCCAGTACTAAACGTTCCTCCCTCGCCCTCGCCGCCAAAAAACTTAACTGTTTGGAGAGGCGCGGGCGGTGGCTCCGGGGGTTCATAAAGATCAGAATAATCCCGCAGAGAATTCACGGGGAATTTGTCAATGGTTGTATGTGTCATTTTAATAGTTTGATAATTCCATGTTTCATCAGGCCAAGGCGGCGCAAAGTTAAATTCTATTGCAGATATTTTTCCTGCTATTAATCCAGCATTTACAAGCTCTGTTTTGAGATAAATTGAACCAGACTGTCCATAATCGTACGTGCCATGAAACGGCATATAACTAATTGTACTTGTATTATCCCATGATATTTCTGTTTCTTCTGGTTGAACCTCTACCGGAACTGTAATTGTGATAACATAATTACCATCTTTTTCACTATATATAGTTAAAGTATTTGATCCAGAAACTACATTTATGGGTGAACTAGTAACATCAGATGTTAATGCGGATTCATTAGCACTGCATGTCCCAAATGAAAAAGTTACGGTTACTGTTATTTCCGTAACATTACTCGAATGCGCGTTTCCTGAATAACCTGTTAAAGTTCCAGAAGTAAATGTTCCAAAAGATATTTCATTTTGGTATATATCTTTAATTTTTATGTCTGATACCGCCGGTCCAAAAAAATGTCCGGATTGTATAAATAAGACAGGCATAATATATATATTAAGTATATATTTTATTTTATTTTATTTTATTTTATTTTACTTTACTTTACTTTACTTTACTTTACTTTACTTTACTTTACTTTACTTTACTTTACTTTACTTTACTTTACTTTACTTTACTTTACTTTACTTTACTTTACTTTACTTTACTTTACACTAGAGTTGCCAATATGTATACTTTGAGACCTTTATTATTTGAACCGGCGCTAATTATATCAACCGTAACTTTGTCATTTATTCCTAATGTATTCGTCGCATTAACATAAGTATAATCACCAGTTTCGAGAGTCAGGGACACGACGTCCGTCTCCCCAACTCCCACATTCACAACCATCTGGGTGTTGAATACAGTTAAGCTGGTTCCAATACTACTTATTACAATTTGTCTAGGAATAGCAAATGTTAATATGAGCCCCGTTTTACTAATGGTGGTAATTTCATCGCTACATGAAAATATAAGATCATATGTAGTGCCAACATCACCCGTTGCTCCTTGAGCACCTGTATCTCCTTGTGCTCCTTGTACACCTAGTGCTCCTTGTACACCTAGTGCTCCTTGTACACCTTGTGCACCTGTATCGCCTTGTGCTCCCGTATCTCCTTGTGTTCCGGTATC
>Ga0257110_1000012_pt1 | contig 102188 bp, 139 predicted proteins | sample LP_taG_7_FD_190184 | JGI IMG/M metagenome (GOLD analysis project Ga0257110, IMG submission 190184) | Marine microbial communities from Northeast Subartic Pacific Ocean, Canada - LP_J_2015_P26_10m | ecosystem: Environmental > Aquatic > Marine > Oceanic | place: Canada: Northeast Subartic...
AAGATCGCACACTATCATCGGGGGAAACCCCGAACCCCTCTCGGGGAAACCCCGAACCCCTAACAACAAGTTCGCACACTATCACGCGTAAATCTCACGTAAATCACAGCAAGATTGCACTATAATATAATAAATAAAAAGTTATTATATTATGTAAGTTTTAAGGGGTTCCCCCCGATAAATCTCTCTAGCATCTCTTACCAAAACAAAATAAATTTAGATAAAACAGTAGTCACGACCTTTGAAATACCTTTGCAGCCCTTTGAGTTCTTCTCCTGCCTTTGCTCCTGCGTTTTGCGCGGGATTTTCTCTTTCTTCCACCTTTTCTTGACCGACGGGATTTTTTTCCGCCGAGAGCCCAGGTCACTTTCTTTTTATTTTTGTTTTTTACTTGTGATATATAATAATCCGGAGCATGAGCAGCAGCAAGCCCCTCGAACCACCCCACCGCCCTTCGTTTTTGTTCTATTTGTCCCCTCTCCCTTTTCAAGTCCTGTGCCAATTTGAAAATCTTGTCGTCCAAGTTTTCTCGACTAGTCCTCAAGTCGTCGATTTCCTCAAGATTCTCATTTTCCTCATGATTCTCATTTTCCTCATGATTCTCATTTTCCTCATGATTCTCATTTTCCCTGTTTTTTTCTATCATTTTTTCGGTTATCTCCTTTCTTTGAACTTTTAATTGACGAATTTCATTTTTATATTCATCAATGGTTTCTTCTACTCTTTGTAACTCTTTTTTTGCATCGTCTAATCTTTTTTGTGCCTCCTCTCTTTCCGCAAGCTCGGACCGCGTGGGTATAAGGTCGAGAAAGGGGAAGAGGCTGCTGTCCTTCGGCGCATTGCCGGTGTTGAGGTACCCCGCCACGTCCTTTGCCGAGAGCTTATTCCCACCGTTCTTTCTCGTACCTTTTTTTGATTTATTTATGGATTGAGTTCTTATTCTAAATTTACCCATTATATAATAACAAAAGATTAAATAAAATATATATTATATTATGTAAGTTTTAAGGGGTTCCCCCCGATAAATCTCTCCAACTTTCCTTACCAAAACTAAAATGATTCAAGATGGAACAGTAATATCGACCTTTGTGATACCTTTGCATCGTAACTTTTGAACTGAAATCGGGGGAGACCCCGAACCCCTGTCGGGGAGACCCCGAACCCCCACTCGGGATAAACTACTGAAAAAAAAGCACTATTCACGGAAAATCCTCCCCGAAAGGGGTTCGGGGTCTCCCCGAAAGGGGTTCGGGGTCTCCCCGAAAGGGGGTTCGGGGGTATCCCCCGAAATTAGCCAAAAAAATTAACAGCCTTTTTAATAGGTAAAATTTTCTCATCTTTATTGTGTCTAATAACGCTAATGGCGTTTGCGACGAGGCAAAATCCGCCAGGTCCGGACAATATATGTTGTCCGTGTGAAATAAAGGCGAGATCTTCGTCTGGGGATTCGCTGTAAAACCATTGAACACGAAATCCTTCTTGAGTAAGAAAATCAATCATTTGTTTCAAGTATTGAACGGAGAACATTCCGGTTCCAATGGCTTTACTTCCCACGAGAATAATTTTCGTTAGCCCTTTTTTTCTGGCATTTTTAACAATATCATCGGCAGATAACACGTGTCGCGCGCCCCCCGCAGGAGTATAAAACGTGCCCCCAGATTTAATAAGGTCTGCGCTATTTTTCTTTTCTTTATTTTGTTGAATCATGTCTCCAAGTCTAATGGTAGCTACAAGGGCATCTTCGTCGGGTCTAGATTGCAGGTTAAGGTTATCGCATAAATTCATTAAGATGGTAAGGGGTTCTTTAATAGATTCGTTGCCTTTCGTCTTTTCGTTTTGACCTATTTTTAATCCAAGACTTGTAGTATCTTTATAGAGGGTAGTATATTCTATGGCTAAACTATCGGGAAATTGTTTTTTTTGCGGGGTATAGCATTTTTTAATTTGAATGCGACGGTGGCATGGATAATTTAATACAACGTCTCCTAAGCGATAGCCGGGGTATTTAGATTTGGTTATAAGTTTCAAAAGTGTATTATCATCCATATTCATAATCTCTTTTGATTCGTAGAGCATATATATATATGTGTAGATTTAATCGGGGGAAACCCATCGGGGGAAACCCATCGGGGGAAACCCATCGGGGGAAACCCATCGGGGGAAACCCCCGAACCCCCTATCAGGGGAACCCCCTGTCGGGGAGGGAATTTCCATCTGTATAGTCCATTAGAATATATATATCATCATTATTTTTAACAAAGTTTGCGCAATAATTAAATATTTAGTATATATATAAGTTATGAATGTTGCGGACCCGGATAAAACGCCTGATGGACGTTTAACTGCGTTATTAGACTACAAAACACCCAATAGAGCAGAAATTAGAAAAGAATACGACTCGTTGGGGTTATCAGTCTACATACATTTTAATACATACTCAGAACTGTCGGTTGAAGTGAGGAATGAAATAGTAGGCTGGATGACCGATCCTAGCTCCAGCAAAACAAGAGTCGTCATACAAAATCACCTACTAAATACCTATGGAATCGTGCCGAGAAACCTGTCAGAAGATATGCAAGAAGCAGAAGATATGCAAGAAGAGGGCGGCGGCGGCAAAAGAAAAAGAAAAACAAAGAAAAGAAGAAAATCAAGGAAGAATAGGAGAAAAACAAAGAAAAGAAGAAAATCCAAAAGAAAAAGAAGAAAAGGAAAGAAAAGTGTTAAATCTCGGTAAATCCCTCCCCGAACCCCCACTCGGGGAGATCCTGATAGGGGATTCGGGGGGTGTAGCCCTGATAGGGGGTTCGGGGGCGCAGCCCCTGATAAATAAAATAGTATTTAAATTATATGTTTTAAATATTATTATGAAATAAAATTGAACATTAATTTCGTGAAAAATAAAAATCAACCAACATGTATATGCTACGCAACGTATTGCGTCTAACACCAAGCCTTCTAAAGAAAAGTCCTTACACATTCGATGTGGTCTGGTCAAAAAGTAATTTTATGCTAGTAGAACTAAATGCGAAATATGCTGATCATCATGAAGTCCCGAATTACGATTTGGAAACGGTATCCTATCAAACAGATGGTAATAAGCTATTTGAGGTAAAAGAAATACAACCATATGAAAAAATCGAAATACTTCACAATTTGCGTTATAGAGTGCAAAAGCATTTAAACAAAGAAGTCTTTAATAAGAAAGATATTTTTAAATACAAGAATAGGTGTGACCCGCGGTATCTGTAAGTAAATTTAAACTATTATTTAAAAACCCAGTATCTTCTTAAGGGGTAAGCGATAAAAACAAAGGATAATGCGCCGGCGCCGGTTCGAACAACAGTATTATATTGGGAGCGCATAGTTTTAGGAAGGAATCTTTGATAATAGTGTTTTTTATCGATAAAATAGTTGGACAACAATAAGGTAAGCGGAGCCTAAGAAAACTAAATTAGATATAGAACCAGCCATAGCAGAACCGGCTATTTTTTGAAGTTCACTCATATAGTATTAAATAATAAAAAAATTAAACATTATCTTCAGGAGTTTTTGGAACAATTACATTTTCTTTTGCGCCCGGTTCATCATCATCAGGTTCAGCATCCGCATCAGGTTCAGCATCCGCATCAGGTTCAGCATCCGCATCAGGTTCAGCATCCGCATCAGGTTCAGCATCCGCATCAGGTTCAGCATCCGCATCAGGTTCAGCATCAGGTTCATCATCAGGTTCAACATCGGGTTCAACATCAGGCTCAGACTCAGGATCAACCTCAGGCTTCTTTTTAGGTGCGGGTTTAGGCACAGGTTTCGTCGCAGGTTTAGGCACAGGTTTCGTCGCAGGTGTAGGCACAGATTTCTTCGAAGATTTGGCAGCAGGTCTAGGCAGAGACCCTGTATCAGGATCAGGTGAGGGAGTCTGCGAATAAGTATTGACCTGGTTTTTAAGTTCTTCTTTATGGATAAAGAGATCCTTTCGTTTTTTGGAGAGAAGAAGATTTTTTTCTTCAAGATTAAGTTTTTTCATTTCAATATTATATAATTTATCGGAATAATTAAATTCATTATCGCTAATGGTAATAAGATTTCTCTGCGCCTGCTCAAACAGTTGCGACCTTTCTCTAGGATACACAGTTCTTTCGATTGCGTCCAAGGCATCGCGATAATAAACCATAACTTCAGAGGCGTATCTATCCGCATTAATGGCGTCGTCATCGAAATTAAGATTTTCAAGCAAAGCTCTAATTCTAGTTATAGCATAGTAAGCTTTTTCAGAGGCTTTGGTGTTGCACTCCATTTTTTCAGGAAATTTTTTAAATTTAAGTAGGGACGAAATAATAGTAACGCCGGTAGTAATAAAAATAGGCGCAAGAATAGCCATGGGTGCAATAAAATCATTTCTCTCAGTTAACTTAAGCTGAGCCTTAACGGTTTCAAAGCATGCCGCAATTAAGGATAAATAAATAATGGCTTTATTATACACATCATTAAGTTGTTTAAGTTGTTTATGTGACATAAGAACCGCATCTCTTTTGCTTCTTAGTTCGAGTAATTTTTCCTTTAATGAATCATAAATATTAAGTTCAGGTTGGCATACAATAATAACATTATCCGCAGGTTTTGTCATATAAAATTATATGATATTATATAATTGTTTAATTTGGGGAGTTATATTAACATCAGTAGGGATGGCGACATATTTTCTACCATTAAGGTCAGCATATCCGGTAGGATATAGGTTAAAATGATTACTTTTTGATTTTTTAAATGTGTCGTCGTGAATGGTGATGCAATTATTCCATGTAGGGGAACAGTTCATAGAAAAGAGTTGGCTTTTGCTATAGGACATATAGTTAATATAAATAAACATAAAACCAATTCAATTTTCAAGACATTTAACGCAAATAATTTTTTCAGGACAAATGAAACTCCGCATAAAATAGTGCGCTCAAAAAAAAATAACACGCAAAAATAGCTAAATATTAAATATTCCTAAATAAATATTTAATATTAAAATTCAATAAATTCAATAAATTCAATAAATTCAATAAATTCAATAAAAATCAAACTTATTTCTTAACCATAACTCTGCGGGTTCCCTTTTTCTTGTAGTATACTTTGCCGTGTCTGTTGCCCTTCATAGCGGAGGTCTTGTTCTTGTAGGGATTGGTTTTGGTTCCAACTTTTGGGGACTTGGATCTCTTAGATCTTCTGCGAGGGGTTCTTCGTTTTCCGCCGACTAAACTCATTATAATATAGTATAAGAAAAAATAATTTTGTTTAAGATAAATAAAAGATAAATAAAAGATAAAAGAAAAGATATTTAAAATAAAATATATTTTGAATATAATGTTATTTCAAGTGAACTGGGAGATATATGGAGATAAGAAGAACAAATGCAGCCGCATTTTTTCACAAATGAGGGAAGAAGATGATGTGAAAGATCATGGAGATAAAATAAAGATAGTAGGAAGATGGCATAAATTTGGAGGAAAAGGAGGAGTATGTATTTGTGAAACGGATGATGAGAAAGAGTTATGTTCATGGTTGCAAAACTGGCAAAGTATGTGTCATATAGAAGTGTTTCCGGTAGTGAATGATAAAGATGCGCGTGATATTTTAAATGTAAAATTATCAACTATAAAAGATTAATATCTATGGCTAATATATCTATGAAAAGGAAAACAAAGAAGACAAAGAAGACAAAGAAGACAAAGAAGACAAACAAAATAAACAAAATAAACAAAATAAACAAAATGAAGCGTATAGGGGGTAGAAATTCAAAACGACAAAAGATAAAATGGGGTGGATATGATACATATGGATATGATGATATAGATAGAGATATGATATATTATGGAGATAGATATAGAGATAGAGATAGAGATAGAGATAGAGATAGAGATAGATACGGTAGTGATATGTCCAATTTAGCAAGAACTGACAAGCCTGAACAAAGAGAAGGTAAAAAAGCAGTAGATGAAAAGACAGAAGAAGACGAAGAGGAAAAAACACCAGAATTAAAAGAAATAAAATTAAAGGACTGGTATATAGCTTTATCGGGAGATGTTCCGTATTTATATAAAAAGAATAATAGATGTGAAAATGAGGAAAACACAATGATAGCTAGTATAGAAAAAAAAGAAAAAAAGAGATTTACACTTGATAAGAAAAGATTGTATATAGATTCTATAGATAGAGAAAAAATAATATTATATGATGATACGGAGAAATACATTTTGCAAAAAGAAACCGGATGTGTTAAATTTAAAATGAAAGGAAAAAAGAAACAAGTAGGTCCATTTATAGAACCAAAAGCAGTTATAAAAATGCGAAATATATTAAAAAGTAGAAATGAAAGAATAGTATTGGATAGACATTGGAAAAACAATTCCGTAAAAAAGATTTTTAAAAATGCGTTTAAAAAGTCAAGAAAGTTATTTAATATTTTCGGCAAGAATCAATAAATAAGATTCAATAAAAACGAACTAAATAAAAGGAACTAAATAAAATGAACTAAATCAACTTGAGTTATTCAACTTGATTTATTTTTTAAATAAACCGAAGATTCAATCCACTTATGTTTTGAATTAGCGTTGCGTTTTTTCCAGAATCCCCAAAGATGGTTTTTTCGAAAAGGTATGAATAAGGTCCAGCAGGGTGTATTCTGTTTAAGAGTGATCATATGTTTATGTGTATTATCAACCTTCTGGAAAAAGCCAGCGTGTCTCCAATATGTTTCAGTGTTATCTTCATTATCCATAACAGTTTCATAGTATCCGCCCCACAGAATAATCGTGAAATAAGACCAGGGATGATCATGTATTTCATCGTCGTCTCCTTTCAAGAACTTATGAAGGAATACGTTAAACGGGAATGATTCGCGTTCGGTGAGGGACAGGTAATACCGAATAAGATAAGGGTTTTTATTTTGTCTGTCCATGATGATGCGTTTTCTGCCAATTGAACACATAAGAGCATCCAAATGATGGGCACTAAGATAAAACAGGTCAATGAAGATACATTTGATTTTAGTAAAAATAGGGAACAAAATAATACAAATGCTCACAGAGAATTTATACAGCAACACGAAGAAATGATAAATGTTTTGAAATGCAGTGTTGAATAAGGACCTAAATTCGGGAGTAATATAAAGATTTTGCATTTCCAAAATGTCTTCGCGCATGGTTTAACATTATTTTAATGGGTAAACCCCGATTCAATTTTATGTCGGGGGAGACCTCCGAACCCCCATTAATGTAAATATTAATATAAAGCATTTAAAATATACATATACAATTTAATATTATGAATATTATAGATAAATTACCTTACGAATTATCAGAACTAATAAAAGAATATATGTGGGGGAATATACTTTCTTATAAAAAAAGATTAAATATTATACAATGTTTACCAGTATATAAAAAAATAACGTTACGACCTAACCCATTTTGTAAAATAAAAAATACTATAACGGAAATAGAAGATGAATTATACTGTCCGAGGTGCGGTGAAAAAACATTATTTCCATTTACAAAAATAATGTGTAGCGAATGTGAAGTAAATAATCCAGGATTATTTTATACAAACGTTTATATAAATAATGATCTTTCATAATACAATCAATTCATTCGTCGGGGGATACCCCCGAACCCCCCCATTTTCGAAAAAAAGATTGATTTAATAATAAACATAAATTTTATTATTAAAATGAGTACATTAGCGCAAGCACCAATTATGTATGAACCCACATTAAAGGAGGGGAAATACATAGATTATTTACAAAAATATAAATGGACGGAATTTTCTGGGTGTGGCGTAAAATGCCCATGTACCAAATCAAAAACCATTCATAGAAATAAAAACTCGTTTAAATTTCAGCATTGTAAAACAAAAAAGCACCTAGAATATTTAGAAAATCTAAACAAAGAACCCCCGATAAATAATGATGAACTATTCGGGAATGAATTGGTATCGGCGTTAAAGGAGGTAAAGCAGATGAAAATTGAACTAGGTAAGCAGCACGAGTCCTATCAGTTGGAAAAGCAGCGAAACCAAAGTATGCAATCACAATTAAAGGATATTCTTGTAGAAAAAGAAGAAGCCTTGGCGGAAGCTGCGCAAGCAAATGAATTCGTACAAAAATCCAACAAACAAATAAATAGATTAGAAAAAGAAAAACAAGAGCTAGAAGACAAATGTAAAAAGTATGATAAAATTACACAAGAACTAATGAAGCTTAGTGGCTACGAGTTGGAATAAGTCGGGGGACACCCCCGAACACCCGATTGCAAAAAATTGAAACAAAATCATACAACGAAAAGAAATAAACTACAACAATACAGATAAACATGAACTCTTCTACCTATTTATCTATCTTCGGTATTACCTACCTCTATACCATAATATTGACTGTAGGAATAAGCTGGAGGGATGTCATGGTCTTTGTCAAAGACAACCTGGTGATGTGCTTTGCGGTGCTGTTTGATTTGATGGCGCTTTGCGTAGCTGCGTGGAAGCTCCGTAAGATGAGATTCCACGAGTACAACCGCATCGACTTCCTAATGACGACTCTAGAAGCTACTGTGATAGTGAAGTGCACTCTTGTTCCCAACTTGCTGCTGTGGAGAAAAAACTAGAAGGTAATCGTATTACACATTAGGGGGTTCGGGGGTATCCCCCGACTGCCAGACAACCTGAATAGGCGTTTCCCATTCTGCATATGGGATTGCTTTGCTGGTGGGTTTTTCCAAAGACATCAGCGTTGCTAATGCCTGTTTTCTTCTTTCTAATGGAAAGAGGGATTTGCTTAACTTTCTAGAATAGAATTTCCAAGCCCATTCAAATTTCAATGCTTCGGACCATGTAGGGAATCCTTCCACGTAGCACGCCCGTCTCCATGTTTCTCCTTTTTTTACTTTCATGGAGGTGGCTCTTGCGCCTCCTTTTATTTCTCCGTTGTGTTGGCGCAAGCGATGTTCTAAATCCACGGTTGCTCCAACGTAAGTAGCATGACTTGTCGATTCTAATAAATAAACAAAAAATTTTCCCATTCTATTTATTATGCTGAGATTATATCGGGAAAGATATGCCCGATTAAAGAATTAAAAAAGTTGTGTTTGAAAAATAAACTCGTGGCTCATATAAGCCAAACAACCAAGCATGGCAAGTCTTCCATTGGAAAGTTCTTTGTTATATCTATCATCACTAATTTTGGAAGCATTTACCTTTAGTACATTTCCTGGTTGATAGTCGTCCTCCAATTTAAAATAGTTTTCTCCTTTCAAGAATGGGTTTTTCCAACCTGCTCCCATTCTCGAAAATTCAAAACACATCACTCCAAACCAATAAGGCAATTGCACTTCCCATTCTTTATCATAAAGAAAATGAATTGCGGGTTTATCTTGAAATAAATCCAGCCCCAACAACCCAACAAAAGAAAGCATTGCTACACGACCATGTTGCAGTTCTGCTTCGCGAACATATTTAATTTCAGCATCGTTTAAATCACTTGTCAAACGAAAAGGGTCAAAATAATTTACGGGGGCAATATCTCCCATATATTTAAAAGATTTAACATCTGGTTTTGTAATTGGTACAAAAGAAAATGCACAAGGAATGGCGGATAGAACAATGAGGAACGAAGAGTTAAACTTCATATAATATATTATTATAATCGTCTTTAAATAATTTGCGTAACAACAATAGTGATCATCGTAAAAATACATTACATTTTCGGGGGATATCCCTAGACTCCCAGATATAGAAGTAATATATCGGGCTAATTATTTTGGTGTTCATTTTAAAGGAGTTATAAATATAATGTTAGAGGTGGATCTGTTATTATTTTACGAGGTAATGTATTTTTTACATAATGATACTTTAATGAAAGTGGAGGTAACGAATAAGGAAATAAAAAAAAGATTAGAAGAAAAACACTTTAGGCGTAAAATAGTAAATAGAAGACATCCAATAATGTTTAACATATATGACAATTATTGCGGGGTCTGTAATTTTATGAAATTTAGTGCACGTGTAAGAAACGGAAGATACAATCCATTGTTAATTGAAAATTGTATGCATTGATAATACTGTTAATATAAAAATAGTAATATAATATATGAACAGCATGGGCAATATAAAAAAAAGACAAAAAACACAAAAAAGAAAAACACAAAAAGTAAAAAAACAAAAAAGAAAAACAAAAAGAAGGTATGAACCAACTGTAAACAAGAGATTACTTACCTTAGTGTCAAAGACACCTTTGGAGATAAATCAAGAACTTTTAAAATGTAATACCGCATTTGACAAGACGGGAACAATTAGTTTAACGTATGGGGAGAGTACACCAAGTCTATCTTATGATGAGCCGCGTATAGCAGTGCCGAAGTGTTATAAGATATCAGATAAGGATGCACAGAAAACATTGTTGCATAATGCGCGGTCAAAACGATTGTTGCCTGCGAGTGATATAATAGCCCCATTTCAATCAATGGCAAATTGCTGGTTTAATTGTGGGTTTATAGTGAATTTCATAAGTGATCGTGGAAGGATATTTAATCGTGGTTTTAGGGAATCAATTATAATGGGAGAGATGATAGGTAAGAATAAACGGAAAACAAAGATACATCCGGATAAATTAAGACATGCATTAGGATATCTTGCAATAGCGATAGACGGTTGTTTGCGAGGCGATCCGTTAATGCATAAATTGAATACGAATCATTTAATATTAGCGATTTACAAATCAATACCGAAGAAGAATCTTCCACCAATAATAAGAGAAAGTAAGATAGATGAGTCGTCGAATCCTATGCTTTATTACGAGGGATTATATAAGTATTTGTATGGAAATAGTGAGGGAGCTTTTCCATTAATAAGGCTAATGTTAGGGAACTGGAAAAAAGGAACTGAAAAAAAGTACCAATCATTTAATTTTAGGATGTATTTGGACATGAGGGTGAAGATGAAGTTTGCGTTGCGGGGTATACCTTTTTTTCGGGAACCGGAGAAAGCGTATAAGTATTTAAAAAAGGAGGATCTGCCTGCATTAATTGTGGTGGAGATAGAGAACAAACATAATAAACATAGCAAATTAAAGAGTGATGATAGAATAGATGCGTCGAAGACGGTAAAAAAACCGAAAGAATTTAGGATAGGAGATGTGAGGTATGTTTTAGATGCAATGGTTTTGCGAGATGTAACGAATACGCATTTGTGCGCGCTTTTAATGTATGACGGGAGACAATATGGGTTTGACGGAGAGAGCTACAGTAAAATCAATCCATTTTCTTGGAAGAGCATGATAAATACAAACAAGCGATGGACCTTCAAGGGTTCAAAGTGGCAAGGGCGGGGAATGCCTGGCAAAGACGGAAGTCCATTATATTGGAATTTCATGGATGGATATCAGGCGTTGTATTATTATCGCGAGAATTAGTGTGAACACCAGAATTAGTGTGTTCGCAAGAATTAGTGAGTCCATTATATGCTTTCATTTTAGCATATAATTTACTGTATATTCTAGTATATTCAGGAGGATAAGTGGGATCGCAAAAGGAATGGCGGTTATGAATACGTAAGTTATTAAGTAAATCGGGGTTAATATTTAAGAAGTTAGCGATGGTTTGTTTTTGGGAAATAATATCATCAAAATCGATAAAAAGCACGGTTTTATTTAGGGTTGGGTCCTTTAAAAAGAAATCAAATTGTGTTTCAATTCCAAATAAGTCTTTATTTTGTTCAACAACTTTTTTAATAAAGACGGCTTTATCTCTGCTTTGGTGGGCGATTTTATAGGGGTCATCTAATTTGCACATGTTGTTTACATGCCATGACCTACGATAAAGGCTGTCGATAGCCAACATAGGGTCATTGAATAAGTATATCATTTTATGGCATTTTGTTTCATTAATTTTATCTATTTTTTTAAAGGATGCGTGTTTTAAACCGTCTGTATCATTGTGACAATTGCATTTTAAGTTTGCCGAAGATGTTAAATAATCTATAAGATAAGAACTGGCAACACCACCAGGCGAAATAATAATGACGTCATGTGTGGGAATATCATATGTAGATTGATTCTGCATATGATATAAATAATATTTAAATTATATATTGTTTTTTTTAAATCATCTCCTCCTCCCCGACAGTATAGGGGGGTTCGGGGTCTCCCCGATAGGGGGTTCGGGGGTTTTCCCCGACAGTATAGGGGGTTCGGGGGTTTCCCCGATAGGGGGTTCGGGGGTTTCCCCGATAGGGGGTTCGGGGGTTTCCCCGATAGGGGGGTTCGGGGGTTTCCCCGATAGGGGGGTTCGGGGGTTTCCCCGATAGGGGGGTTCGGGGGTTTCCCCCGACAGTTAGCTGTAGATTTGATTAAGTTGACGCGAAACCATAACAAATGTAGTACATTTAGACATATGTTTAATGGATTTAGCTCCAATATACGTGCACGTACTTCTAAGTCCACCAAGATAATCCAATACCGTATCGTTAATAGGTCCTTTATAGGGAATATGAACAACTTTGCCTTCACTGGAACGGTAATCATTTTTTTTTCCATAGAATTTAACCATGGCATGTTCAGAGCTCATGCCATAAAACAGTTTAAATAGTTTTTCTTTTCCATCATGTTGTTTAACGCTAACAATATCCCCAGGAGTTTCGTCGTGACCAGCGAAAGTGCCGCCCATCATAACAAAATCCGCACCGCCGCCGAATGCCTTAGATAAATCACCGGGACAAGTAATGCCTCCATCACTAACAATAAAACCTCCTGCACCATGCGCAGCGTCGGCGCATTCAATAACGCAGCTGAGTTGAGGCATACCAACGCCGGTTTTTTTGCGGGTGGTGCAAACACTGCCAGGACCGATACCCACTTTAACAACGTCAACTCCTCCTTCAATAATAAGAGTTTCAACCATTTCACGCGTGGCAACATTTCCCGCAACAATAGTATGAGAGGGATATTTAGCGCGAACTTTCTTGCAAAATTCCAAAAAGGAGGCGATGTATCCATTGGCGATGTCAATACAAATCCACTTAGGATTCATAGCATCAACAATTTCACATAGATTTGTAAAATCCGCATTACTTATACCAGTAGAGACCATATAAAATTCCGGATTTAAATCTGCGGCATTTTTTTGATAATCATCAAGCGTATAAAATTTGTGCAGAGCAGTAATGATTTTATGCTTCGCTAATTCTTTGCAAACCTCGAATGTTCCAGTGGACGACATGTTGGCGGCGATGATGGGCACGCCTGTCCAGGAATTCCCGGATTTTTTAAAGGTAATAGTTCTTGTAAGATCGACTTCACTTCTGCTATTAAGCTCACTTCTTTTGGGACGAATAAGCACTTGCTCAAAATCAAGTTTTGGTTCAGTGTCAATCTTAGGCATTAATATACTATAATTTAAATTGTATTTAAATCAAAATTATTTAAATCAAAATTATCACTCACTATCGAAGATGTAATCAAGGGTTTATTATATTGTGGAATGTTAGGAACTTCAAATCTAATATATGATGTTTTTAAGGACAGTGTTTCTGCATTATTTTCATAGGTTAAAATATTTTTCATTTTATTGTAAAAATCTTGATCTAGAATGGAAAAGGACGCATCATTTCGGGTACCTAAAATATCAGGAGAAAAACTGGGGGTTAAAAAATTATTATTTGTTTTCCATTCTGGAAGTGCAATACCCGTATTATCGGTAAAACTAAACGGTCTAGAGGAATAAATAGTAAGTACAGAATATTTACATTCATCTGGAACATGACTACCTAAGACGCAAAGGTAGGTAGTTTTAATAATAATGGATATAAACGCCTGTTCCTTATAAACACCAATCATAACAGGATATTTCATTTCTTGAAATGTGGGAGCCGGAATATAATCATTTTCTTGGAATAGCGTGCGATTAGGTCTCATATTAAACTGTGTAATAATCGGGTAGTGAAGGATTTGATTATATCCGCCGACCATAGAGATGACAAGAGGAGGAAAATAATTTTGAATAAATGCTTTTCTTTTTTTGATGTATTCATCTACATAATCTTTCGAAAAATCTTTATTAAAAAACCAGGCGGTTGCTTGCAGCATTCTTATGTCAAGATAATCATTGACAAAAAGAAAAATTTCTTGAAGACAAACATCGGGTATTTTATTAAAAATCATGAATAATAATAAAATACGATAATATTTAACTTGTTTACATAAAATAAAATTGAACAAATTTTGGTAGAGAAACGAATATCAATCACAAAAAAAAGCAAAAAAGCAAAACATGTCCGCTCTCGCAACCGAAGAAAAGCCACTTTTTGAGGAGATGGGAAGCAACAAGTTTATTTTCAAAGAAAAAATTCCTGTCAAAAGGGGAACCCGCACGAATATGTGCAAAGTAGAAATGGATGTGGTACTTAGACCCTACAAAGATAGTAAGTCTTGGTTTTACGATATAACATTTAAGAATAGCTACAAGAATAAAGTTAAAGGCGGCGAAGAGTTGCATCCTTTGTACCGCTACAGCGTAACCGAACAAGACGATTGTGTATTTGATGGAATGTGTGTGGTAAAGAATCCCATAACGGACAACATGGTGCGCGCGCTTTTGAATTATCGAAAAGAAGACCCGGGACATATGGAGGGGTTTGATGTGGGGCATCGACCTACTTTGGATTATTGTGGAGAGATTATGCGGGCGATGATTCATTTGGAGGCATAAGTCGGGGGAGACCCCCGAACCCCCCATCGGGTTGAATAAAAATATTTTTATAGATTAATTCAATTATTTTTTTTTAGATAAATTGCGCCAATATTTTTGTAAAACCCAGACCAAGGAGACAAAGAAAATTAAAAATCCTGCTATAAACTGTTCAGAAACGTCGTCGCCTAAAATTTCTCTAGCGACGAGGCGCTTCAAATATGGACGCAATATTCCTAGAAACACAACTAATAAACCACCAAGAACGATCATAGTGGGATTTTTTAAGTTTACCATTTATATAATAATTTATTTTTTTTTAGCCATGTGGCGTCCATATTTCATCCACAAGAATACACTTACGGTAAATCCAAGTAAAAATCCTGCGACGCATTGGTCGGGATGGTCTCCAAGAAAGGGGCGAGTAATGAGGGGTCCTAGAACAAAGGTTAGGAAGGAGTAGAAAACCATGATGGCGATCATAGTGGGGTTGCTTAAATGAACCATTTATATAATAATATATTATTATAAATATATTATTATAAATATATTATTATAAATATACTTTACTATAATAGAGTAATGAATTACGATGAGCCGAATAGTCGTCAAAGATATTGGAAACGTTATTTCGACGATGAGCGTAGAAACAAGATTCCACATCAACGTCCAGACCCGTTGTCTCGTAAAACGGAAACAATAGAGCAGCAGACAATATCAAGTCTTAAGAACGAAATAAATGCGTATAAGCGAATGTTATGTGACGAACGTTCCATACAGGAAGACTTGTTGACACATTTATACAAGGAGAGAGATAAAACACGAAAATATAAATTTCAGCTACAGGAAATAAAAAAATGCTTAGAAAAGACTGAATAATTTATTAAAGCCGGATTAGATTAAAGGAGATTAGAAGAGACGTTTGTCGGATGTTTTATAGAAGCTTTTGACCTTTCCAAGATATTCAATATCATCAAAATGACATTCGTGTTCCAGTGTATTAGAAACCATGGTAACTTCTATAATTTTATCATCATGTGTTTTGTAATATAGATAAGAATGTTTCTTATTATTACAGTCTTTGACTACTTTAAATTGTTTTGCAGAGTACCAAGCGTGCATAATAATAAAAATATAGTATAGTTTTAATATTGTTTTAATTTAAATCTAAAATATATAGTATATATATACTATATAAATGTACAAAGATCTTCTAAACAAGGAAGGTTATTTTATTCTAAGAGATGTACTTACGAAGGAGGAAGTAGAGGAATACAAAAATGTAACTGTAGATTATATAAAAAACAACCGGCAGATTTGTCATGCAAAGGGTGTAACGATACCAGATTTCATGAATAGACCGCACTTTGCAAAATTATCAGAATTAGTGAATAACAAAAACATTCATGCTATGTTAAAGGAGGTTTTTGGAGAGAATTATAGATTTTGCGGGCATAATGACATAGGAATAAATAGAATAGCGGGGTGGCACAAAGATAAATTAAATCCTCCCTATGGGAAATATGAGACGGTGGACATTTGGGAGGAAAAGGACGGAGAGAAGCATGAGATTATAAAGGTGCTTATATATTTACAGGACCATTCCAATGACAATGATGGGTTAAAAGTAGTTCCAGGTAGTCATCATAAAAAAACGTATGAGACGGATAACTATGTTCAATTGAAACCTAGGTTAGGAGACGCATTAGTATTTGACCAAAGGATAACGCATCGTGGTATGGAGAAACAAGTATTAAGACCAAGAATACTGGTTTCATTAGGTTTTGGAAGAAATAATATTTTTACAGATAATTTTGAAAAAGGAACTAATGCGCGACAAAATGAACAAAACAGAAGAAAAAAATTTGGATTACAGGAGGGTCAATTTAGTTCATTCAATAAAATTTTTTTAGATTAAGTAATTTAGCGCCTTCTTCTAGCACCAGTTCGCCTTCTTCTAGCACCAGTTCGCCTTCTTTTTTTAGAGCCTCTTCTTTTGGTGCCCTTTCGTCTAGGACTTCTGCGTTTTTTTGATGAGTTGCACCAGCAGCATGACATGCCTCCAGTTTTTCTTTTGCGATAAGTTCTTCTCAATCCCATTATAAATATGGTATAGATAAAATTAATTCAATAAGATATTAAATTAATTTTATTATTTAGCGTCTGCGGCGAGCGGTGCGACGACGACGAGTGCTGCGGCGGCGTCTGCCGCCCTTGCGAAGGGACTTGCCTTTACTGCGGTAGGTTTTTCTAGCCATATAAGATAGAGTTAGATAATAATTTAATCATTAAGTAATTTAATGATTAAATAATTTCCTAAATAGTAGTTATAAACAAACTGCTAAATTATATTAACGCGTGTTATAAATGGTTAATTTTTATAAGTTAACGCATAGGAATGTCAATATAGTCATCCATAAAAGAGTTCCATTACTATTTATGTTTTCTTTGCATTTATTTTGGTCTGGTCCTCATAACCCATTTCCATAGTATGTTCCGTAGCTTGCGCCGTGGTTTTTTCAATAAATACATCAAAATGTTTATTATTTCGGGTCATATATTATTCATACAATATTTTTATAAGTGAATAAGGTATCAAGAAACGGCTTACCTTTTTCTGCATCACTATAACCTTCATTATAGAAACTGATATGATCAAAATTTTTGACACCAGACAGTCCAGATTCTTTAATATATTTATTATTGTTCCAAATTTTGGGACAAACATGTAATGTGCTAGTTTCTAGTTTTCTATAAGGAGCGCTTATTAATCCGCCATCAAATACAAATTTTTTTTTATATCTTTTAAGCAATCCTCCGCCGGTTATAATTGGAACATGTGAACTTGCGATGCAGCAGTCAATAGCATCTTCAAGGTCATTAAATTTATTATAAATGTTATATTTTAAAGAAAATTTATTAATTCTACCTAAACAGGCAATGCCAATATTTAATTTACTTAAATCGAAATCATCATCGGTATATTTACTCAAAAGTGCACGTTTAAAAAGATATTGAGTTTTATCCAAGGATTGAGTCTTAAAATTAAAGGATAAAACATCGTTAATAAATTCAGTATCGTCGCCATTAAAGCACATGTACAATGAACACCAAGCTCCTGCAGAAGAGCCTAAATAGAAAAAATCATGGAGATCATAATTAGATTTAATGTAAGCCAATGTTCCTAAATAATATAGCCCCTTTTTTCCTCCTGGCGAAATAGATATAATGTTATCTCCATTAATCTTGTTATTATATGTATTTCCCGCAATAAAGGCCGATAAAAGGCTAAATTTCATTAATATATTATAGAAGTAATTATTTTTCTTTAGATACTTTAAATGGAAATTTGCTCAATAAGTTGTTTACTATCGTTAGTGTTTCTAATAGCAGCAGTATATAAATTTGTATCTTTAGATAAAGAGTTATATCACAAGGATTTTGTTGATCTTTTAACAGAAGAACAATTAAAAAAATATAAAAAAATAGTAGAAGAGCGAAAGAGTATATGTTTTGAGGGTTATGGGATGGGATTAGTTATTGGAATAATTCTAGTCATTTTTAATGTATATCAAAAGAAACGTAAATTAACAAGACTGTCTATGGCGTGTATTGTTGCATCAACCATGTTTATTGTTCAGTATTTCTATTATATTTTGTATCCAAAATCGGATTGGATACTTCTTCATTTAAACACCGATGAGCAAAAGAAGAAGTGGTTGGATATTTATCGAGTAATGCAGAGAAGTTGTCACGAAGGTGTGGCGCTTGGAATAGCAGGCGCGGGGGCTTTAGGAACTATAATGTGTTAATCATCGAACATGTTTATAGGATATGTGTCTTATGCATTCGTAGAATTTATTAAGTTGTTCCTTGCATACAATAGCTTTTTTATTTCGAAGCTGTTCTGTTTGAATAGGGGATTTCATACATTCTATAAATTTAGCTTTTTCGGCAGAGCAAATACTATTAAACATATTAAAATCATTATAGTTACCATTTGTCATACCCGGTGTCATTTTATTATATTATATTATATTCTGTATTCTTTAAATATATAATAATAGAATTTAAAGACATATCACTAATGGATATTGTGTGGGGAGAGTCAGGCATCTTAACAGCAATTTAACTATAATAATCTAATATTATAATGGATGCAGCAATGTTATATTGGTAACGTACAGCAAATACAAATTCAAATTTAAGAATAAATAGTTACCTGCGCTTATATAACAATAATATGATGAGTAGGACTAGGGCTAAGACTAAGAGTAGGAGTAGGAGTAGGAGTAGGAGTAGGAGTAGGAGTAGGCGTGGGAGTAGTAGTAGTAGTAGTAGTATTTTCATTTTAATAAAGAAATATGCATCCATATATAGGAGGATTATTTCGATTTGTTTGTTTGTTTTTGATCATATTAAGATCATATTAAGATATGATCATATATACTAAAAACTATATGTATCATATTAAGATATGATCATATATACTAAAAACCGTATATATAGAAAATGTGTTGGTTTATCTATAAATATTCAAGCTTTGAATGCTCTATTAAGCTTTGATAGCTCAGTTGGTTAGAGCGTGCGACTGTTAATCGCGAGGCCCGAGGTTCGAACCCTCGTCAGAGCGTGAAAATAATTTTCATAAAACCTCAATCCAATCGTTATAACGATCTAATATTAAATTACGATAAGTTTTATTGAAATTTTGTTTTAACCATTTTGTTCCATACCAACCACAATATCTTATATTTTTATGGTTCATTATAATGGGTATATTAATAATATTAAAATATATAATGCAGGCCAATCTATGTGCGCCATCATTATATAATCTATAATCATTAGTCATTGGTAAGGGTTTCGTTTCATCAAAACCATTTTCTTCAACACTTTTTATTAATTCTATAAATCGTTCTTTCCACATTTGAGGGTCTACCTTATGTATTTTCCTCATTTGCGTATATAATTTATCTCCATAATCATTTTTTTTATAATACCATTCTATAAATAATATTCTTATAAAAATATCTATTCGTTGTTGATTTGCAAGTTTTATTCGTTTATAATTTATATAATCACACATATATAAAGTATAACAACAAAAATAATAATAAAATATATAAGATAATATAATGACAAAAACATATAAAAAAAGAAAACAAAAGAGGGGAGGATCACCTAAATGGAAAAGGATATGTAAGGAGCTCAAACACGAAAAAAACTGCAGTAATGATGATAAGAAGGAGAGACTCAAAACGTGCAGCGATAAAGAAAGATGGAATTATATTATGTATTGTTGCGAGAATGGTCATACAAAGACGCAAATGAAAGAATTCGCAACTAACATAAATAATTTACAGACTACTGCAGGATTAACTAGAGTTAAATCTCGTCGTCGTCGCAGACGCAGACCCAAACGTGGGCGAAGTGCTAAAAGATAAATATTTAATTAAGGTAAAAAATGAAAATTTTTATATACTTTAGTATAAAATGGATGACATAGTGTTGGATCACGTTGTAGAGCTGTTTGAGAAAAAGGATTTTAAGAACAAGTTTATTAAAAAACTTAATGAGAGCGTAGACATTCCATTGATAAACGAGAAGACTGAAAAAAAGGTACTAAACAAGATTTATGAACTATTAGTAAAAACAGTTAAAGATTTAGATCTAGACTAAATAATGGATAGTTCTTCCTATATTGTAGCAGATGGTAGAAAAATGTTTTATGTTCAGCGCCCTGTTCTGTCTAACAAATATCTAGATACGTATGTTGAAACAAACCTGTCAAAAAATCTATCTCAGCAAAAACCGTTTACATATGGAGAATACATGATGTGGAAAAATCTACCTTTTGGAAACGTTCCTTTTACAGTTAAAGACTATAATAATAATAATTAAAAATTGATATAGTATATTTATAATAATAAACTATATCAAATGAATGAAACGGAATTAGAGGCTGTATATGAGGAGATTCGAGAGAACATAAAAATTATAACAAAACAAATAAAGGATAAATACAGAAAGGAAAAAGAAAAAGAAAATGGAAAGACAGAAAAGGAAGATGTTTAAAACTAAAATATTAATTCATTTGTATTAGTATAAATGTCAGAAAAGTGTGAAGTTGTTTTTGTGGATTTAAAAAATCATCAAAGTTATATTTTAGATAATATAAAAAACTTATTTTTATTTGAAAATACAACTATAACGGTAATAACGGAACCAGAGTTATTTAACAACTATGAATCTGTAAAAAACAAAATTAAAATAGTAAATGCAAATGAATTAGACTTACATTATTTTGACGTAAATAACAAGCAGAATGAGAAATTTAGAAATGGTTTTTGGCCATTAACGTCTCGTCGGTTATTCTGCGTATATGAATACATGAAAAAATATGAAAAAGAGAATTGTTTTCATTTAGAAAATGATGTGTTGATTTATACAAATTTAACAAAATTAATGGAAACATTAAAGAAAGATAAATTGTATATAACAATGGATGCACCACGAAGATGCATAGCAGGTATAATGTTTATACCTCGTTATTTTAACTTAGGTCCATTGATAGAAAATTATATGTTTAACAAAAATGATATGTTGAATCTAGTGCATTTTTATATAAAGAATCCAACAATGTGCGAGACCTTTCCCATCATCAAAACAAACGTCCATTATAATCATTCGCCAAATTCATTTACAAAAAATGAGATTCTTTTTGAAGGTATATTCGATGCGGCAGCAATGGGGCAGTATCTTGGTGGAGTGGACCCAAGAAATAAGCGGGGAGATACACGAGGATTTGTGAACGAAACGTGTGTGGTGGACTATTCAAAATATAAATTTGCATGGATTAAAAAGGGGAATGTATATGTTCCACATATAGAAATAAAGGATAGTTTTATACCAGTGTATAATTTACACATACATTGCAAGAATTTAAAAAACTTTATGGCAGATGAACCAAAGGAAACAAAATACATAGAGCTTAAGAAAACTGCGGATGAATAAACATTAATAAATATAAATAGTTATGTATATTCATTAATGAACATCATAAGTGGGGAAAATATTCAATTGAATTGCGAATTAATGGTTGGTTCAAAGCGTGATTTTGAAAGTAATCCAAAAATAAAAAAAGAAGACGATAGTATAAAAATAGTATATGACGATTTAAATCAAAAATATGATAATCCAAGTTATTGCACTATTTTTTGCTATACTCATTTAATAGGAAAACCAGATTTTATACGTAAAATGAATCATATGAAAAATCCATTTTACTTGTATTTACACAATTCAGATCAAAATTTTAATTCAAAACATTTAAGTATTTTAAAAGAAGTAGAGAACGTCAAACACATTTACACGCAAAATATGAATGTAATTGATGATAATGTGAGTTCATTGCCTATAGGGATTGCAAATGAAATGTGGCCTCATGGAAACATAAAAGAAATAACAAAATATATAGAGATTGTGAATCGTGGGAATTTTAAAAAGACAAAAGAAGTGTATTTCAATTTTAATGTAGGAACAAATAAGGCGAAAAGAACAAAATGCAAAGACGAAGTAAGCAAAAAAGGTATAGAATGGGTTCAAACTACAAGATATGAAAACTATTTGAAAAATCTCTCCAATTATAAATTCGCAATATGTCCAGAGGGGAATGGATTAGACACACATAGATTCTGGGAATGTTTGTATTTAAAGGTAATTCCAATTTGTTTACGCAATAACTTAACCCAGCAATATGTCGATTGTTTTCCAATGATTTTATTGGATGAATGGAGTGAACTACGCGTAGAAATGCTGAACTATACAAATTATACGTGGAATAATAATAATAAATTGGAATTACAAAGTTATTTTAAGGAAGATATTTATTCGACGGATGAAAATCTTTATTGTGACCCTCAGTATGAATCTGTGTTTGATATCGTAATTCCCGTAGGTCCAAATGATGTGGATAAGGTAAAAGAACAAATTGAATACACAAGAAGAAATGTAGTAGGATACCGAAATATATATGCAGTATGCTTTGACCCAAAAGCAAAATTTAAGGATACGATTAGTATAGATGAAAAGATATTTCCTTTTACAATAAATACGATTGTTGAAATACATGGAAAATCGTGGAGAAATGCATGGTATTTGCAGCAACTATTAAAGTTATATGCCGGGTTTGTAATACCTGGTATACTGGATACTTACCTAATAATAGACAGCGACACTTTTTTCATGCGACCTGTGACATTTGTAGAAGACAACAAATGTTGCTACAATTATGATAACAATACAAGAAATAAATGGGGGGAATATTTTAATCACATGAAAAGACTGCATCCATTATTGGAAGAACATGATAAACAAAAATCAGGGATATCTCATCATATGATATTTGAAACATCAAAACTAAAACAATTGTTTGAAATGATAGAACAATATCATAATAATGGAAAGAAGTTTTATGAAATATTCCTGGATTGTGTACAAAAAAAATACCGGGGAAAGGGGTCCGGAGCATCGGAGTATGAAATCTATTTCAATTACTTATTGAAATATCATAAAGAAGACATTATAATAAGAGCGTTAAAATGGAAGGATTTAAATCACTACAATAAAAACTATGATTATGTTTCGATTCATTGGCATAAACAAACGAATGGTTGTATGAAAAAACGGCAAGAAATGATAGATAAAGCAACGGAAATGCGCAACGCAGTCAATACATAAAATTATATTAACTGAAAACTATATTAACTATAAAATTATATTTAATATAAAAATAAATATGAATAATATATTACATACGCATGAGTATATGTTTTATTATTTTAAGTAATGCCAATAGTAAAGAAATAGACGATTATTGGAGATTGTGTTATAAACAAATACGACAATACTATAAACACGAAAAAATAATAATAATAGATGATAATTCAACGTATGCAAAACGAGATGTTCCCGATGATGTAACCCTTTTATGTTCAGAGTTTCCTGGTAGAGGAGAACTATTGTTTTATTATTATTTTTTAAAATACAAATTCGCAGATATAGGAGTATTTTTTCATGATTCTATGGTTCTGCATAATAAACTAAAACTAGAACATACAGATACTTATAGATTTTTTTGGGATTTTGAACCTCATAAATGGGATTTTAAAAAACTTATTATAAATGAAATAGAAAAGCAAAAATATCATAAGGATATACTAGATGCATACTTAAACAAAAAATGGAAAGGAGGATTTGGGTGTGTTGGTATATTTCAATATAATTTTTTAAAAAAAGTAGAAGATAAACATAGCCTTTTTAGTAATATGATTTCAACTATAAAAACAAGAGAGGAACGAATGAATCTTGAAAGAATCATTCCTATTGTTTTGTTCATAGAAAATAATAATATACAAGAAGATAGTCTATATGGAAATATTCATAATTATTATCCTACAAATAGATGGCCTCCACAAAATAAGAAAGAATATCTTGAAAAACAAACTAAAAAAGATCTTGAAAAAATTTGGGTAGGAAGATAAATATGTGAAAATACATGTATTCAATTACATCATATTCTTGTAACTTCGAGAATTATTAAAATTTTCTCCAGTCCTCATAAAAAGAAGATGTGGATTTTTTTGATTAACGCGGTGTAATTGATTTACTAACGTAGGACGAATGTTGTGTTTTTGTGAGATAAGTCCCCATAAAGGTTGGTCGCGATAGGTTAGTTTAATATCTGTATAAGTATTCCAAAAATCCTGAAAAGCGCGGGTAATTTTTTTGTTGTTTGGATTATAACCGAAAGTAGTATTTTCTGTTATTATCTCTTCTTTGCAATTATTATTACTTAGATATTCTATGAATTTGTTCATATTTTCGGCTGAATCTTTTTTAGCTTTTACAATTGCTTTGCTTTCTGCAAACGGCGTTCGTGAATGGGGTTTTTGGATAATACCAGATTCATTTTCACATATTAAGTTACAATAATGTAACCAGTCAATGGTGTTATTTGGTATATAAGTTGAATCACAATAGAAAATAATATCATACTCTTTATTCATGACATGTTTTAAGTAATGCCATCCCATAAATTTAATGTATCTCGATTTAAACACAAAATATCTTAAATTCGTATTTAAATCTTTGCATTGATTTATCTTTGCATATTCATTAAGTGAAGCATCCTCAATAGGAATAATATCCCAGCCATTATATTTTGTAAAACAATCTTTGGAGAGATTTGTAAACAAATAAAAATCATGTCCATCAAAGGGAACAAATTTACCTGGATAATCGTGCGATAAATCATTATTTGATATAATACACGTAATAAAACATATCTTCATTTAGTTATATATATATATATATAATTACATAAGATGTTTATAAGATCTGGAACGATTAAAATGAACACCTGTCCAGATAAAATAAAAAGGAGAATTAAATGGTCCGCGTTTATGAATAATATTGGTGTGTATATGTCCTTCATGAATCGCTTTAATGGAATATTTTTGACAAATCCATCCCCATAATGGTTGATCTCTATAAGTAAATTTATTTTCGCTATAAATATCCCAAAATTCCGCATAGGCATCCGTGATTTTTTTATTATTGGGGTCATACCCAAAAGAGGTGTTCTCATAAATTTGTTTTTTTTCTTTTGCACCAACTAGACGAAGATAATTTACCATTTTATCCATATTTTCTTTGGATTCTTTTCCACAGCGAACACAATTGAAACATTCTTTATAGGGGTCGGTTCTCATGGGATGCAATTTCTGGAGTAGCCCTGATTCATTATTTTTAATTTTAATCGCTAATTCTTCCCAGTTTTTTATAGTAGATGGACTGTAGATTGCGTCACAATAAAAGATAACATCGTAATCTTTCTTAAGTATTTCCTTAATATATTTCCATCCCATGAACTTAATGTATCTTGATTTGAAAACATTATTTCTCATAATTTGCTTCATGTCTTGATTTGTTTTGCTGGAATCAATCTTCGCATACTTGTTTAATGTTTCATCATTAATATAGATAACTTTCCAAGAAGGGTGTGTATAATCTGGTAAGTTTGTAAATAGAATAAAATCATATTCTTTTGTATTAAATGGAATAAATTCTCCAACCGTATCTTTCATATAATCTGGATGAGCGATTAAAGTTGTAGTAAAACATATCTTCATATGAATACTTATATATTTAATATTTTATATTTAAATGTAAAAGTATTTTAATTACAATGAGTAATTGGTGTATACTTGGTGATTGTTCACAACAAAGTTGTCACCACTGTTATCCTGTTATAGATTGCAAATATAGTCATAGTTACTGCATAAAAAATGGATGTTGTATAGAAATAAATAACCAACCGGATTTAATTACAGTTGTAGATATGAATGAAATACGCGAAAATGCAATGATGTTTAACCAAGACATCATATTGGTTACCGGTTGCGCAGGGTTTATTGGCTCACATGTATGTGAACATTTACTTCAACAAGGAGAATATGTTTTTGGTATAGATAATTTAAATGATTATTATGATGTGAAAAGAAAAGAAAATAACATAAGTATTCTTAACAGCTATGACAATTTCTACTTTGAAGTGGGTGATATCACAAGCACAAATATTATAGAAAAATGTCGACCAACAAAGATAATTCATCTGGCTTCAATGGCTGGGGTGCGATATAGTATACAAAATCCTAAATTATACAATGAAGTAAACACCGGAGGATTTATACATATATTAGAAGAGTGCGTGAAGCACAACGTGAAGCATGTTATCTACGCAAGCAGTAGCAGTGTTTACGGATTAAATAAAAAGATTCCATTCAGCGAAGAAGATAAAATCGAAAGTTGCAACAGTCCCTATGCGTGCAGCAAAATGGCTATGGAACTGTATGCAAAGACCTATAGTCAGTTGCATAATATATCGTGCATTGGATTACGGTTTTTCACGGTATACGGACCGCGAGGAAGACCAGACATGGCACCGTATAAGTTTTTGAATGCAATATTAAATGAAAAAGAATTTGATAAATACGGAGATGGTTCAACAAGTAGGGATTATACATATATAGACGATATTGTAGAGGGCATCATGGGAGCACTATACAATAAGAAAGATATTTTGTGCGGTGTTTACAATTTGGGAAACAGTAATCCCGTGTCACTAAACGAATTTATTTCAAGCTGCGAAAAAGTAACTAAAAAAAAAGCACGATTTAATGTTTTACCAATGCAACTAGGGGACGTGCCGCATACGTATGCAGATATTTCCAAGGCTTCCGCGGATTTGGGTTATAAGCCGAAAACGAAATTAGAGGATGGATTGCGCAAAACGATGGAAAGCATGTTACAAGTTATTTAACATTTACCATATTTAGCACCAGTTAAATCCATATAATCTTTAACTGTGCAGTTTACATTATTTTTATTTTTACATTTTTCACATTTTGAAGATTCCTTATCTATTTTTTTGTAGTATTTATCTAAATCTTTTTTTGTAGTTTTTTTACTTTTCATTTTTTTTAAATATTTGACATAGATTTTATTTAGTTTTTTACAAGGTTTACATTTTTTAGATCGCAAAAATCGTGAACAGTCCTTTTTAAATTTTTTTTCCATTAAATTAGAAAATTTCTTTAATGAATAATTACCATTCTTTTTAGAACCAACACCAGTATAACACACTTTTTTTTGTAGTTTTTTTGTTTTTCTATTAGCCATTATATATATTATAAATATAATAAAATGGGGTTGACATAAAGACGATTAGAAATACTTATATACTTCTGTTGTTCCGCCTCGTATGGTTGGCCAGCCCAGTGCTATCTTTTTAAACATAAAAACTTTATCTAGAGTGATAATGTCTTCATGTCTAATTTTATAAATGGATTCAACATACATGTAATGTTTTAATTCGTTGGGTCTAAGAGTTATGGAAAAGAAGTCTTTAAATAAAGAGTGACAGCAGCCTACAAATTCACATCTATTAAAAATATCTTTTTCTTGGCGGATAGATTTATAGGTATTAAAGTCTACTTTTTTAAGATGAGTATCAAAATGGGAGATATAATATCGTCCTGTAATTTTTATGATAAAAGATGGCGGGATTTCTTTTATTAATCTAGAATGATTATACGCGTAATGAATGCTGTATAATTCAAGCAATCCTTTTGATAGATATTTAAAGTCATTGAAAATAAATGCGGCGTCGGGTTCATTATGAATATCGAATGAAATGCATTCAAATTTAGAAGCATAATTTTGCTTATATTCATCTAATTCACTGTATTCATAACCAGAATTTTCAACAAGGGTAATGTTAAAATCAGTATGATCCAACCAATACTTTATGGCTTTTAAATAACACGCTTTGCGTTCTTCTGGATCCGTTTGCTTTATTTTCACGCTAATGGAAGTATCTTTTACTTGTTTTTTTGTAATATTTATAGTAGAAGTTAATATAATGTGGATTCCTTTCATTATAGTAATAAGATAAATATTAAATATAACTATTTAAACATATAGTTTATTTTCTAAAGTATTTTAAAGTATTTTAAATATAGTATATAGAATGACAAAACTAATAACCATAAATCTCTCCTATTTTAATCAGCCAAAACATGTTTTATTAAAACATATTGAAAATTGGAAAGAGTTTCCGTTGGAGATACGTGAAAAATTTACTTTTTTCATCATGGATGATTGCTCTAAAAAATCCGCGAACGATTTACTAAGCGAAGAAGATAAAAAGGGGATCGATCTACATATATATCGTGTAAAAGAGGATTTAGTTTGTAATATAGCGGGGGTTAGAAATCTAGGTGCAACAGAGTGTAAAACACCTTACATGGTTATATTGGATATGGATACGGTGATATCACCTGTAATGGCGACATCCTTAGTAAAATTAGCAAATGACAACAAAGATAATAATATAGCATTTAAATTCAATAGAAAAGGACCAAAAAAAAATGGACACATGCACCCGGCGGTTTGTTTAATTCGTAAAAAGGATTATTGGAAGGTTGGTGGATGCGAAGAAGATTTAGTAGGACATTATGGATACACGGACCCATCTTTTTGGTATAGATCAAGGAATATCTTGAAAATACAAGAATGTAGAGATATTTATTTACTATATTGTCCAGATGGAGAATCGGATATTAATAGAGATAAGTCTCATAATAAATCAGTAATGAATAATAAAATAAAAACCAAAACTTGGTCTATAGATTTTATAAGATTTAATTGGGAAAAAGTATTTTAATATAAATATTGTTTTAATATATAAATGACAGATAATAAAAAAAAGAAGGAACAAGATTCTGGACTAATATCTACTCATAAGTATAATAATTATAATGATTATGTTAAATTTCAATTAAAAAAAACAGGAGACAAAGAAAAGCAAGCACAGTGGCTTGGTCCAGAATGGAAGTTAAAAATAAAAATATTTAAAACTTTATTTACAGTAAATATAGATTTAATAAAAGATAAGAAAAATGCATTATGTTTAGGTTCTAGAACAGGACAAGAGGTAGTCGCTTTAAAAGAGTTAGGAGTTGAAAACGCACTAGGAATAGATTTACATGAATTTAAGCCTTACACCATCAAAGGGGATATACATAATTTAAATTTTAAAAACGATACCTTTGATTTAGAATTTACAAATATTATGGATCATAGTTTATATCCAGACAAGTTTGCAAAAGAAATATACAGAACTTTGAAAAAAGGAGGAATATTTATTTTACATATACAATATAAATTTCATCCTCAAGATAAATATACAGAAACCGTCATTAGCTCATTAGAAAATATAGAACAACTTTTTAAAAACTTTACACTTATAAAAAAACGAGAAATACAATCGGGTATTATTGCGATGAATTATGAATTTATTTTTAAAAAGTAAAAATAAAATAGTAAAAATAAAATAGTAAAAATACAATAATTTGTCTAAAAAATTTATAAGATTTATTTGATAAAAGTATTTTAATAAATAAATCTAATTTAAATATAGAAATTAATGTATCCAGAATCTAAGTATTATGAATTATCAAAATTTGCTAGAACATTTAATTATGGTCCAATTTTAAATGACGTGGAAAAGTATTTTGGTTATTTACATGATAAAGAAGAGATGGATGATATTGGATTAAAATTACAAATAAGTGTAAAATTAAGTAAACCAATGTATTTACATGGATATGTATTAACATCCGCACTATACAAGTATTTAACAGATAATACGCATACGGATATAAATATATTTGAAACTGGAACTGCACGTGGATTTAGTAGTGTAATGATGGCAAAGATATTAGAAAAAAAGAATATATCTGGAAAAATTTTAACCATTGATAGAGGCAATGAATTTGATAATTGTTTAAAAGCTGCACAATTAAAGAGAAAAGTAACAATTGACGAGTGTGTTGAAGAATGGAATGATTTGGTTACTAAGTATATCGATTTTAAACTTGGAGATAGTAATGCTATTATAGAACAATTAGAAAAAGATCCACAAAGAATTCATTTTGCTTTTTTGGACGGATCGCATTTATATGAGTATATAAAAAAAGAACTTGAATTTGTAGAACGACATCAGGTGTCAGGAGATGTTATCATTTGTGATGATTATACAGAGAAACAATTTCCTCAAATTTGTAAGGCAATAAATGATTTTTTATCTAAAAAAACGTATGAATCAAAGATATTTTATGGTAATGACGGAAGAAAAAAACGAGGATACGTCTATATGAAAAAAATATAAAATTTTTATATATATTTTATCCAGTTACTTTTGTCATATTTTGTATTCAATCCACATGATACAAAAACTCCCCATAAAGGATAATATACTTGAGAACCTTTATGAAAATATCCTGCTACCATAGAATATGTGCTTTTTGATAATACTAATATATTAGAATGAATCAATAACCATAAATCATAGTCTGGATCCTTATTTGAGTGTGTTATAATGTGATATTTTTTAATTATATTTTGAATACTATCATTAGGTTTACCACAATAAATAATATGAATTTCTTTATTTGGGTGGTTAGTTTTAAAATTTTTAATAAGTTTTTCTAATTTAATTTTATCTATACACACTTGTTCATCTCTACCCTTGGACTTCATAGTTTTTCTATTATAGGCATTAAAAGTATTTGTTTCAATTAGATTTTTTATATAATTTGCAGTTCCAGAACCATCATAGTCTTCTAACTCTGATCTATCCTCACACCTTAGGTGTATTGCAATAATATTATTACTATTTTCCCATGGTAATCTATAATTTTTTTTACTTGCTATATTTTCTATTATTTTCATAAAATCGTCTTTATAATTTTCTTTAAAATATGATATTAAATCTTGTTTTATTTTTATTACTGTACCTGCCGGATGTCCTCTAATTCCCACATTTAACTGTATGATTTCATTTTTTGTTTCATTATTATTTATATTTAATTTACATAATTTTAAAAATGGAATAGTAAACATACTGCTTGAAAATTTAATAGATGAATTATATAAAATTTCTGCATTTATATTTTTACCATATATAAAATCTGCAATTTTAACAAACCAATTAGAGCCTAATCTATCTGCTCTATCTGTAAGAATAATAGACATTTATATAGTTAATCTATATTATTTTTTAATTCATAATATAAATTAACTATATAAATCTAGATATATCTATGGTCAAAATATGGTCATTGATGGAGGAGCTACTATTAAGTTATCAACAGAATAAAAATTAAAAATGTTGAGCATTGTCCTCTTTTTCTTGTTCCGATAGTTTGTCTAGACCATGATAGTGAAAGACTCTAGTTTTTAAATGATATTTGTCAAATCTTGAGTCTCCATTTATTCTGGCATTAATACATTTTTCTTTAGTTTGTTTTCCTCTTCTATTATATTCAATAGGTAGTATATACAGATTAATATTAGACTCCCATAGAGATATTCTAAGAGATGGTTGATCCCAAGGAGTTATTTTCTTATATTTTTCATAATAATGAACCCATAATTTAATAAATTTTTTAAAGTTTGTACATTTTTTATAACCAATAACACCCCCATTTAATTCTGAAAAACCATAGGGAATATTCATATATTCTGGTATGGATAATATTCTTTTTCTTGAATAATCATTACAACCAATCAATTCATACTTGTCCAATAAATCAAATAAATCATTTATAGTATGATTAACATACGTGTCAGTATCTAAATAAATTGTCTTTTCATAAGGAGAATCTAATAAAAAATTTTGTTTGCATCTTAAGCCCATTTTTACAATTTTTATTTCATTAAATACGTCATCTTTTATATCTTGATTTGTAAATAAAGTAATTTGTGCTTTAGGGTCATGTTTTCTTAAAGACTTAGCAGAGAATATTGCTTCTTTTATATAATCTGTTGATTTTATTCCCCCTACATTATTTGCTGCTATATAAATGTAACCTTTTGACATTATACAATATAAATTAATATATTTTTAAGTATTAAAAAACTTTATATTGTATTAATTTTTATACAAGTTAAATACTCTTAATCTGGGTTGATAATTTGGATACCCATTCTATAGGGCTGTAAAGTCTTCTACATTCATTATAAGCATTTTTAGATATAAAATTTCTTCTTTTTTCACAACAAAGCTCTTGCATTGCATAATACCACCCTTCCTTAGATGCTACAGCATATCCGTTATCTGGATTTGCCAATATATGCATATTACTTGGAATTATATCTGCAACTACGGGAATACCACATTGAAATAACACTAATGATCTTCCTATGTTTGATTTATTTTTAAATCTTATTTTATAGTCTGTATTATACAATCCTAAAGCCATATTTGTATTTAGTTCATTTTCTTTATAGATTTCAGATATAGTCGGAACTATTCCTATATCAAACTGTTGTATATCATTTACAATTGTTTTTATATTCCATTGGATAAACACTATATCTATATCTGGCTTTCCCCGTTTCCACTCCCTATCATTACTACAAATAATAACTAATTTTATTTTTACTGTTTCACTTAATTTTTCAAGAGCCCATTTTAATCCATTATTCATATGATTTAAATGATTTTGGTTTCCATGATATCCAATTGTAATGGTTTTTTTTTTATTATGTATTTTTGGAACTACATTTTGATACATCTTTTCAATTAGTGGGAAAATAAAGCAATTTTTATTATGACTAATTAAACTTTCTTTTTCTTCTATTGAACCTACAATAATAAAATCAGCATTTTTTAAAAGAGGTATATTATCACATCGAGGATTAATAATTCCTATTTTTTTATTTTTATACTTTGTATTTTGTTTATTTGTCACTAGTCCTTTATCTTTTGTAAAAATAATGACATCGTATTCATCAATATCTTTAGGATTTATACTAGCAACTACATCTATATTCTTAAAATAACCACATAAATTATCTATCCAAATTCTATAACTACCCAGATTTAAATTTGTTTGTTGTGATTTAAAAGCTATTTTCATTATAAATATATATACTATTATATTTTAAGTATTATCCACGACCTTATCTATAATTTCTATAAGTATTTCATATATAGGTATATCATTTAATACAGATATATATTTACGAATAAGATGTTTAATGGATAATTTATCTTTAATTATCTTAATATGTTCTTGTGCATTTATCCAATCCGGCGTTTTATTTAAATAATCATATTTGACTTTTTTTATTATTCTTTCTAATTCGACATCAGTAAGCTCGTTTAATTCATATGGATAATTTTCATAAAAAAAATCTTCATAAACACCTTTATTTATTATAGGAATTGAATTCATAGCTGCACAATTACCTAATTTAATATGTGAAATTGGTCCATCCTTATTTCTTAAACATATATGCGCGATAGAATCTTTACAGTGGTCTTTATTCCAGCACCCGGTAACTCCAATACCTAAGAGTTTAAAATATTTAAATAAGTGTGTCTTATTTGGATTACCAAAATAATATATTTTAGGTTCGATTATATTAACATCGTGTTGACAATATAAATCTATTTCTGGATCATAATGATGTTCTATTAGTTTGGTTTTATGTTTAATATCTGGTAATAGTTCTTCAAGTAAATTTTTTGTAAAATCATCCATAAATATTATTTTATCATAAAAATGAATCGTTTCTTTAATTTTACATGCTATTAATCTTGTATCAATAAAATCATAGATTAATTTATTGTTATTATTTTTTAACATAGTTAATATTTCTACTCCTTTTTTATAATCCTTTACGGGATATTTAACAAAAAAAACAATACAATTATGAATGTATTCAAATATATTTTTATTTGTTTTACTATTTAATTGACCGCCATGCAAAGATGGTATACAAATAATATTATCTACATTATTTTTGATTAGTTCATTACATATTTGAATTACTCTTAATTTAACGGACCCTTTATAAAAAATGGAGCCTTTTTTTTCGCCGTTTTTGATAATCTTCGACGCATCAAAATAAAATACAATTTTATTTTCTATTTTTTTTTTAATTGGAAGTTCTATAAATGGAATCATCTAATATATATATATATACATAAAAAGTAATTTTAACTAATATTTAGACCTGTAAATATTATCATTGTTTAATATTTACAGGTCTGTTTCATGAACATTTGATATTTTATCCGCGATTCTTTCCTTAAGGTCTGGATTGTAGTCTAGGGTATTAAAGCATTCGCCCGTTTCTATATTTTTTAAAATAAGTGGAATATTTGCATTTGCAATTGTCATGGGAATATTCCGCATGAATTCATCCTCAAAAAGTATGACCGCTCCTTTTTTCGTTGTCCAATAACTAGAGGTTGGTTCAAACACTTCTTTCAAAGTTTCGTCATTATATTCATTTGTTTCTTCTGTAATTTTTACAAATTTTAAACAACGCGCGTTTATTGTATCGCCATCCTTACCAAGGTTTTCCAGTAGATTAACATTTTTAATAGTTATTGAAAAATGTTTACCTGTAGCCTCCTCCATAAATTTAAAAAGTTCATCCATATAAGTAGGAGGAACAGCGATGTTGTTGCAATCATAGTGATAAGCGGTTGATCCTTCGGAAGACATGGGTGGTTGAAATCATTTTCAAGCTATTATTCGGATCAATTTTATTAAATATTTTAATATCCATCTACTGCATTTTGTATTTCGGTATCGCACTTAAACATTTCCATTTCATTTTTAAGATGTTGTATTTTCGGCGCTTCATAGTTTTTAATATATTTATCTATTCCATCTTTTTTTTCAAGAAATTCTATGTTTTGAATTAAATTATCTAAATGACCAAAATGAACATAAGGGGTTAACTCTTTTGTTAATTGAATGTCTTTACTTGGTTCACTTAACACCTGACATCCTGAGTATAATCCCTTTATAATTCTGTGCGTTTCTAACGCACTTCCCTTATAAGCAGGAATGTTAATTACATATTTACACCTAGATATTATTTTTGTAAATATTTGATAGTCAGTTAAACGATAATCTAAATCAACAAACCATTTTAATTTTGGATTTAATCTTTTCAGCCTTAAAATAAGAGTTTCTCTTTCTTGGGTTCTTACCCCCGCAAAGAAAATATCATAATTCTGCGCTATATTCATATCTAAACTTATTTCACTAGGTTTTAAAAAGCACCAGGAAAATATATTCTTACATTTTATGTCATGCTGCGTTTTTAATAGTTTTATATTTAAATAGGACCAATCAAAAACCAGACAGGATTGTAATAACTCTTTGTAGAACGGAAGATTAAAACACACACTATTTAGTTGCTCACTTTGCATAATAATATAATTGACATTGTGTTTTTGTCTTAGTTTTATTAATAGTTCTCCTGCATTATGCGCACCAAATAGAATTAGTATATCGTTGTAATCCGGCGTATATGTTTTTATAGTGAAGAACGGATATCCTGTTTTCTTGGATAGTGCCATTCCCGGTTCTACAAAAATATTATGAAGTACCAATATTTTCATTATTATTAAATAACAAATTATATTAAAATGATTAATACAATATATTATAATGGGCAAAACCAGTAAAACAAAGGAACGATTACAGAAAAAAATGGCCGCAAGAAAAATGGAAAATCTTCCTTTTGTAAGTGTATGTACTCCGACTTTTAATCGCCGTCCATTTATTCCAGCGATGCTTGAAATATTTCGCCAACAGGATTATCCAAAAGATAAAATGGAATGGATTATTATTGACGACGGGACAGATTCGATTCGTGATATAATTGAAGCCGCAAATATACCACAGATTAAGTATTTTTATTCTTCTCAAAAAATGGTTCTTGGTAAAAAACGAAATCTTCTTCATGAAAAGTCGTGTGGAGAGATTATCATTTATATGGACGACGATGATTATTATCCAAGAGATCGTGTATCTCATGCGGTAGAGACTTTAATCAAGAATCCAAATGCTTTATGTGCTGGTTCAAGTGCTCTTTACATTTATTTCAATCACAATAAAAAAATGTATAAATTTGGTCCGTATGGTCCAAATCATGCAACGGCGGGAACTTTTGCGTTTCGTCGAAAACTATTAGAGGATACTCGTTATGAAGACCATGCGGCACTAGCGGAGGAAAAGGCATTCTTAAAGAATTACACGGTTCCTTTTGTTCAACTAGACCCACTTAAAACAATTTTATGTTTTTCTCATTCGCACAATACTTTTGATAAGAGAAGATTATTGGAAAACCCAAATCCAAAGTTTATTCATGAAACAGGATTAACGCCAAATAAAATGGTTAAGGATAAAGATTTACTTTTATTTTTTACAGAGACAATCGAAGGTCAATTGCAAGAATATGAACCAGGTGATCCTAAGAACAAACCAGATGTTTTAGAACAGATAAAACAGAAAGACGCACATCGAAATGCAAAAAATATGCATTCCTATATAGAAAATATACAAAAAGAAAACCAAAATTTAAAAATGTTAGTAGAACAAAAAGATAAACAAATACAGGCTATTGCAAATACCCATAATGAATTAATGGTTAAGTATAAATCTCTCGAAGAATCTCTTAAAAAAATTCAAGAGGAGCTTGCAAGAGACGCTGAAAGAAGTCAGCACGAATAATTATATAATTTATCAGTTGAAAACACTTAAACATAATACTAAAGTATAGTATATCAATGAATTATTTTAATGAAATTATGGGGCTATTAAATTCAAAGAAATATAAACAATTTAGTACTAAAAATGAAAATAAATATATTTTTAAGAAATGTCTTTATGATTTATCGGAGATTTGTATAGAAGAAAAGGATGATAAGTATATGTTGTCCGTTCCCTTTATAACAGATATCCATTATAAAACATATTTTAAAGATCGTGTCGAATTATTTACATATTTAGAAAAACATCTGGAATACCTAGAGGAAAATCAAGTTATAAATATTGAAGGATTAGAAACTCATACTTCCACGTATTAATCTATATTATAAAAAAATAGTATAGATTAATACTCTTCATGTTTTCTTTAGAAAATAGAATAAAAACTACAAATTTAATATTAGACAAGTCACGACAATTTTTAAAAAACTTAAATGAAAATGAGCCAGTCAGTGGATTAGTTTTATTTATTTTTCATTGGTTATTTCTTGGAATACCTTTAGTTATTATATTAGTTGGAAAGATTAATTTCTATTTTGGGATATCTATTATAATTTGGGTCATTGTCTACATTTTACATTTCTATTTTAATGGATGTATTCTTACAAAATTAGAAAGAAAGCTTTTCAACGATAAAAAGTGGTATGGACCATGGACCTTTTTAATATTGATCCTAGATTATTACAATGGAGTAAAAATAACAAAAGAATTAATAAATAATGTCTTTTTTTGTTGGGGGATTTTACTAAGTATTTTTACTTTTATAAGATTATTTTATTTCATGACTGAAAAAAAAAATTGAATTTTTTTTTCATTTTTGAGATTTGTTAAAAAGATGTTTTCCGCAATCAGCGAATATGCTTCCCACGCACCTATTGTACCGTCACAACTTTTAAAATTATTTACATTGTATACTTTCTACAGTTGTGTTCATTCTTTGGCTGCCACTTTGTATTCCAAATATTGTGCAAACTTTTCCTGGAGTCGGATTTTGCTGAATCCTTTGTTTACGATAACCCCACAATGCAAGGGTCTGCACTGGCTGATGAACTCTACACAGGATGGAATTACCTCGTGGTTTTTGACAATTACTACATGGACGGTTACAAATATGAATTGGATAACTGGCTCCAAACGCGCTAGTTGTAGTGATTAAGCATGTAATTTAAGTTTATAATTAGTTTCACCATTTGCTATAAATGTCTTTAGTTGTTCTGCATAGGTGTTGTTTTTGTTTTTCTCAAGTTCCTCATAAAAATGTTTTACTTTTTTGTTGACCTTTATTTTCATGGGGTCAAAGGATTTTAGATACAATCCATCTAATGATTTTACACGTGATAGAGCAACATAGGTTTGCCCGGCTTCAAAAATATTTGTCCCTACATCGATTTCTGCAAGATCTAATGTAGCACCCTGTGATTTATGTATGGTAATAGCCCATGCAAGGGTCAATGGAATTTGCTTCACACCAATTCCCGCAATATTTTCACTTTTCCAAATATGTTTTCCAATTGTTTTTAAACAACCGTTTGTAAATTTTACAACGGGATTGTTATTTATATCAAAATCCTTTACGATTCCTAAGCTTCCATTACAAATAGGATTTTCACTGCACAAATCTATGTTAACAGTGCACATAACCTGTGCCCCTTTTCGAAGTTCTAATTTTTTATCACAACTCACATTATCCATTAATAGTTTCATTTCGCCTTCCAAAATTGTTTTGGGAGTTTGCATATATTTTGCTTTGTCTGTAGTCGATAAAGCAAAATCATCCTCATTGCATTTTTCTAAACTGTATTCCTGAGATTCCTCTTCAATTGCCTTCAAAGAAGTATTATTTATTTGTTCAACCATTCTTTTAATTGGTAATAACACAGTAGGCGTAATTTCCACATTTTCATCTGGTTTTACACTAACCCGTTCTTGTAAAGCCGCACATGTATTCTTTGAAATGGTTGCCTTTCTTATTTGATTCAATATCTTTGCATATTTCTTATCTTTCTGTCTAAAAATTTTTGTAAGCTCGATTTGACAGGTTGGATCAAATATGTCTTTCCAGACCGGCGATTCAAAACAAAAACAATTCACCGTTGCATCTTCTGTCCTCGATTTTACCGGAGGAAGTTGAAAGAAATCTCCTGAAAATACGATTTGTATTCCACCAAAAGGAAGCACATTCTTTCGAACCTTTTTTGCAATCAAATCCAAAAGTTCCAGAATTTTTTGTGACATCATGCTGACTTCATCAATAATCAACACGTCTACCTTTCTCCAATTTCTACGCTTTTTACCATTTAATTCAATGCGAGTCGCTATTAATGAATTTTCTTCCTTTGCTAGACCAATCCCCGCCCACGAATGTATTGTTTTTGCACTACAATTTAGCAACAAAGCTGCGCAACCAGTAAGAGCACATACGTCTACCTTTTTATCTTGAAGTTTAGCTTCTTTAACCATGTGGCGGATTAAAACAGATTTTCCAGTTCCGCCTGGTCCGGTTATAAATAAATTCTTACCTTCCTTGAATTTATGAATAATAAATTTTTGTTCACTCGATAATTCGGTTTTTTGTACGTCCATGTTAAATTAATATTAATATTGTGTTTTTAACTCAATTTTATAATATCAATAAATTTTTAATCGCAATGAATAAAATTGAACCGATAACTGGTAACAATAATTATCATTAATATAACAATGGCATCTGCAGAATGTAACATATGTTGCGAAACGTTTAATTTATCTAATCGATTATATATACCATGCACTAATCCAGAGTGCACAATTCTTTGCTGTAAAACATGTGTTCGAACCTATTTACTTGGAAATACCGCAGAGCCCCATTGTATGAAATGCAAAACGGCGTGGGGGCAAGAATATCTTGTTGAGAAATTAAATCGCTCTTTTTGCAACAATGACTATAAAAAACATCGAAAAGCCGTGTTGTTGGATAAAGAACTTGGAAAAATGCCTGAAACGATGAATGCTGCGAATCGACAAAAGGAGATTAACCGTTTAAAAGAAGAACACGCGGAAAACCACAAAAGGATTGTTGAAATAACCGGTTTGCTTAAGTTTTATAAAAAGAAATCAAATGATTTATATGGTAAAATGTATCAACTTGAATCAGGAGTGACATCGATAAAAAAGAAGAAATTTATCATGCCGTGCTCGGTTACCAATTGTCGAGGATTTTTATCGTCGGCCTATAAATGTGAAATTTGTGAAATATATACCTGCCCAGATTGCTTGGTTCCTATTGGAGATAGTAGAAACAATAATTTACACGAATGTGAAAAAGAACAACTTGAAAATGCAAAGTTTATAAAAGAAACATGCAAAGCATGCCCAGGGATGTGTGGTGAATTTATTTACAAAATTGATGGTTGCGATCAAATGTGGTGCACTACTTGTCATACCACATTCAGCTGGAAAACAGGAGAAATAGAGAATGGTGTTATTCATAATCCGCACTATTACCAGGCTATGCAAAATGGAATAGCTGCAGCGGTTCCACGTGCTCCAGGAGACATTGTTTGCGGAGGACTTCCAGATATATATACTATGATTATAACTCCATATAAAAGACATATGCGCAAATTTATGATTTCTAATACATCATACCTAGAAAATTCCAGTTTTAGAAACGCCGTTGATGTTTGGTCCAGCATAGAACAATTACGAAAATTACCTGAACAAGATAATGATTATATTATGAAAATGGAGGATTTCTCTAAAAATGCAGACATATATGATTCAGGACACGCGGCAACAACAGCACACATCCTAACTACAAAAGATATGAAAGTTATGGCAAAATACGTATACTATTACATACAAATTGAATTACTCTACAGAGAACTTAACAGTCTTCATAGACTATGTGCTCACGTAAATGAATTGAATCTGCCACAAGTGCGCATGAAAATTGCGGAGCTTCAAAATCACGAAAAAACAAGGGTTGATTATCTGTTAAGTAATATCACGAAAGAAAAATTAGCAGATGAGGTGTATAGACTAGATCTAATTAGACAAAAATTGCAAGAAGAAATTTATGTGTTTGAACTTTTTAGCGCATGTTCTGTGGATTTCTTTCGGTCTGTTGTTATATCTCTTGAACTTATTCAAGGATGGTATAATAATGACTATTCATATATTGATGGTGAAGGAAACACCATCTTTGATAGAACAGCAAATGAAATAGATGGTATTATAAAACGTCTAACGGAATTCAAAAACCTTTGCAATTATTGCACAAGAGAATTCGTTAAAATTGGTTGTGTTTTTAATAAAGTTTCAAATTACATAGAAATGTATTCCGTAAAAACACTAATTGATACAAGGGATTCGCGTCTTCTTGTATTGAGAAATCTACGCATTACTATAGATGAAGTCAACATAAAAATACCAAGAATAGTTAGTGTTATGAACTGTTATAAATGGTTGATGTATAATAAAATAATAAGCCCTGATAGTACACTAAACGAAAATGATCCAGATGGACAAATCATGCATGGACACTTTTGTTACGATACCTTTATTTTAACAACCAAAAAATTAAAAAATATAAGTGAATTTAAATCATATGATTGTCGCAAACAACACACCGTTTTGGTTGATTAAATATTAAAACGACTACAAAACATTGAAAACAAATAATCATAAATCGTTGATTCTTCTACACGATAATCCTTTATTTTTTTATACGGAACCTTGATAATTCCTTGACCCCTCTTAATATGGTCGGCACCATAAAAACAAATCGCATCCAAATATTCAAATACTTTCTCCTCTTTTTCATGAAGTGCGTCACGGTCGATGCGGTATTTACTTTGGTATATAAAGCGATTATAGTTTCCCTGCTCATAAATTTTAGGGGATTTATCCAAATACTTATTGTGTATTAATCCAATTCCCATGATTTTGCCACCAGATCCCTTGTTTTCTTTTGGAGTTAGATTAAGCATTTCTAATACTATCACATAACCGTTATATTTTATACCAGGAGATATTTGTTTTGGTGCGCCATAAATGCACCCATGTAAATTCTTTTCACGCCGATAAACACAGTTCTCTTCCCAAGTTTTAAAGTTAAATCGTGTTGCACATAATTCTACAGACATTTGATAAATAAAAGCTGGAGAGATTTTGAGAATCAATTTTATTGTAAATCTCTCCAAACTTCTGTAAAGGAAAACTATTCTTTTCGATAGAACATGCAGAGAATTTCTTTGATTTACAGTAGCTGGAGAGATTTATGTAATAAAAGTAGACATATAGATTTAAATAAATACGGTTATTTAAATCTATTTGAAAAAATTGAAAAAATTGAAAAATATATGAATATTAAACAATATACATATATACATAATGGAAAACCAAGATTCTGCTCACGCCGGAAAAGAAGTTGAAAAAATCGCCCACCAATGCGGGGGAACTTCCCTCATGAACGAAGACAATAAAAACATGCTAGAAAAAATAAAAGAGAAAAAAACAACCAAAGAAGTCGTGGAAACTCTTTTAACGGACCCACAATCTGGACGCACAATGTCTTATATGGAATCACGCATGAGGTTTGGATAAAATTAGCATACTGTATGTTCTTAGCGTAAATATATTAAATCACAATGATTTGTTGGTTTTGTTTTCGTATGTAAATTATAACTATTTAAATAGTTGTTTAATTCTGGAAATAATACACCTCCATGATAATATGGAACTAAGCTTACTTCTGTTTTTATAAAATGTACGCTATTTAATTTATCATCAAAACTTTTTAAAACTTCTAATTCTGAACCTTGTGTATCTATTATTAGATTTGGATATTTTGTTATATCAATATTTAATTTATCTAATAAAGTGTTCATTCTAATAGATTTTATTGGTATTTTATGATTACAATCACAATTTTTCCAGAAATACTTCTCATTCTTTGTTAATATTGACGATGATGCGCCATTATTTCCATAAGGTGTTCCTTTTTTTTTATGATTTTGACCATAAATATTAAATTCATATACTTTATCATCTATATTTGTTATAAGATAGTTTAAAGCAATATAATTTGTTCCATGAGTTTCGTTGCATTTTTTTAAATTACATTCTAATATTTTAAATGTTTCAGGAATAGGTTCTATAAAATATCCATACTTATATTTATTTACATAATTTCCTATTTCTCTCATATCATTTGCACCAATAAAAAGTAATCCTTTTTGATTATCCATATATAATTTGCTATTATTAAATCATATTGAATTTTACGATATTTAATTATAAAATAAAATCTAAGAAAACCTTTCTAAAAGGAAAACATTACTTAGAACTTAGGTGAAATTAGTTTTGAATTCAGAAGTTTCAGAGATTTTATTAATAGAATTTTTTTATTGAGACGATAAAAGGTTTGCTTTATAAAGCGAAGCATTTATACGGTTTTTTATGAAGGGATTTCACAGAAAATCTCTCCAGCTCACCTAATCCAAAGTATTCTGCCAATGTTTCATCGTTGATTTCTAAAGGTAGATTAGGTAAGTTGGAGAGATTTGGAATAAATTCAAATGCATATTTTTCCAAGTATTTCATTCTGTATCTTGTGGATTCAAAGATATACAATGCTAATTTAGTATTTAAAAAATCAAAGATCTTTTGAACTTCATCTTCTTTTTTATTTTTTGTTTGGATCACGAATTTATCGCGGTTACATATACCGAATTCTCCAGTTTTATCATAGTACGGAAACCCATACATTCCATGTGCCATCACTATTTTAGGTTCATTATGAAACACGCAAGGTTCATTGGAATATTTTACAACAAGCTCAGGTTTAACTTGATTTAAAACACAGGTTTGAATCGCAGGATAGGAATATTCGTTCGTTTTCTCGAGAGATATACGTATGTTTTTACGGGGGTCATTCGTTTTTATAACCTTTAAGCAACCATATTTTTTAACATATTCCATAAGTTTTTTAATTATATTTGCACCATAAACAGGAATAGGTTTTTCGGGATGTAGTGGAAACTGAATATATTGTTCATAATCCATGTCATACAATAACACGGTATGATCGGTTTTTGTTTTTTGAAGTAGGAAATAACAACATGGAGTTTGTGCTTCTCCACTAAAGATTTGATTTGTTTTGTTTCCAGAAATCGCATGTAATTTATGAATTTTATGGGAAGTAAACAGATAATACATTTTCGCCTTGTCGGGTTTCATCCAAATACTTGGTGTAATCGCCAGTAAATACCCCGACGGATTTAAAATACTTATGCTCTTTCGTATAAAGTCAACCCAGATGGTTTTTCCGTCGTTTCTTTTGTTTTTAACTTGATTCGTTGGTACTTTTTTTATGGTGTTACAATTGAACGGGGGATTTCCAATGACTATATCCATATTTGGTAGTTCATTCGTTATACTAATATAATTTTTAATGTAGATGTTTGCATTAGGTCCAAAAAAGGAAATTAAATCTAATTCGTATACTTCATTGATTTCAACCATGTAGAGCATATTTTGTATGATATGGTTCCTTCTTTGATTTGGTTCTGGAATGACATCCTCGAGAGATTTCATAAGAGAATAAAATAAAAAAATGGAAAATACACCAGAACCACATCCAATATCAAGCCATTTTAGATTTTTATTTTTTAAAATCTCTCGAGGTAGTAATTCAAACATTTTTTCTACAAAATAAACAGGTGTATTTACTTCTCCATACTTCTCTTTGAAATTTGAATTCATTCTTAAATTTATTTATTATTTTAAATAAATTTAAACGAATAAAATATTAACGCGGTTAGAAGTTATCTTCTTTTAAGTCTTCGTTTTCGTTTTATTTTTTTAGTTCCTTTTGCTGTTTTCCTCTTGCTTGGTGACATGACCGCACTTGTTGCAGCACTTGTTGCCCTACTTCTAGAAGCCACGGTTAACAGACTGTGTCTGCTACCCCCTCTTTTTAATAATTCATTTGTACATGGCTTGGTAAGATAAAAAGCATATTTTCTTTTCTCCTTGTTACCCCTACCAGCAGTTCTTATTTGTAACATTTTGTGTTTTCCGGTTATTGTTCCTAGAGCACCTCTTTTATATCGCCGCAATATATCATAAAAATCTTCTCTTAATTTGGCATACACTCTTGGATGAGTTTCCGCACTAACCACGATTGGTTCTAAAAATGTAGCCGTTTCTCCCTTATCAGGACTATCCTTTCCCGGTTTTTTTTTAGATGGAGCACTGTCTCTAATGTAAGGAATAAATATGATATTTTGAATTTTCTTGTAGATAAAACTGTTCTCCCACCTAACCAATGGATCAGGTATTCCACCCTCCTTAATTTTATCCAGAACAGATTTCTTAATCATGGTGACCTTTGTAGTTCCTTTTGCATTTAAAGAACCTGCTTTATATGATTTTGAGGATACAGTTAACCCCTTAGCGTCACCTGTCATGGGTGTTGCGCCAGTTCTAGTCATGAAATCACATAATTTAGAATCTGATTTTAATCCGCACATTTTTTCTATCATAGAACCGAACTCTCCTTTATTTCTTGGATTTTCTCTTGTATATTGTTGTCCCTTAACATTATCAGTTAATAAGTTTATATAATCTTCTGCTTGAATATCTGCCGCTAATCCTAGTTGTTCAACAATTTCTCCGGGACCCATCGTTCTCTGTTCTCCGGAAGTATTTTTAATAAAAAAGAATTTATGTAATTCATTAATAACACTCTTACTTACTCTTTCCTCTGCGGCTGCACCACCTATTGTTTTTAATTTTCTAGATGTAGATTTTGAAATAGCTGGAACACTCATTGTTCTATTTTTGGAATCCGCGCTGCCCCATGGACGGACTATTTCTAAAAATGCTACTGTAAAGAATTTATTTTTAGCTTGGATAAATATAGGTTCATCTTCTAGATTATTAGAGTTAAGAGTTTTACTTATAGATACTGTATTATTAGTACGGACTCTTTTTAAAAAAGTACGAGTTGGTCCTGCCCACTTTCTACGTGATAACATCGTCGCCATTATATATATATATATATATAACAAAACAAAAAAATCTCTAAAGTCGTTATAGTTCCTTTTTTACAGTGCCTTTTTTTCAGTCCCGATATTTTTATCCTCATCCATAAAATTACTATAGTGATGTTTTGAATGACTGCACTTAATAGTTGGAAGTCTGTGTATTTCATTTACTACATCATCCTTTATTCTTTCCCTAGTTTCTCTAATGTTATCCTTTTTCTCCATATATATTAATATACTATATTATTTTTAAATAATATAGTATTCTTATAATAGCCCCTACCAGGGATCGAACCTGGGACCCCGTGCTTACTAGGCACGTGCTCTAACCACTGAGCTACGGGGACAAAACGGACAAAAATAAAAAATTCCCATGCCGGGACTCGAACCCGGGTCAATCGGGTGAAAGCCGACTATCCTAACCACCTAGACTACATGGGATGGCGACATCTGCAGGATTTGAACCTACGCGGGCAAAGCCCAGTGGATTTCAAGTCCACCTCCTTAACCACTCGGACAAGATGTCATAATATAAAAAATGTTTTTAAAACACCCGATGAGGGGCTCGAACCCTCGACCACAGGATTAAAAGTCCTGCGCTCTACCACCTGAGCTAACCGGGTTCGTGAATATTTATATAAGGTCGTACCGGGAGTCGAACCCAGATTGCACGGTTCAAAGCCGTGAGCCATAACCATTAGACTATAAGACCAAAAAGTCCATAACGGGACTCGAACCCGCAACCTTCTGATTAGAAGTCAGACGCGCTTCCATTGCGCCATATGGACAGTGGGTTTCCCCTATTTATTGTTATACATAGAATACGTTTAGTAAATAACGTTTTCCATTTTGTTTTTGTGGCGCATTTTTCTCGATGTTGCGTGTTTCCATTTGATCCCGTTTGCTTTCCAGTGTGTTTTACCTTTTTGTCTAGCACTTTCCTCGATCATCTCGCCCCACTTCCACACAACTTCAAGTTCAATGCGGCGGGTGCCATGTGTACCCATGTAACGAATACCACGATTTTTGTGGCGGGCTTGCACGCGCGAATAGTGGTTTACTTTCTGCTCGTTTTGATGTTCGTGACTCATGATTAATGTTTGAATTGTGTTTCATATTCTACAAAAATATTTTTCAATTTTTTTTTGCCTACGAATAATTTTACGAAAAAAAATCTAGTTGTTGATAATTTGATGTAATATAATACATCAATTATACTTAGTTTCCAACTTTACGCATATATACATAAGAAAAATATTCAGGATATATTTAATTTATTTTCTTTAATACAAAATAAAATTTTTCTATTGGTCTAGCAATTATATTTTTGATATTTTTGCTATTTGGTTTTATACTCATTTCAGATAAAATACTTATTGTTTCTATTAATACAATTCTATTATTATTTTTAAAAATATTTAAATAGTCATCTTTTGTAGATGAAAAAGGATCTGTCATACACGGTTTATTTAAATTATTTGTATTCCATTCTATAAATAAATAACCACCTACTTTTAAACTTTCAATCCATGAATTTAAAGATTTATATGGATCATAACTATGATCCCACGAATTAGTATAAACAATATTAAAATTATTAATCCATTCTTCTTTTATTTCATGAAAATCATGTTCAATAGTATGTTTAAATTTTATTGCTGTATCTGATATCTCAGTTCCAATTATATATTCAATATCATTCATATATTTTAAAAAATATTTTTGTTCAAAACCTTGCCTTGTACCATGACATATAATATTATTATAACTAATATTATTTTTTTTAATATAATCACATATAAATTTAATATCTTTTGGTTTTACCCAACTACTATTTAATTTTGTATGATTTCCTTGAATTTGATAATCTTTATATTCTTTATAATCTGAATAATTATAAATATTTAAATTATTTTTTTCTGTCATTTTATAAATATTGCAAATATTTTTAAATCATTAATTAATCATATTATTTATAAAATCTATTGTTTCAACATTAATATACTCTTTTATTTTCCTCAACAGTAGTAACATTTTCATTTTTATATTATATTTTTTATTAAATTTTAATAATAAGATTGGTAAATTTTTATTTAAAAAATAGTACTACTGGATAAGGTGTTGGCATTATATGTATTCTACTTTCGCATAATTTATAATATTTTAATAATTTTCTTTTTGATTCACGAACAATTTCAGAACTTATATTAAATTGTTTAACATGAGTATGATAATTGACACTTATTTGTTTAATTATATTAGAATATATAATATTATTGCAAATATTATTTAATAAATCAAGTTCAATACCTTCCGCATTTATTAATAAAACGTCAATATTTTTTATATGATATTTTTCAATAATATCCTTAAATTTAATCGCTTTAACCGCTTTAACTACATTTTTCTTTGTTTTATCTAATTTTAAAACGCTGGCGCACTCTCCTGTACCGTATATTTCTATTGTATTAAATGAATAATTATCATTCACTAGTGCGGCATTTTCAATAATAATTGATTCATTAATATTACTAACATTTTGTTCTAATTTTTTATTTGTTCTATTTGTGGTTCTATATTAATTATTTTTGCTTTTGGAAATATAGACAAAATTTCATTCTCCACCTTCCCCGTAAATCCACATCCAACATTTACAAACACAGGAGTTTCGTTGGTAATCTTTTTAAAATAATAACTTGCTATTTGTAATGTATCATTATAATCAAGACAATTTTCTTTTTTTGTTATTAATTCTTCTTTATAATTTGATATAATCGGACGATTACTCCTTGTTTTAAATCTTGGATAACTATTATCATAAATTGGATAATTTTTAAAATTTTTCATTATATTATATAAAATGAAAAAATTAAAAATTAAAAATCAAATACTTCACAAAATTGATATCTTTCAATACATAATTTATTTTTATAACAACCATACATTCTTGATATACATACATCAAAACTATCATAATTTAGCTTACAATAATACTCAAATAATTTAAAACATGCTAAAAATCCTGTTCCTAGATTATTTTCTAAATTTTTTAATTTACTTGCCAAATTTAAAACACTTACTGACGAACCTGTGTCCACAATAGCAGCAACGAATAATATTTCGTTATTATATTTTAAATAAGCTAATTTTATAAAGTCTTTTTTAATATTTGGAATTGGAATTTCTTTTGCTGGTTTATGTTCAGACCTTTTCAATTGATCATAATATTTCTCAAATTTTTCAAACGTGAAATCTTCTAATTCTATTTTATAATCACTATATGTTATTAAATATTTTTTATAAGTTTTAGATGATGGAAAATGCTTTTTCTTACTTATTGAATCTCTAAATATTAAATACTCATCTAAATTACATTTAGATTTCCAATAATATCTAATATTTGGGTTTATGTCTCTTATTTTATCATTAATTTTATATAATATACAATTTTTCTTTTGTTTAATAACAAATGGTAAATAATTTGAATCTTCTTTATGATAATTTGTTAATACAAACAATGGAGACCAATGATCATATGATTTTTCTGTAAATATAAATAGGTATCCATTTTCCTGTACTAACTGATATTCATTATATAAACTTAATTCAAAACTAAAATGATTAATATTATAATATGGTTTTAAATTATATTGTTCTATTAATTTTTTTACATTATTACTATTTAAAACTATTATTTCTGTGTTATTTTTTTTATATAATTTATATTCGTCATATATAATGTTACTTAATTCTTGGTGCAGATAATGTCCCGACTTATAAGAATTAATTTTTCCTTCTATATGTAAATTACATAAATTTAAATCTCCGATTATATCTAAAATTTTATGTTTTACTAATTCATCTCCTTCAAATTTTGTATTTTCATTATAAATAAAAATAGAGTCTTTTAATGTTTCATTTAAGTTATGATGTTGTACACAATAATTATAAAATTCAATATTCATATGAGTTTTATTATTACTAATTTCAGTTTCATAGTCTTCTAACCTTTTTAATGTATATTGTTGTGTTCCTGAATAAGGAAATTCTATCAAACATTTTATTTCAAATAAACCTTCATCTATTTCAATAAATCTTTCTGATTTTTTATGGTTTAAAGCTTTGTTTTCTTCTTCATTTACCTTAAAAGTTAATTTTTTATTTATTTTAAATATTTCTGATTTATATGAAAATTCATATATATATTCTTTAAATAGTTCTATAAATTTTTTGGATGCTCCATCCATTATAGGTATTTCATTATTGTCACACTCAATATATAAATTATTTATACCTAAATAATATAATGCACTTAATAAATGTTCCGTTAACTTAATATTTGATATAGTGGTATAAAAGTTATTGGACTTATTGATATTATCTATTATAATTTTATTATTATTTATATATATACCGTTATAAGCATTCAATGGATAAAATGTTACTTTTGATATATTATTCGAATACAAACATTTTTCTTGTATTTTTATTATTTTTGTAATAGTCTTTTCTTTCATTACTTACATTAATACAACATTAATACACCATTAATATAACATAAAAACACATTTAAAAAAAACAAATAAATATATTAATATATATATACATGCAGCATATAAATGTCCATGACCAGAATATACTCAGTTTTATAAAAGATTTAAAAAAAATAGATTTTTCATTCAAACAACCAGAGAGAAAAATAAGAAGAGACCCAGATGGTCCATTAGTTAATAATATTGAAAAAAAAGAATTTCCTATATTTGAAACTATAAAAAAAGAAAAAATATTTTTAGATGAAGAAATATTATTTTTAGGTTTTATGTGGAATAGCGAGATTTCTTTATTCGATATGGAAAGATTATTGTTACCTTTATACTTTAGTTTTTATCTAGAAAAACCTGTCCATATTTATTTAAAGCCAAGATATTTTAAAGTGGATTATTTAAATGGAGTTACAAAAATATTGAATGAAAATGATATTCCAAATTTTACGATAACCATTTCAAGATCAGATAATCTTAATAGTTATAATAAATTAAAAAACGAAAAAAATATTGTAATCGCACCTATTTCTAGCTATAATTTTCCTAAGGCTCATTTAGTTTTACCTAATAATTACATGTTTAAATGTCCAGACCCTTTTTTTTGTGAAAAATATAAACAAAATAGAAAAAATGATCTTAATCTTATATTATTTTTAGGTACTTTTATTGACGCAAAAGGACAATATTTATTTTTACAACATGTTGATACTGATTTAATAAAAAATTATACTCTTATTTTTGTTGGTTCTGAAAGAACACATACATTTAAACAATGTATTAAATTAGCAAAAAAAAGAAATATAAGTTTGATATGTGTGCCATTTGTGCATCATAATTTATTATATCATATTATACCTCACTGTAAATATCAAATAATATATTGTTGTAATGCCTGGACTGTTAAAACTCAATGGACTAAATATATTGGAGATTGTAATCCACGTTCAATTACGGAAGGCTTATTTTCTGGATTACCATACTTAGTATCTGATTGGTGTGATACACCAGAAATAATGAAATCAGATAAACTAGGATTTATATGTAAAAATAATAATAAAAATGAATTAAATTATTATTTAAAAAAATTATTAAAAATTGATAATAATATCATGTTTAATCATGTTGAAAAAAATCTAAACTATAATAATTATTTAAAATCATTAACAGAAGATTTATATGATAAATATGTTAAGATATTCATTTAAAAAAATAGTAAAGTATAAATATACACATGAATAATTACCCAACATTTGAAGATTTACAAAAGGAATGTATTAAGGATAATATTTCTATTTATGAAAAAATCGGTTTTAATGATAAATTAAGAAATATTGATATTGAAAAACATATATTTGAAGATATAATTAATAAGATTGATATTAAAAATTGTAATAACTTAAAAATATTAGATTTAGGTTGTGGATGTTCCAATTTGGTTTATAATATTATTGATTTTTGTAATAGTAATAAACATGAAATACACCTAATCGATGGAAAAAATACTTTAGATAATATTAAAAATGATTATTGTCATAAACATAAAGGATTTTTTCCAAATAATTTTGAAGACTTCATTTCTACAAATAAAGAGACTTTTGATGTAATAATTGTTTATAGTGTTATTCAGCATATTTATGAGAATCCAAAAGCTAATGTGAATATCTTTATTGATATATTAGTATCCTTATTAAATAAAAATGGAAAACTTTTTATTGGGGACATACCCAATTCATCAAAACAAAATAGATTTATAAATAGTAATAAAGGAAAACAATTACATAAATTATGGAATATACTACCAAAAAGGCATGACTCCTTAAATGAAAATCGAATAGATGATGCTTTTATATTAGGTATTATAAGTCGATATAGAAATTATAATTATAATACATATCTGTTACCTCAACCAAATATTCTACCTATGAATTATGTAAGAGAAGATATATTAATCATTAAGGAGTAATTTTAATATATTATTTTTATTTTTTTCTTGATCTCTCACGTAGACATTATCTTGACCACAAGATTCTTTAAGCTTAGTAGATTTATGTGTTATAAGGCTATTAGATAAACAACTGCCAAATAAAAATACATTTTTAATATTTGTTGAATATTCTTTTTCACAATAAATCCAATTATTTTTTGTTAATATATTAGAATTTGTTATTAATTTATTATTTTTCATATTATAACCTATTTTTATAAAACAAAAATCAAAATCATCTAACATAATATCATTTTCTAATAATATTTTCTTTTCATAGAAAAACTTAGGTTCATAACGATGTATAGTTAAATTTCTTTTATATAAATTTATCGTATTTATAAATTCTTTCTGAATACTACTATTGTATGCTCTTTTTGAAAGTGCTTTTAATTTGTTTGGTTCTGATTCATAATGATGTTTATTTCTAATGATCCAAATAATTTTATTTTTACTTAAATATCTTCTTATAAATTCAACTCCAGCATAACTAGAACCTATTAATACAATTTTTTTGTTTTGAATATCAACGCCATTAGATAAATATTTGATATAATTTAAAGTTTTAGACACGTTAGGGTGTATTAAATGTTCTAAATGTTTAATATTCCACCCCACGTTCAAGACTACTTTATGTGAGAAAAAATGTTTGTTTTCACATTCTAATAAACAAACATTATTGATATTTTTAACTTTTTTAACCTCTGTATTAAATAATATTTTTGTATTATTTAACTTTATTTTATTAAATAAATTATCTAAATAAACCCCTATTTCTCTACTTGTTATATGTCTTGAGGTAGGTATCTTTAGATATTTGTTATACTCTAAAGGAAATAATTGTGCAGTAGGAGTGTCCCAAAGTTCATTTTCCATATCTTTGTATGTCTGTTCAATATTACTATTTTTCTCTAAAATAAGTATATTAGTAAATTTTGTTCTTAAATGATAATATAGATATATTGAATTTATTCCTAATCCCACAATACATATATTATATTTTTCATTTATGTTCATATAATTATATCTTAATATATATTAATTTATTCTAATTTTTTAAAATAACCAAACTCTCTACCAATTTTTTTAATAATTATATCTTTTTCTACATCTTGATTATATTGAACAGTCCAATTTGAATCTTTAACTAAGGCAAATACCGGTTGAAAATCACATCCACATATATTTTTATATCCAAAACTCCCATTCATAAAATCAAAATATTTTTCATTATTATTTTTTAAAACTTCTATCATTTTAATAAATAATATAATTACATCATTTTCATATGTTCTATTAATTATATTAAATAATATATTTTGAATTTTGTTATGATATTTTATACAACAGAACCATCCTATATTTTGTTGATTTTCATTATGCATAACATAAAAATATAAGTTGTTATCTTTTTTAAAATAATTCAAGATATTTTTGAGTAAATTAATATTTGTTACCCAATCAAATTTTTTATTTTTTTTTAAAAATCTGCTATTAATAATATTAATAATATCATCTATTAAGTTATCATAATTATTTAAAATATTTTCTAAAAAATATTTACTTTCTTTTTTTAATGAAATTTTTATCCGTCTCGCTTTTTTTGTTGATATTTTTTTTAGATTTTCATAATGAGAATTAATATCAAAATTTTGTATATTTTCTATAAACCATTTATTATTATATGGTACATCATATATTTTATATTTGTCCCCTAATTCGTTATAAATATCATTGTTTAAATTTATTAAACGAAAGTCGTAATTTTTTTCAATTAAATAATTTAATACAAAATTAATATATTTTTTGGGGATATAATTATTTTCATTATAAAAAATACCTCCATAAAATGTGACTAAATTTTTTTTACATATTAATGGTATAAAGCATGTTTCGTCATCGTTTAAAAATCCAAGATAATCATCTGGTTTATAATTATCATTTCTTAATTTTCTATAATTTTTATCATATAAAATATAGGATAATTTAAAATATAAGGTTTCATATATATTTTGATTATTAATTATCTTCATTTTTTATAGGTATATTATATTTTTAATAAAAAGAATTCTAAAATTTAATTTATAATTAAATATTATATGTTAATAAAAGATCTTCCTAATTTCCTTCTCACTATAGGTTATGGGAGAAGTGGAAGTTCTATGTTAGGAAACATATTAAATCAACATCCTAATTTTCTGGTGACAACTGAATTCCATTTTTTACAAAAATATTATCATTGTAATAAAAAAGAAAAAGAAGAGAGTAAATTAGTAAACTCTTTAATAAAAACGGCAAAGAAGGAATATACTAATGGTTCAAATAAATTATTAAATAACCAAAAAGATCATAAAAAAATAAATATTAAAATACCAAAAGAAAAAATTTTATATTACGGGGACAAAAAATCTGGTGGTAACACAACTGTTTTGATAAACGATTCATTATTTTGCGAACAGTTTATGAATGAACATAAAAATATTAAAATTATAATAAATATTCGAAATCCATTTAATATTATGAAATCAATAAAACAATCAAAATTTTTTAATAGACAGTCTTCTTTTATTAAATGTCATGATAAAAGTTCGGATGAAGAAATATTTCAAGATATTTTATATTATCAAAATTACTCAATTAATTTTTATAAAAAATATCAAGATAGATGTTTTATTTTATATTATAATGATGTAATAAATGATACTGATAATACAATAAAAGATTTATTTTCTTTTTTAAATGTTAAAAATGTCAAAGAATTAAATAACCTTGTTAACTCCTGTAAAAAAGAAGACAATAACATACCCGAAAAATATTTAAAATTTATAGATTTAATTATTGATAAAGAAAATATACCATTTATCAAAAGATATATTCAATAAATGTCATGATAAAAGTTTGGATGAAGAAAAATTTCAAGATATTTTATACTATCAAAATTACTCAATTAATTTTATTTTTCACAAAAATATTTTTTCATTTTTTCATTTCCCTACGAACGTTTGCGCAAAAAAAAAAAATTGAAAACTTTTTCGTCTTTAACAAGAAAGACATCTCCTCTATCGGTTATTCAATAACACCAGAAAATGCCATCTATTTCCAACCCCCAAAGTAAAATTGCCGCTACATTGCGCAAAGAAGCCATGCAGGAATCCATGATTGAGCGCAAGGCAAAAAACGCAGCATGGCTTGACCGACAGACCACGTATCGTCGCGGCGGAGCACGTGCAAGGAATGCAGAAAAAGCAGCCAATCAAGAACTTATTCTCCGTGTAAGTGTAGCCGAACAGAACGGCGAGTGGGTTACGATGACACGTGGAAACAATAAGCCAGGAACTGGCTCAGGACCATCATCTCGTAGTGAAGTTGCGCCGGTTTGCACAAAGCAGAAGCAGCAGAAGAGCGGATTCAAACTTCTTCAAGACGACGACTCGGACAGCGACGACTCGGACAGCGAGTCCACCGAACGCGGTCGTGATTGGAAGCGAGGATCCAAACGCGGAGCTTTTCAGTCTCCAGTTTCATCCACCCGGACCTCTGGGTCCGTGGTTCGTGAATCATCGCCGACCAAAATAACTTGGGCAGACGTGGCTCGCGACCCAGCGCCTTCCGCGACCATGACGAGCGAAAGCGTTACGCGCACGCTTTTTACCACATCGCTGAAAAATGGGTCTTGGGCAGATGAAATGGAGAGTGACAGTGATGAGGAGGATTGAAACAGAGAACAGTGAAAGAGTAGAGAACGCGCGCGCTTAGAATTATTTAGTACAACAAATCATGATTCAAGGAAAGATATGACGGTCCCAAATACACGGGGTAGCCCTCATAACGAGGCCTTAATGAGGGTTCAAATCCCCATTGAATCGTTTTTTTATTAGCTGTTTTATATATATATATATATGTTTTTTTTATTTAAACTAATAAATAATATTGATAACTATTTAAATAGTTTTTTAAAAAGAAAAAAAATGTCTTGTACTCGTTTATTGGCATATGATTTTATTTTTTGGGTTTTTTCTTCTTTGTTTACTATTTATATATTTAGAGAGAAAGTGATTGATTTTCTTAAAACAGGAGAATTACCATTTAGTCTTCCTGAGATTTTTTCTGCTTCTATTCCTCCTCCTCCTCCTCCTCCTCCTCCGTATCATCTTTAGTAGAATCAACTTTAATCATATAATCGCCCATTGGAGGATATGTATCCTTTGAAACTTGGTATACCTGATATTTACGAATTTTCACATCATTAAAGACAATGAATTCCTCGGTTTTCATAAGAAGAATAATTTCCACACACGGGACGATGCCGTCTTTTTTTTTGTAAGAACTGTTATAATTTACCACCATTCCGGTGGATAAATTCACCCTCTGGTCAAGATAATTTTTTAGTTGATGTATGTGCTCTTCTTTAATGGAAGCATGCGTAGCCTTAAGCTCCAACAGAATTCCTTTGTGTGATCCTTGAAGTTCGATGTCTGTTCGAAGAAATTGTCCGTTGCCTAACGTAACCTGGTTACCGTTCTCATCTGCAAAACATATAGGCATTACTTGTTCGCGAGTCGATGAAATGTTCATCTGCTGGTTCATATCGTATTGTAGCTTTTCTTGGTATATACCTTCTTTATGATAGATACCCAATTGAGTCATTCCGTGCGCAGCAATGTCGCATAGTTTATCCGCAAAAGAAATAAGTTCATCAGGAGAGAGAGTCATGTTGCTTTGAGCTACTGTAAAATACTTGATTTGTTATTCCCGTTATTCTGTAAAAAAATTTCAATTTTATTTTTACAGAAAAAAGTTAAACACTACTTTATGAAATAGAGTATGTTGTTCTTTATTTTGGTATGGTTGTCTAGTCAAATAGTTCCGTTTGTGTTTTTACCGGCATTGTATGTAGTGCAGTATTTTCTGGAGTGCAAAATAGTTAACTGGGAAATAACCGTCAAAATTCTAAAGCTTCTAACGAATTTTACCTTTGAACAAGTAAATGAAGAAAGGTTAATTTCTAGTGGTTATATTTTATGTAATCACCGAACGTGGACAGATTTTGCTGTAGACCAGTATTATTCAAACGCGTCTCAAACTGGTAGACTCTTAGCATACATAGCATGCCCCGCATCTTTGTTTAATTATTTAGATGGGCGTGCTATTATTATCAATAGAAATTCTTCATCTCATGATATACTAAAAAAAATACTAGAATATCACAGAATATCACCGTATAAAAGAATAGTAATTTATCCGGAAGGAACTCGTAGAAATTATTCTGTTTTAGAAAATAAAGATTCGTTAAAACAATATCTAAAATATGGACTTTTAAAAAGAATCTATGAACACAAACAAATGCCCGTTCAGTGTTTTATTTCATCTAATAAAGAATTGGTGTGCAATGAAAAAAAACTATCTTGTCGCAGAAACGTGCGCATAAAAAATGCGATATCAAAACCGATTTATCCCGCCCAATCACCAACGTTTGAAAAGTTTATTGACGAAGTTTGTACAGAATGGTTTCACTGTTGGAAAATGACCCATGTATAATTTTGAAATAGATTAAACACATCGCCCCATAGTTATTTAATGAAGAAAATAAAACTAATCGTGTGCTGCGATGCAGATTATGGAATTGGAATAAACAATTTGCTTCCTTGGAATGTTCCTGAAGATATGAAGATTTTTAGAAAGAAAACGATAGGCGAGAAAAACAACTGCGTGATTATGGGACGAAACACTTGCGAAAGTATACCCTCCAACTATTTTCCTCTTTCAAATCGCCATAACTGTATCTTATCTTCCATACATCCAGAAAATGAAAATGAAAATGTATCTGTATACCGAAACACGGAAGAACTTTTTTCATGGATTGATTCATCCTCTTTTCAAGACTATTGGGTTATTGGGGGAAAAATGATATATGATTTGTTTCTACAGAATCATATGGTCAGCGAAATACACATGTCCATACTAGAAAAAAAATATAAATGCGATACTTTTTTTGATAAAAGTATTTTAAAAGAATTTAAAGAGCAGGATGTTAGTTTACATGATCAATCCGGTTTTGTTCACAAGATTTTCGTGAAATATCTGTAATCTTTCCGCCTCTACTTCTAGTGCCTTTTTTTCAGTTATACACCTACATAAGTGCGTGTCTTCTTTGTTAAAGTTAAATATGTGTATCATGAATATAATTATATCATACTATTGTATATGAAGAAATTAAGTGATAAGCAATGGATATTGTGGTATATTAGAATGCATAACGACCCTTATGATAGATACGAGGGTTTAGGTCCAGAGGATCACACAAAATTTAAAAAATTGATGAAACCTTATAGTAAATATAAAAAATATATTTTTACTCTTCCAGAATCAGACAGAAAGGCTATTTTAAATCATAAATATGATTTAAAAACAAATAAAGATAAAATGAAATCAAAATTAAATCAAAATGAAACACGAAAATGTAAAGAAATGGTAAAAAGATATTCTGTAAAGATGCACCAACGTGACCTACAAAAATATAAATCTACACAAAATAGATTAGATAAATGTAAACAATTTTTAAATAAAACGAAAAAGGGTGGTAAAAGAAATAAACGAATAAAAAAAGGAAGACGATAAACTCGTGGTAATAAAAAGCTATTAAAAATATAATTCAATTTTGATTCTATAAAGAGTATTTAAAATTATTTTATGAATACTCTTTAATGTATAGAGTAGTTAGCCTGTTTCCCCTCTTTTGCATTGGATTTGCATTGATGCCAAACAAAACCCCAGATGGAAATATAAGAAAATATCTTTCTTCCGTTCCTGCACATAAAGATTTACGCAAAATATCATCCTCTCAAGCATCTTTAATTAGTAAAAATTGGCTTGAAAATATAGTTGTTACTATTTTTCAAAAAGAACGCAAAAAATTAGATGATAATATTAAGCGAAAAATAAAACCGTTTGACATGTCAAAAGGACTTTTTGAATTGGAAGACGCACACATCGTAACAAGTATAAATCAATTAGAAGATTATATACAAAATCATAGACAAGAAACCGATATTTATATGTGCTGGAAACCAAAATCCATTCACGGAATTGAATCGATTCTATTTCTTGTTGTTGCCGAAATTGACAAAGAAAACCAAATTTTTTCTGTAAAACAACTTGTTCAATCTCCCTTTTGGTCGCCGGATCAAATTTCAAGTAGTAAATTAAAAGATGCATTAATTAATATGAATCAAATCAATAATTGCACAAAAATTGACATGAGTTATTTATATCAACATAATTTAAGATATAAATTAGCTTGGGCTACATGGAGTCTTGACCTAGATAATGATACTAATTTAAAAAAAAATTAGAAGAAAACACTGAAGAATAATTCGCAAAATGTTTATATGTTGAACCGTATTACCTGATTTTTGAAGACATCCATAGTAAGCAACGTTCCTTGCTGGAAGGAGTATAACAAGTAGATAGAACTTGACATTTCAAGGTTGCTCCTTGGGGCGCATACTGGGCTGTTTGTCCGCGTAGCCCCCCTGAATATTCCACATCTTCATGGCACGCCGGCGAAACGCGTTGCGTTTCTTGGAACTTCTTAAATTCAATGCGTACCTCATCCCAATTACTGCTATAGGTAAAAGAAATAGAAATTAATCCCCCATAAAACTTCGTTTCATCTATATCTTGTTTCGTGGTTTTACAATGGTCATACATTTTTCCTATAATATCCAGTACTTCGTCTTTCGACCACTCGTCTTCCGCGAGCTGTTCAAAATTGCAAATGATTTCTGGTTCCTTGTATTCTTCTACACCAATCTTTAACGGGTAAATTTGAGTCATGTTGTGTATGCAATCCTAAATCGAGTGAAAAAGTATTTCAATTTTATTCGGAATCCTCATCAATGTCCTCATATTCTTCCGGAGAATATAAGCATCCGCCTGGATCCATGTGCGCCAACTGATTGGGTTCTCCTGCGATACAACCCGCACAAGTCTCCTCCTCTGGCGATTTCATTTTTTCTAATTCCGCATTTCTTTTATGTAATTCTTTGACGTCTGCGGCAAGATCTTTTAGTTGGATTGTTTTTTGATGCAATTGCCAACGGAGCATTACGATTTCTGTACATCTTTCATTTCCAGAAAGCATCTGCGCTTCTTTTTGCCACAGGCGATTCAATTCTTCGTAAGATGTCATGATTTGTGTATACTTTATCTGTTTATAAAAAAAAAATTTTCAATTTTTAACCCTTATAATAGTAGGGTGTTCTACCGCAATATTAGTTTCACAAGGCGCATATGCACCACGAACATCGGGTATTTTATAATCATTTAGCATATATTAACTATTATATGTATATATATATATGATAAGAAGACGCTCCTCAGATAATCAATTTGAACTAGGTAAACAGGATACAAGGACAAGGAATACGCGGGGAAGGAAAACATATTACCAAGGTAATATGGATGATATGACAAGTAGTCTGATAGATAGTGAGGAGGAGGGTATGGCTGGGCTCACGGGGATCTTTCGAGCCATGAACTTTGATGATGATGATGATGAAAAATTTATGTATGAAAAATTTAGTGACAAGGATGATGAAGCACTAATAAATATAGTACACATGGTTATTGTTAATAAACGTCTATACCCCCCGTTATAACTAATGCTGATGAATGGAACAGATTATTAAATATTATGAAGACGGAGAGCCAATCCGCGACAATCGTCAATACACTTGCTAATGAGGTGTTGGTTGATATGCCTCTGGAAAACGAAACAATGATAGAAAAGCGTCAAGCTATCATAACAGAACTTGATTCGCTTAGTTCTGGCACAAAAAGAAAATCTCGTAAAAGAAAAAAGACCAAAGGAAGAAAAAAGACCAAAGGAAGAAAAAAGACCAAAGGAAGAAAGAGGCACAGAAAGAGTCAAATTAAACCAAAGAAAAAAAGGAAAACAAAAAGATAATAAATAATCTTATGTTATATTAATGAAAGGCTTATATAAAGTATCCATTCCACCGCCCGACTGGAAAAGAGAATTTAAAAACCCCGATGGTACTCCTATTTATAATAAATATATTGCACAATTTCATGGTTTAAATCGTGAAGAAATAAAGTTCATAGTGAGTCAAAGCGCTGAGGTTAGAGAGGCCAAGAGATGGTTGTCTAAGGAGCAATTTAATAAAGAGTTAGAAAAACAGGTGGAATATATAGTAAAAAAGCATGAAAGAGCTTTAAATGAAGTTTTAGAAATGAGGGAGAAAGAATTATTAAAAACGCTTAAGAAAGATCGGGAAATGATCGCCGCAGCAAGATTTCCGCGCCCCCACGGAATAATAGGTCTTTCACGCGATCTTGGCTATAGAGAAGTTGCCTTCGAGAGTAAAGGAACTAAACGTAAGAAAAGAATTAGCAAAAAATCAAAAAGAGGAAAAAAGGTCAAATCGCGTAGAGAGACCAGAGGAAGAAAGAAGCGCAGAAAGAGCCAACTTAAACCAAAGAAAAAAAGGAAAACAAAAAGAGAATAAATAATTTTAGATTTAGATAAGTTTTTTAATTTTATTTAATAAATAAAATTAAAAATAAAAAAGTTTCTATAAGATACAAAACAAAAGGGCGCGCGCTTAATATTGGGTATATAGCAAAAGGTCTCTCACCAAGTCACACTTTTTTACAGACGAGCTACGGCAGGCGAGAGTTTTTCGAGACAAATCTCGCAATTGCTTGACGGTCATCCGTTCTAGGTGTTCGCGTAATCCAGGTGGCATCTGTCGTTCGAGTAGCATCGACCAATGTGGAATCTCGCCGAACATTTCAAGTCTTGGATCTGATGGTGAGTGTAGAATGTGTAAAAACGCTCGGAGTTCGATAGACATCCAATCGAATTCTTCTGTTACCAACAATTGGTCCATAAGCGGCCAAGTATCTGGGAGGTCCGAACGATGTTTTTTTATCAGCCGAAGATTGCGATGACGAGAGACGATGTCCAGCGCACGGCGGCTGGATGTTGGCGAAATTTGAAAATCGATGCGGAGAAAAGATGCAATGAGTGGAGCCATGATGCGAACGTGGGGAACTTTCCGGTAAAATGCGACGATCAATGAACTTGTGATGGTCCGACGCTTGCGTTTCCGCTCTTCCTGAGCTACCAATGCAATTTTGGCACGATTTTCCAGGTTCTGCTGATTCTTGTTCATTGCGATTCTAGACACGTTTAATGCTGCTTCTGCGGAATACATGTTGTGGTTAGAGTTGGACTCTAGTTACGGGATGATATCTTTTTCGTAAAAAGACGAAAAGTTTTTCAATTTTTTCCAAAACGAAGATTTTTAAAAAAAAAGTATTTCTAATTATTTTTATAACCACGCAGTTATATTAAAAAAAAGTGCTATATAACAAAACTACCCCACCCCATTCTCTCTCTAATTAGCACACCGCAGTCTCGTCGTATATCTTCTTCATCCCCTCAACCATCCATAGGTCGCTGAACTCGCTGTCACAGTCAAACTCTCGCTCTGCGGTAGTGGTGTCGAAAATTTCCCAGTCGTCGCGTTCGTTGAACAGCATCTCCAGGAATTCCTCAAGTTTTGTCTCGGGTGTAGGCACAAACTTGTCATTGCGTAGCGTCGATTTGTCTGGTTCATAGCTTGCGAACGCTGAGCGAATCTCGTTGATATGCACCAACTCGTAACTTACACCTGACTCGGCGAGTTTCGATGGGCGAAAACCGTTTTCGTCACACCAGCGTTCGAACACTTGAATCACACGCTCGAATTCTTTGTCGCGTTTCTCTGCGCCGTGTGTCATAATTGCGTTCACTTCTTCATGTTTCTTTTCCAATTTGTCCTGGTGCTCAATGATCCGTTCGAATAGTTCGCTCTTATTTCCAGAAACACTGAGTTTGTACCCACGGCACACATCCTTCAGGGCAGGAACCTTGAACTGTTCGAGAACTTCGCGTGAAATCATAATCGTAAGTAAGAATCTGGTTCTTAAGAGGGAGTTAATGTCTGTTTTGTCAAAGACGAAAAGTTTTTCAATTTTTTCTGAAACTGACGAACTCGTCAAAATGAAAATGGAATAAAAATGGAATAAAAAAAATGCTTAATATACTATATGTGTTCTATTAATGTTCAATCAATATTCAAACAGGGCGCGAATATCTTCCAAATCATCCATGTTAATCTCTCGACCTTGCACTCTCGACTCAAAACTACTCCAAATGTTGCGTAATATATCATTACTCTCTTCATCGCTCTCATCGTCACTCTCTTCATCGCTCTCATCGTCACTGTCGTTATCGTTGCCGTTATCGTTGTCATCGTCCTCAAACATTTCGTCCATCTCATCGTCCATCTCATCGTCGCTCTCCTCGTCGCTCTCCTCGTCGCTCTCCTCGTCGGTGTCGTGATCGAATACACCCCCCCCTTCACAATCGCGAAAAATATTTGTTAGTTGACTCATTTTAAGATCGCCGAATGGAGTAACAAATATCCAATGGTTCTTCTTCATGACTGAAGCCATATCCGCAAGGTAAGTCACATACTCCGTAAAAGGAGCATCCAATTCACTTTCCTCTTGGCGAATTTGTTCAGCCTTGTCTAAATCAATGATCACGCCAGTGTTCTTGGCTTTCATGCGCCATTTTAATTCCTTGCACGTGTTCATAAAGTTGTTGCTGTGGTATTCCATCGATATTTTAGGTATGAGTTGAACTCTTTTCAAGGTGTTGTTGTCTGTTTTGTCAAAGACGAAAAGTTTTTCAATTTTTCTAAAATGACGCCTTTGTTGAAATTAAAAGATATTAAGATACACAAAATAAAAAAGTTGCTATATGATACAAAACAAAAGGTAAGCGCGGCGTAGAAAGTCCCAATATTCACTCTCGTTTACTTGCCATGAACTCTTCCTTCGCCCAATCCGGGACCTCCCGGACTTTGCACCACGAGTGGTCGTCGGGGTGGGGCCACGTTCTGGACCATGGGCGGCAGTGGCGAATGATATCTTCTGCAGTCAAGTAGTCTTCATCCAGTTCGGCTTCTTCGCGGGAACTGCGGTGGCGCGGGGGACCGATGATCATTTTGTACTTACACCACTCTAGCCAAGACTCATCTTGATGCATGGATCCCCAACCATAGATATAGTCTTCCCACCATTGATCGCGTGTAAGTATCGCATTGATGCTGGAGCCTTCTCGCCAATCTTCTCGCAGGGTAGCAGCGCACGGTTGTGCGAAATTCTTGATTTTCGCCTCGATTTCAGTAGGAAATTGCATTTTGTGATTAGAGTTGGACTCTGGTCAAGGGGGAGATATCTTTTTCGTAAAATACGAAAAGTTTTTCAATTTTTCTAAAAATTACGCCTTTGTTGAAATTGAAAGATATTAAGATACCCAAAATAAAAAAGTTGCTATATGATACAAAACAAAAGGTAAGCGTAGCGCAGAAAGGTCCCAATATTCACACTCGTTTACTTGCCATGAACTCTTCCTTCGCCCAATCCGGGACCCCCCGAACTATGCACCAGGAGTAGTCCTCCCGTTCAGCCCATGTTTTAATCCACGGCAAACAATGCGTGAGGAATTCCTCTCCTGTGAGATACTCATCATCCAATTCGGCCATTTCGCGACCACTTCGATATCGCGGTGGACCAATGATCATTTTGTCCTCGCACCATTCTACCCATGTGCGGTTCAATGTAAACGTAAAATCCTTCCACGGACCGCCCATCACCCCGAAAGGAGCGAACTCCCGCCTCCCGCACTCACGACGGTAGTCGAACCACCAGTGGTGTTGTTTAAGTATCTTGATGATGCTAGAACCTTCTCGCCAATCATCGCGCAGAGTAGCGGCGCACGGTTGCGCGAATTCCTTGATTTGCGCCTCGATTTCGATAGGAAATTGCATTTTGTGATTAGAGTTGGACTCTGGTCAAGGGGGAGATATCTTTTTCGTAAAATACGAAAAGTTTTTCAATTTTTTTTAGAATTCGAAACGGAAGAAAGATACTAAAAAAAAGATACTAAACAAAATAGGCGCGCGCTACAACATACAAAATCCCGGTCCAGATATTATTTTACCCACTCTTTCTGGCGGAGGCGGTATCTTGGCAGAATCGAACGTTTCCTTGTTTGCGTTACACTTACTCGGTCCGTTGGCGACACGGTCATTGGACTGCAGATCTTCGCGATTCTCCTCGCACGCAAGCCGCAGGGCGAGCATCATCAAGGCTACAAACAGTGCCATTTCACATGTTTTCGGGCTTGGTTTTCCTATAATTTCCGCGCCCCCGGCTTCCAGTTTCTGCAACTTCGTGAACATTTCATCAGGTCTAAGCTTAACGCCATTTTTTACACGAATCTTTGACAAATTATACGTTAGTTGAACTTTGCTATATTTTTGAAAGTCCGCATCTTCTTTCCAATACTGCTCAACCGGTTTTGTAGTCATTAATTGACTGGCTGTGCATGCATCTTGAAGCCAGTCCTTATCGTCCTTTAGACACCACCCGAATGTCTTTTTGTAACGAATGTTGATGGCGGGACGCATGTTGCACACATCATATACGGCATGTGTCCATTCCTTATAGAATTGTCCACCAAAACACGGGAATACGCGGGGCGCAAAAGTTTCTGCGATTGGTTTGGGGAGCTTGCTCTCATGAACTCCCTGAACCAAGCGAGCCATTCTTTTTTCGTTTTTTGCTGTATTTTTAATCAAAATAGCCTCTCTTCCTTTGGGATAATATTCTCTGCTGACAATAGTTGGCAGCACGATTTGCATTCGCATTATGGAAGTAGTTGGTGAGAACACAGTAATATGGTAATAAGTGGGCTTTCTGTTATAGTATGGAATATCCTGCGTTCCAACTTTTGTCACGGCGTGACGCAAGCCCGCCTGAGTGAATACATCGCCGTCTCGGTGGGTGATGCCGCGGTGCCCGGTATTCCAGATCTCTAAAGATTCTACCATACACATTGGATTTTTATATGTCAACTTTGTAGAGAATCCGCACGCTTTCCGCAGTTCCTGTTCTTTTCGCAGTATAAAACCTAATTTCCCGCCTAAAAGTCGCAGTTTAGTCATTTTCCCCATCAAATCCTGGTAACTGACTAGTTTATAGACGATGTTATCTTTTATCTTCATTTCTACAGGTCCCCCTAGAAAAGTCAAAATATGACTCCACAAAGCATTTGGTAGAGTGCCAAACGTTTCCGGGGCTGCCTCACTAAGTAGCAGTGCCACAGGATGCGAATTTGACAATTCCTGCGAGCTGATTTCTGGAGTTGATGTCATGATTGTTGCGATTGTATCACAAGAATGTATCTTATATCGATCCATAAGATTTCGAAAAAGATTTCAATTTTACATTTTTTATTTTTTATTTAACAAAAAATTGATCACAAATAAATGAAAAGATAAATAGTAATACTATGCAAACAACTGGGTTAAAAAGAAAATCAACTGATAAATTTTATACATCTCCTAGTGCAGTAAATAAATGTATTGACTTGATAAAGCAACACGTTAGCATAAAAAAAAATGATATATGTATTGAACCAAGCGCAGGAAACGGTTCATTTATTCACGGTATAAAATCAGTATGTAAACATGCTTATTTTTATGATTTAGAACCTGAAAATAACGAAATCATAACACAAGATTATTTAGAGTATGACCATACTACAATAGATAAAAACCCAAATGCTAAATTTCATATTATAGGAAATCCTCCATTCGGTCGGCAATCTTCTTTGGCTATTAAATTTATTAAAAAATCGGCTGAATATGCTCACAGTATTTCATTTATATTACCTAAAAGTTTCAAGAAGGATAGCTTAAAAAAACATTTTCCTTTGAACTTTCACCTTATTTATGAATTTGACTTACCAAAAAATTCGTTTATAGTGGATGAAAAAGAGTATGATGTCCCTTGTGTATTTCAGATATGGGCTAAAAAAGATACAGATAGAAAAGTTTCTGTAAAACTTATACCCAATAAATATAAATTTGTAAAAAAAGAAGAACCTCATGATATATCATTTAGACGCGTGGGTGTTAATGCGGGTGATATCGATAGAGAAACAGAAAAAAAATCTATACAATCACACTATTTTATTAAATTCGATATGGAATTAACAGATGAATTATTTGATATTTTATCTAAGCTGAATTATGATTCTAAAAACAATACATGTGGACCAAAATCAATATCTAAACAAGAACTAATTGAAGAATTCAACAAATTTCTTTAATGGTATGTCGCCTCGAGGATAATCCCTTCTTAAGTCTTCTCCTCTTACAAATTTTATTTTTATATTTGGAAAGTCAACATTAGAAACAATACAAAAGATAAGTTTTTTACAGTGATCTTCAAAACGTTCTTGATCGAATGTTCTTCCTTGTCCTAGCATGTTGGAAGGACAAAATTTACATCCTCTCCGGGTAAATGTTTTTTCATCGTATAATATTTCGGGATATATTTTATCTTTAAAATCATATGTTTTACATCCCTGAACATGGGTTAAAGGATAATTATGAGCTAGCCATGGTTCAATAAAATGTGAGAAAGACCTTCCATCTTTAAGTATTTCAATACACGTTTCATGAGGTAAATTACCAAATGTATAATTTTCTATAGTATGATTGAACGTAGTATTTAATTCTACACTTGGTTGATTGGTTAGTTGTTCAGCCATGATTTATAAAGTAATATCTGTATTTATATTTTAAATCAATTTTATAAAAAAGAAGAGGTATAATAGTGCAATAATTATTGTGACGGTTCAATGTCTACTTCATTATCGCTTTCATTTTCAAAATCGCTTTCATTTTCAAAATCGCTTTCATTTTCAAAATCGCTTTCATTTTCAAAATCGCTTTCATCTTCTCCAATACTATCTGGTTCGTGAACAAATCCTTCTTTTTTTGAAATAATGTTATAGCAATGAAAGCATTCGTCGTAGTTACATTGTCTACATGCATACATCATCGTTCCTTCCGGATAACTGGCTAGACAAAGATTGCAATAATAAGTTTCGTTATCAGTGGCTTCTATTGTAAGTGGATGATTTCTTGGACAATGCTTACTAGAGATGTGTATATTAAAAACGTTTCTAACTTCTTCTACTAGAGTATCTGTAACATTACTCGCGAATGCATTTTGTTGTATACATTGATTTTTAAAGAAGTGCTTCGTATGTTCAAAATGTATAATTATAAATAACGGAACTACTACCGCTAACGATAGATAGTATATACATATATCATAGGAACACAATTCGTGATATAACACATCCATTTTGCTGTTGAAATTACAACAGTAAAAAAAAAGGTTTCAATTTTATATTATTAATTTTACATTTTATATTTTTACGCTTTATGGCATAAATGGCATCATTTTTTCGTAAAGTTTATTTGAGGCATTTTTTGCTTTTTCGCTTTCTATTTCCATGTTTTCTATGTTTAAAGAAACATGTTTTGATAAACACAACAACAATGCAGAAGTTTTTTTGGCTATGACGTCATGAATTTCATCGTAGGTGTTTTCGTTTGTAAACGTTGGAAGTATGTTAAAACGGTTTTCACATAGAAATACATGAACTGCATTGGATATTTCGTCGACTGAAACATTTTCAAATACTCCAGTAACACTATAAAAGTGCAAGGCTTCTGTTACAAACGTTTCGTCACACTTATTCAACATTGGTTGTTCGCATTCGCCGAATAGTTGCTGAGATTGTGCACTCATGGTCATAAATGATGGGGATGTTTATGATTATATTTTAGAAAATTTTTTTCAATTTTTTTTCAAAAAAAAATTACTTAAATTTTAACATGAATCATTTTATATCAGAAATAAAAAAGTTCTTATAATGGGTATCTAAACAAAAGCAATTTCAAAAGTGCGCGCAGTCTCTTAACAAGTTGGACTTTCGCCGAACATATTTGCGAGCTCTCCGTAAATTCGGTTGATTTCGTGGGCTGTTTTCTTTTGTTCTTCGAGGAGTTCATTCTGTTTTTTGATAAATCCTCGAAGCTCATTCATCTTATTGGAAACATCTTCTGCATCCAGGTCTAGGCTATCGTTGCTGGGGCTATTCGCATCTTCATCTGCAATATCTCCCTCTTCGGATTCAACAGCGTTCTCTACCTCTTCAATCGGTTGTTCTACCACCTCCACCTTCTGCATTCTTCCATCTACCATCGCTTCTATCACCTCCACCACCTCCACCACTTGTTCCTCCTCCACTGGCTCCACGTCTTTTTCTTGTTCCTCCGCCGCATTTTCGTGCGGCACTTTCGGCTGCACGAAATTCTCAGCTTTCAGTTCTTCCGCAGCCGTTTCACCGATACCAAGAATTGCAAGAAGGTCTGTTGTCTTTTTTGTCGGTTTTTCGTCAGTGGCTTTCTTTTTGGCTGCACGCTTCGCAGCCTTTTCAGCCTTCTCTGCTTCGGCGGCTTCCTTTTTGGCTGCACGCTCCGCAGCCTTTTCAGCTTTATCTGCTTCGGCGGCGGCTTTCTTTTCCTCGATAGCCTTCTTTTTGATCTCACGCTCTGCAGCCTTGCGCGCCTTCTCTTCCTCGGCGGCTTCCTTTTTGGCTTTGCGTTCCGCAGCCTTGCGCACCTTCTCTTCCTCGGCGGCTTCCTTTTTGGCTTTGCGTTCCGCCGCCTTCAGCGCTTTTTCTTCTTTACTTATTTTTTGTTTTTTTTGAACAGTAACCGCTCCTACGGGCGATGGCGCAGGAGTTTTCGCAACCACCTTCACGCCATAGCACGTGGTGGAGTTCGATTCTTCCTCGCCTTCACTGTTACTCGCGCTTTCGACATGGTAGGCGGGTGAGCATATGGGCTCTTCCTTGATATGCGTCGCAATAGGGATAAGGGTAGTAATACTAGACATGATATTGTTTGGTGCTTGTTAAACAGCGGTTGAATGGTATGTCTTTTTCATTATGAACGAAAAAGTTTTCAATTTTTTTTTTTGACGATCCGTTTTCGTATGAAAATTTCGTATCTTGTCTCACATCAAAAAAATTGAGGGAGATTTCGTAACGTTGCTTTTTAACATCACACCCTATACGGCATCTTTAAGATCCACATCACCATCCTAAAAAAATGCAAGACTTTGATGACAGATATAAGATATTCGTGGGCTTGTCGGGCGCTACGCACAAAAAACATCAACACGAAGGTATCCGTTGGATGCTGGACAACGAATTGATTCGAAAGCGATTTGTGGCGGGAAACATGCGATTCAAATTTCCACGTGGCGGTCTTCTGGCGGACGAGATGGGATTAGGCAAAACGATTCAGTTGATTGGTCTCATGGAGCTTAGACCAGTCAAAACTCTGCTTGTTCTACCGTTTTCGCTGCTGCAGCAATGGAGAGAGCAACTGGTGCGGTTTACTGGTCACGAACCAGTTATATATCACGGAGCAAATAAATCAAAGGTAAGTTTGGAGTTTTTGAAGAATGAGGCGAGGCTTGTCGTCTGCACCTACAACGAAATATCAGGTAAGAATACGGGCGACCTCGTGCAGTTCATGTCACTTTTGCATCTTGTGAAATGGGACCGCGTGATTTTCGACGAGGCGCATCATTTGAGAAATAGCGTGAGTATGCTTTCCGTAGGAGCGAAGGTGCTGTCTTCAAAATCCAAATGGATGTCCACAGGAACGCCCATTCACAACAAGATAGAGGATTTCACAAATCTCTTTGACATCATAGGATATAATGAGGTTGCGACATCGAACATTGAGTTCTTGAAATCCCACGCGTATTTGCGGCGGACAAAGGAATCTATTCGTCTTCAGCTTCCAAATCTAACGCAAGAGATGGTCTACGTGGATTGGACCAATGACGAGGAGCGCAAGATTGCAGAAGATATACACAGTTCCTTTAACTTCTGCAAACTGAAATTTGACCGAGAAGTCATAGATGAGGTTTTGTCGATATTTGAAAAGGGGATTTTCGCAAAATTAGCAAGGGCACGGCAGACCTGTGTCATGCCCGAAATGCTTAATGGATGCACGGGGTTGAAATTGGAAATCAGCAGCAAATTGGATGCGGTTGCGAAACACATTCTCGAAAGAAGAAATACAGGGCTAAAGTTGGTGTTCTGTCATTATCGCCGCGAGCTTGACGAATTGGAGCGGCGGTTGATTCTGGAAAACATGAAGGTTTCAAAAATGGACGGGCGCACGAGTCATAAGGAGAGGCAAGATATTCTTAAAATCCCCGTTGATGTTTTGATTCTTCAGCTGAAAACGGGATGTGAAGGTCTAAACCTTCAAAAGTACTCTGAGGTTTATTTCACGAGTCCGCATTGGAATCCTGCCATTGAAAATCAAGCAATGGCACGATGTCATAGAATTGGACAAGAAAAACCTACTAAAGTGTTTCGGTTCGCGATGAAGGGATTTGATGAGAGCGGGGAGAGTTTGTCGTTGGACCAGTATTGCAATAAGATTCAAGAGTTGAAACGGGGGTTATATGGGGTTATATAGAATGGAGTTTAGTTTTGTTATTTTTTATTTTGTTTTTGTGAAGATTTCTTATTCATTTTTTTCTTCTTTTTTTTGCCTTGTACATACCGCGTTTTAACACCTTTCCTTTTTTTAGAACCATTTTGTCTTTTCGGTTTTATTCTACTTGCCTTTTTACCTCTTGTAGACTGACGTTTTAACACTCTGCGTTTTATACTTCCTGAACTATTTCTTAAATTATCAAGATATCTGTTTATAAACGTTTGCCTCTCCTGGCTTGCACTACCATAAGGAGTTCTTTTATTTTCTAAATACTTACGATACATCCACACCTCACGTGGTAGTCTAATATCTCCTTTGAGCAGCAGTTGATCCAAATAAGTCGTTCTATCGAGGTTTTCTTCTCTAGCTTCGTAATCGATAGTGTGTAGTAATTGAGAATTATCATTCATTAGTGCATCAGTAAGATGTTGGGACATTATTTGCATCATATACTTTGGAGTAAAGTTAGAATATGGATCTTCTTTTGGATCTTCATTCTCGTCGTTCATATATATATATAAATATAAATATTAATTATAATTGCAGGATGTATTCATGTAAAAATGTCTTTGGAATATGTTTACATGAATACATATTAAAACCAATCCCACAAATTATATTAGGATGGACATCGACTTAAAACGATTAGAGAAAGGACAACTTATAAAATTCAATAAAATACTCCGTAGACTAAAGGTTTCAGACATTTATATTGACCGATCCTGGGGTTTAAATTATTATCACGAACAACTTTTTAATGAAATGCATAACGAAAATGTGATCATGTTAGTGATAGAAAATATGGGAATTGCCGTTACCATGTCTAAATATCTAGCAAATCAGTTTGGATATCTAAAGGACGTGGCAATGAAATATGGAGAAGCCAAACATATTTTTCATTATAAAATAAATATTTATTACATAGACAATAACTGGGATACAAGCACCTGGTCTCTTTATCTACTAAAACGTTTTCATAATATGATGAATGACTGTGAAAGAAAATCTTTGGAAGAATTAAGAAAACAAAAAAGATCACTTTCTTTTAACAGAGATTATGTAGATCTTTCTTTTTTAGAAGCAATGGCTTGGGAAAGTCCTCATATAGAAGAAATAAAGCTAAGGCAACAAAATCCAGAAACTATTGCTGTTCCACATATCGAACATCTAGAACCTATTCCTTACCAACCCTAAAAAATATTGCAACACATTTTCGTGGGATATTTTTCATTAAAGTTGTTAAAAGAAAACCTGAAGAGAGTGTTTGTAGAAGTTTCTAGGAAGTTTCTGCACCCCTCTTTTTCGCATATTTTCTGTATTAAATCGTGGAGTGGTTCTTTTACATTAAAGTTATTTAAGTTATCGATTTTTACAAAGGGAGTAAAATCTTTTAAATACTTTTCATAAATAGTTTCATCTAGAGATTGCCATTTATTGGCAACAATGGTAATGGGAATATCGTCACCCACTTTTTTTTTAACATCTTTTACCCAATAGTCAACGTTAAGTATTGAAGATATCTTGGTGCAGTCGAAAAATATCAAAGCCCCATTTATATTTTTATAAAATCGTTCAATTATACTTCTAAATCGTTCTTGTCCTGCAGTATCCCATATTTTAAGTTTAATTTCTTTATCGCCAAAATCTAACGTTAATGTTTCAAAATCTACTCCAATGGTTGTTTGTATATTATTAAAATATCCATGTTTACACAACTGAATATAACTTGATTTTCCTACCTCTGTATCTCCCAAAACTATTATCTTCAATATCTTTTCATCTGTAGCCATATAATATAATAAGGATTATTATTATATTATGTTTGTTTCTTTTTTCTTGGAAAAAAATTGTATAACAGGATTGTTATTATTAATAAGAAAATGAAAAAAATACTAATATGAACTATTAATGTTGTTCCAAATATGGAAATTAAAAAGGTTAAGGGTTTATTTGATTCTGTATTAGCTCCCTCTAAACCTTCTGTATATCCAAGTAATTTAAAACACGTTTTATCCACAAACTGAATTACCGCAAACAATAGAAACGAAATACCAACTGCAAATAATGCTTTTTTATAATACGCGTTCATATGTGTATATATACATATACACATATAAATTATATAACAACATTGTTTAAACATATAGATAATACTATAAACAATGAAACTTCTATATAAACCATATTTTAGTCCCATGAAAATGGTGCCTATTTTCCAAAAATATAAGACCCTTTCTGAAAAAGCATTTAAACCTCTTTCCACTTATCATAAAATTTGTTTATCTGTTATTATTCCCCACGCATCAACCGACGTTTTAGTAAATTCGAATCATATTCCATATGTTAATTATTTATTTTCATCTTTATTTTTTACTTCCTATGGGATTCGTTTAAAATATTTTCTATTTTTCATGTATTCTGTTTATCATATCCGTAATGATATTCAAGGAAAGTTTGTAACAAAACTTGCATACTCATTATTAGTTCATAGTTCATGGGTTTATTTTCCAGAGTTTTCGTTGTCTTATCTCGCATGGATACACGTATTCATTCATTATAATAAAATATTTCCTATGATATCGATAACATCAAAGATTTCTATCTTATGTTTAACCTTTTTTGTCTATTTGATTATTAATAAAATAGATATTAACGAAGTTGTGCAAAAAGGATATTGGATTCCCTTTGTAATTGGACATATTATTACTGTGAATTAATTCCAGGATTGCGTAATACATTCACGTCGCTTATTTTTATTTTTATTTTTATTTTTATTTATATTTCCATTTTCCAATTCGCTTATCACATTGTCGTCACAATACTCTTTTTTAGATAACCATTCTTGTTGTCCTGCATTAAACCAAAGAGTTTCCAAATGTATTTTATCTTCTTTATGTTCCTCTTTATTTTTAAAAGGGTCCAATAAATGTTCTAAAAATGGATTTAATTTTTCGGGATCCATTAAAGGTTCGCAACAGTTGCTTCCCAAACAACCTTTGTATTTACTGTATTCCTGATAGGTTATCATTTTTGGCTCGCAGAAAAAATTGCAGATGCTCAATCGTTTTTTAATCAGTTCTGCATTTTTAATTTCTTGTCTAAACATTTGATCAATCATAGAAAATGCAGATTTCAACAGTAAGACATCCTTGATGAGTTGTTTTTTCTTTTCATATAATCGCATCAATTGATACTTATATTCCCTTGACATTACCATATTTTTTGCGTGTTGTTCTTTTTGAACCTGATTTATATACCGTATTTCATTTTTGACATTTTTTAAGGATGTCAATGTTTTTTTCCTTTGATCATCTATTTTTTTAATAACCGAAAATACATTTGTATTATAAATAACTGGATATCTATATCTTATTGCTCTTGGTATAATAAATTGGTTTGTTTCCTTAATTTCGGTAATTTTCTTTTCCACATCCATTAGTTTTGTAACCACACTAACTTTATTTTTACTATTAAGATTATTAAACAGTAAAACATTTCCGGACGTAAATTCAACACTTGATTGTAATTTATCATACTGATGAGAAGATATTTTATGTGCCTCTGATGCGGCTTCTAATTTCAGGTAATTTACAAGGGCAAGAAAAAAGGCAATAAAGGCATTGATAATAGATATTCCTATTCTACCATAGGGATATTCTTTTAATATCTCCGACAACACAGATGCAATTGCGGAAAAAAAGATGCAAGGAAGCATTAATAAATACAATCGACCCTCCACATAAGATTTTGACTCCATGTATATTATTTTTTGTCCCTTTAAATATCCCGCTAAAATATCTAATGCTGCAGAATACTTTTGATTTTCATCTAAATATAATGTGTTCATTTCATTTTCTACAGCTTTGAAATTAAGCTTTTTAAATTTCCTACCTATTCTTTCTGTGTTTATTTTTGTCATATCCTCTTTGAAGGTTTCTATTTCAAATATTTGCATTTCAATTTCTTCAGGACTTTCATCCGTATTTACTGTATTTGTATCATCAGAGTTTGTGTCTTCAAAACTACTAAGACTTTCATCTTCATTTTTTGTTTCTGTTAATCTTTTCCATTTATTAAAATATTTGTTTTGAATATTTTTATGGATTTTTTGATTGGTCCTATTCAATGAAATATCCATTTATATACTTATTGTAATAATTATACTCCAGTTGATCCGAATCCTCCTTCGCCCCTTGTTGTTCTACCTAGTAGATTTATATCTTTCACAAGAATTACTTTAAAAGCAGACAAATCGTTGCTACATATTTGAAGTACCCGCTGATGTTTCTCTAAAACGGGTTCTATATTTTCAAAACCATCGAAATATGGTGGGTCAATATCAAAATAGGCACCTATATTTCCTCGATATCCACTATCAATAATCCCTACGTTATTTGCAAGTCTTACAAGAGTTTTACTAATACTAGACCTTGGATAAAGATAATATGGCATAGGATTACTATTACTAAAATCAATACCGTCTTGATTTTCAGGTTCAACCCGGCAAGATTCCATATTTTTAAACATAGCCGCTTTAATTTTATAGTCTATTTTTTCCGTTTTTTTTTCAGGTGAAAATTCTCTAGGAAGAAACAAATCAAATCCAGAATCAGGGTAAAGATTGTCCACGTTTGAATTGTGATTTTCTATTGCATTTTTATATTTTTCTTCTAATTCTGTGTCAGGAGAATCTAGCGCTATAAAAAGAAATTGTCCTTTCCATACAGGTACAAATGTATTAGGGTCATGGTGCCCCTCAAATTCAATTCCTGCCGGAAGATGTTGACGATTTGGATTATAAGTGTCACCGAAAGTCGCCATGTTAATTAAAATAACATGGCTTTTTTTTATTTCAATTTTACAATATAAAATTGAAATAAATTAAAATACTTTAATATTTGTTAAAATCATATGACATCCTTGTCCAATAAACACGATAGACTTATTTCAAATACTTTCGACGAGGCGCTCCTTTCTCCATGTAGGTCACGACATGGATGTGTAGCAGCCATCAATGGAAAGATTATAGCAAGAGGACACAACAATTATCGACAGCACTCACAAGACGGTATTATGAATAACCCGTTTAGTTGTCATGCAGAAATGGACGTATTACGGAAATGTTTACAAAAGATTAGTGTTGAAAAAATGAAAAAAATAACCTTTTACGTTACAAGAGTTACTTGTGATGGACAAATAAAAAATTCTGCTCCATGTGCAGATTGTTTGCAACAATTACAAAAATACAACATAAAAAGAATTATTTATTCTACTGATGATGCAACATTTGTTTCTATAAAACAAACTGAATATAAGACCAATTTTAGAACTCGTTGTAGAAAAAATTGCTGTGATCGTGGCAAATATTTCTAATAGTTACCAGTTCCATTCATTTCCTGTTTTCTCTCTATTGGTATATGGTCCACTTCCATGTGTATATACAAAATCATCATATTGTTTTATTTTTTCTTGTGAACTCCAATTTTTAACACATACCGCTTGAATATTAGAGTCCCCCCATCGTTTTAACTTAATGTTGTCCGTTTTCTCAACCGCATCAAAAAAATCTTTTATCTCTGGATTTTCCCAGAATTTAATCCTTGTAGTATGAAAATTATTATAAAAGTTTTGAATAGGATATAACTCCTTGTTAAAATAGTTTTTACAAAAAGGAACAAAGGTTTGAATCGTGGGTTTATGAATATCCTTCTTTCTTCTTATAAAACCATAATCATAACCGTTTTTATGCATATCTTCAAATATATCATACTTAATTTCAGTTTCAATAAAGCTGTCATCATCCAGGCGCATGGCATAGTCATACTGTTTTAAATACTTATATACTGGATAACTATAGAATCTGCACATTTTATTAAATCCTCCACATTTTTTCCAGGGGTCTTTCATTCCATTTGTCATGTCTAATACATTCCAATCTTCGGAAATATCAACAAAGCTAATGTTTTCTTTTCCATCTGATTTCTCTAAAATATATTTTTGTTGATTTTCATCAATATTTCCTTCGTGAAAAATAATAAGTGGGTAATTATAACGATTATTAAAATTCACATGAATTAAATTATTTCTTTTTATTACATCATCATATTTTTTTAAATCTTTGTGTCCTCTAATAAGACCCATAATTACACTGTTTTTATAATCTTTTGTAGTCATATAATTATGAATAACATAAATAATTATATAATTAAACTAATCATACTATAATTAGTCACAGTTTCCTGTGCATGCATTATGATAATAACCTGTATTTGTTTTGTTATAATTGATTAAATCTAATGCCTGTTTAAAGTTTTGTTTTCTGCAATTATTATCTCCCGCATTATGAGTAGGAGGGAATGGTTTTTGAAAACCACCTTTTGGATCTGTACATATACTTCCGCGATCTGCAATGGCTTTTGCATTATATTCTTCTGAAGTCATCACTGGATTTTCATGAACATATCTTGTGGTAGGATAATACTTTCCGCCAATTCTTGATGAACATTCGCTCCTATTATCAGAATCTGTTACTTGCTCATTGTCGCGGGTTGTAGCCTCAATGCGTTTGTTTTTAACATATTCCCCTTGTGAAACATTTCCATCTGGTTCCACTCTTTGAACCCAGTTGTTACATATGTTTTGTATTGTTCCGCCACGTGGTTTATTATCACAATCTACAAGATGCGATACATCTGTTGTAACCGACTCCTTCTTTCTACGTAATACATCCCGCGACGAAAGAACTGACTTCTTTATATTTGTTGAATTGTCATAATTACAGGATAAATTAGATTTTATTGCTGCATGATTTTTGCCAATATAACCCATGTTTCTACGATGTCCATTCAATGAAAACGTTCCGTGCTTTGTTTTATACGTTTCCTTTGTTTTTCTTTTTAGTGTAGCCAATGACATTTATTATATAACTATATTTAATTTTATAATAAATAATATTTTTTATAGAATAGTTCTTGTATTCTCTGTGAATGCTCTAAATCAAATGTTGATTTAAAATGACTCAAATACTTATTAATTAATATATCATTCTGTATTCCCTTTATTTTATGTTTCGTATGTTTCCTACGATTTTTCATTCGATGTATGCTTATAATTAATTCCTTTGATGTTTCTTTTGCATATTCCAAGAATGGTGAATGACCACATTTTAAATCACAGGATGAATCCGGAAACAATGTATTAATAAGTTTTTTGTGATCTCCTATTATAAAATCATCCTCTCCATAAATTACAGTAAATGGTATTGATATTCTTATGAAATCACTTACAATAGGATGATTCCATCTTCCACCAGATATATTTAATGTTATAAAATCACTAAGTATTTTTTTACCCCAATCATTGTTTGGATAATGACCTATTATATAATTGTAATGATTGGATAATTTGTTTTCGGTATAAGATGTAAATAACTCGCTGCACATTACTCCCAAATTTCCCAAAGACGATGGAAATCTTGCATTTTTAAATACAAAAGCTAAAGGTGCTCCATATTTTGAAAAAAATGGTAATAATCCCGCAGGTTCTACAAGAATTACCTGTTTTATACCTGTTTTCATATGAATACAATAGTTTCCGGCAATAAATCCACCAAATGAATGTCCTATTAAAATAGCATCCTTCAATCCCTTTAGTCTTAAATAATTTTCAATCACCTTATTGTAATATATCATTCCAAGATGATGATATAATAAATTTCCATCCCTATTTACTATATTACTGCGCCCAAATCCAGGTATGTCAATTGCATATATGTCAAAACATTGCGACAAATATTCGTATATACTTGATATTAATGTCGCTGAAGAATTCACCCCGTGTAAAATAACCAGTGTATCTGTTTTCTTGTTTTTACATTTTATGTATATACTATGCAGTCTTGTTTTATACAATTCTCTATTTATATAGAATTCTATATAATCTGTGTTATGTGAATAATCTATATTCATTTTTTTATGAATGATTATTTCATTTTCTAAATTCTCTAACTCTTCATAATCCGGAAAGTCCCTGTAGCGAACTTTGTAAAATATGAAAAATATAGAACCTAACACAAATAGAAAAGGAAATAGTAAAACAATTGTACATGATGAAACCCCTATTATTAACCAGAATATAATACTGTAGGTTATTGTAATTATAGATTCACTTTCATTAAGAAAGGGGTAATTGTCGTCCAAAATAGATATAAGTTCTTTAAACATATTATATTATAATCAATGTCATATTTTTAACATCATTATTGAAGATATCTTTTAAAAACCAATATAGTCCACAAGGATATAATCTTTCTTGTAAATCCTGATTAAATTCTAAGGTCTTATTTTCTGGAATAAGTAATTTTAATGCGAACAACCCAAGACTTTTATATGTAAGTTTATAGGGAAATATCATTGGAATAGTTGTTGCATCTATCAATTCTCCGTATAAAAAAGTATCCTCTTTATCTATTGGACTGGTTATAACAATATCTTCATCTCTCAATTCAAATACTTTTTTTGAATTTGTAAAGAGAAAAAACGAATCATTTAATACAAGTACATCCGTCATACTATAATAGGAAATACAACCACTGTCTTCTTCAAGAGCCTTTTGTATATAGACAATATCTTTAATAATCGTTTGTATAATATTGTAGGATACATATGATTTTTTCTTAGATATATATACATCCAATCTTTCGTGTGATTTCGTGTTTATCTTAACACTCTCTCCAGCTTCTTCAAATGAAAGTTGTTTTGATTTTAAGAATTGTAATACTGATTTTCTAAGTTTTGAATTGTGAACAGATAATTCATACATATACTATATCTATGAAATATGTTTTTATTTTATTATCTTTCTAATAATTCATAAATTACGGTTAAAGCCGCGTTTATTTCATAAGATTCTAAATATGGAATACAACCATTGGCTACTTCATAACTGTATCCCAATTCCATTAATTCTTCCATTAAATTTGCCCGTTTAGCCTTCGATGTTTGTTTTATCTTATGTTTTCTTGGTGGATCTCTTTTAACTCCTCCATTTGTTCTTGGACTAAATCTATGAAAAACAACCATATATATAGAGAGAGATATGAAATAAAAAAAGGACTACTATATAGTTTGCAATACAAAAAGCGCGCTGTTCTCTCTATTTAGGAAACGTAACTGTCTGGATCCGCGGTTTCGTGTCGAATCGCGAATAGAATGTTGCTGGAGTTGCCCCCTGTCTGCTTGTTGGAAAGTTCCTTAGCCTGCTCAAACGTTAGCGGATTAGGAAATCCCATTCCACGCATAATCTCTCTGTGAATCAACGTAAAAGGTGCGCGGTCTCCACCTATACATCGCGTCTCCACCATAAACACCGACTTGTAATTCCAGAGACAAACATCAATATGTGTCGTTAGAATAGAACGATATATGCAGTCCCATTTTCCAGATTTGTGATAATTCGTCACAGTTATACGCGACATAATGCAAAGCGCATTTGATATAGATTTTTTCACCTCCTCTGGAGTCATGGTTGAAGGTATAAAATGACTCGTGCGTGGCGCGGGGTCATCAAATACTGGAAATTCAATTAGTTCAACTCCCTCTTCCGTAACCGGATCTATGCTCAAGGGATCCGGTAAAACCTCTTCGGGAGGGAGTTCAACCGATGGAGGATCCCCTATCTTATCTTTCGATGCATCGCTGGTTGAGTTGCGCACCCACCAGAAGCAGTCTTTCATGTAGAATATCCTGACCTGCCCGCCCCCTCCTAAAATACTCGACATGCGTTCTGCATCTGGATTAAAAATATTCCATTTGAGATGCACGAATACTAGAAATTTGTCGTGGCTTCCAAGTGGACACGTCTCGCCGCTGTTTGTTCGTGGAACCATGTCAATGGTCATAATATGACCAAGTTTTAAATCTTGTTCAAGCACACATCGAATAGCTTCTTTGCTTGTCTCCGGAAGAACTTGTGGGAGGCAAATGGTAGAAATGGTTGCTTCAGTGGAACTCATGGTAAAATATTGGATGATATCTATTTCCACATGTCACGAAAATAGTTTCAATTTTTTTGAAGCCTGGAGAAATTTCATTGTCTTTCCGAAACGCAAGGGCATGGATTACATACTTTGCAAATGAATACAAATGGATATGAGTCATATTTTCCAACAGAACACGTGCTTGGAATAGATACCATATGACAGGTTAATCGTCCATCATTTGCTATAGTATATTCCTAAAAAAGTTTTCAAATTTTATTCTTCAATAATTGGCTGCTCCCAGAAAGCTGGATCAAAATATACTAATATACCAATTAACGTATATGTGCTGAATATAAGCATGATTGGCACCATTTAATTTATAAATACCATTATTATTTATTTCAATTTTCTTATTTTAGTATATTTCTATTATATGGAACTCGATCATAAGTATTGTTTTATAATTGGTTTTGCTGTTTTACTGATTTGGGTAGTATGTGCTAAGGTTATACGGAAACGTCTTCAAACATGTTTATGATTTATTTACTTAATAAAATATCCTGTTTTTTTATTATTTTTAATAATTTTTTTTTCCATATTATTTTCCTGGAAAAACTCATCCGTTGCTCTACGTTGTCCGTCCCAATGAAAATAATCATCTAATATAACTATTCCACCATCTACTACTTTATGATATAATTTTTCTAATTCAAATTTACTAGATTCGTACCAATCAGTATCTAATCTTAATACACTAATTTTATCCGGTATATTTTTTTCTTCTAATAATGTTTTCATAACATCACCTTTAATAAAATGTAAGTTTTTTTTTGGGTAATTAGTTTTATATACACTATTTTGTACATCTTCTAAACTACAATAACACCATGAACTTGAATTTATACCCGTTTTTTTTGATTCCCAAATTTTAATAACTTTTTTATTATTCATATGATAAACAGGATTTTTTGTTGAATAATCATATTTACCAGGTTTAGTTAGACCTTCATATGTATCAAACATATAAATATCTATTATATCTAAATTATTTTGCAGTATAGTATTACAAGCTAGAATTGGATGCTTTCCACTCTGAACACCACATTCTACATAGCTACCTTGAATTTTGTTTTTTTTACAATACAAAAGTGCCTCGTGTGTATCCATATATATATTATTCAACAATAAAATAAAAAATTTAATTTAAATTATGATTATTAAAAAAAAATAACAAGCATAATGTATAGAAGTCGCAGAGTAATCGAACAATATCCAACCACTGTTTTGTTGTTTGTGCTTACAGTTCTTTTTGTAAGTATGTCTCTTATAATACTCATTTAAGTTTAAATAAAAAAGTGTTACTAGATGATACGCTTAACCCACCCCCTCTCTCAATACTTACTTTTTCTCAATTTACGCTGTGTCTGTGCTATTGGCTGAGCGCGCCTGCTTTGACCACTTTTGTGGTTCATCTTCTCCGCTCGCAACAGGGGCGCTGCGCTTCACTGCCGCAGATGGCTTTTCTGCGGAAGTCTGGAAGTCAATGAACGGAGCCGGGCGACCGCGGGACCTGTTGTCCTTTGGTGGCGCTGGACGAGAAGCGTGGAGCTTCCAGAACCAAGGATCGTCGTAGACAATCTTGACTTCGCCGTTTCCATCTTCAGCCATCAACTTGGTGCGAACCGCCGTGCCATTTTCCGTCTCCGCCCACGCAATGTGAACGAACACGCGCCAGTACTCTTCGCCGCGTTCATTGGTGCGCGGAACCATGTCGATGCGCACGATGTCGCCGAGGTCGAGCTTGCCGAAAATCGCAAGAATACGTTGCTGAGTGATATTTTTGAAGACGCGAGGGATCACAATCGCCGGTTCCGTCGGCTTTTTGTCACAGAAATTTTCCGATGCGTAACGAGAGTTGGTCATTGATGCCATGGTTTGATGTGAGATGCTCTTCTGGATAAGCACGAAAAAGTTTTCAATTTTTTTTTTTCGTTCGTCCTCTTTCGTGCAGTTGCAAGAGTTGAAAGATATAAATAAAAAAATGAAAATATTTCAAATTTTTTAAAATAAACGGTAAACTGTTAAGGGAATTAAGTGCAGAACTTTGTATATAGTTCGTTTAGTTCATCGCCTTCGACACTTGAGATACGTTCATTAATAGCACTGATAATAGCATCGCGCTTTTGTTCTTGTGTCATTTGAACATCAGAATATTCAGCATTTTCCATTGCTTGTTTCCGTTGTTCTTCATTCATCTCTCGCCATTCGGCTAGGTTAACATGAGCTTCTTCTGCATTTCTTATCTCTTCCATTGTTTGTTCCTTTTGTTCTGGTTCCATATCTCGCCATTCGGCTAGGTTAACACGAGCTTCTTCTGCATTTCTTACCTCTTCCATTGCTTGTTCCTTTTGTTCTGGTTCCATATCTCGCCATTCGGCTAGGTTAACATGAGCTTCTTCTGCTTTTTTTATATCTTCTACTATAGGTTTATTTTCCTTTTTACAATGTGCCACAAATCTTGACAATATACGTCCTAAAAATTTAATGCATGATGATAGACTATCATAGTCACTAGATTTAATTTCTTTCGATGACGATAGCCCGAGTAAACCTGTCATTATTTTAGGAGAATAATCAAAGAACATAACAGTATCCTGACCGTGATTATCACCACCCTTATTAGCCGTGATTCCATTTTCATAAACCCTTTGGTTATGACTAATAACTAGAGATTGGTTAGCACGGTGGTTATTACGAATGGCTTCGTCTCTCACAATATTACAATAACGGTAATTATACATGGGTATGTCCCAAAGGACAATAACCCCAGGTCCTAATGACCGAATTTTGTCATCATAATTATTCCTTTTTCCTATGTTTTTCATACAAAGAGTGTTTCCTGAGTCATATTCTCCGTATTTTGTTTTGTCACCAAAATCCATTTTACAAACAGCCTGAAATAAATTACTATTTACTCCAGGCTTTAAATGTATAGTTGCTTTTCCTGATAACATTCTTTCATCATTCTTATGTTGGTCAAAGTAGTCCTTTGATAAAATAGGCAATTCTAATTCTATTTCTTCATCATTAATATATAAGTTAATTTTTTGTAAATGTGACGGATAAAGAGATTCAATTGTTTGTTTAATTTCCACTCTAGGTATATTTTTAAATTGTGATCGAATATTAGTATAAATTATAGTAGAACCATTATCATTACCATGACGTTCAACATATTCTTCATAAGTTAATGGCTGGTAAGGAGGATTAAAACTTTTGCCAGAATTTTCTGTTTTACACATTTTATTAAAATCACAATTAATATCGAGATAGAAAGCTTCCCCTTGTTCATTGAATGTTCTTGTAATAAGTGTCATAATATCTGAAACAATTATACCAGAACTTTTCCACCCTTTCCCATAAGTACTTTCTTTATTATCATTAGAATGATCATTAGATACATATGCAAAATTCAATGGATTATCTTTACCTTCCTTTAACAATCCTTTGAATTCGTAACAGTCATCCGTTATTTGGATTTTTGATACTGACCCATCACAACCATCGATTGTAAATTTAACTTTCACTTCATGACCCTCTAATACCGGATAATCCATCATATCCCCCAATATTGCTCGAAACTTTGTTGTTGCATTTTCTTGAATTGTTTGCTTACGAACTCCTTCAAAATGAGGTGATCCTGCGTTAATAAATAAATTTGAACGGGGGTGTGTTGCAGGATGTCGTCCCCGTCGATTTGTATTGGTTGAACTACCCATAATGTTATTTTCATGACCATCAGTATAATTAAAATTGTTCTGTTCTATTGAATTCATTTCTGTTGCCATATTGCGTTTTATTTTTATTATTTATCAATAATCAAGTTCAATTTTTTACAAAATTAAAAAATAAATTCATATGAATAAATAAAAAAGTATCTAAATAATTGCTAAACCCTACCCAAACCCAATCTCTCAAACTGTAAATCGTGTTCGCCGTTATTTCGAGTTAATATTCTTATGCGTGCCAGTTAATGTGTTGTTCAAGTTGACTGAATGTTGGTGGAGGGGAAAGTTTATCCCCCTTTTCTTCTGTTTCAACCGGCGACCCCTCGATTTTTTCGGTTGAACTCATGTTCTCCGAGAAGTCAATGAATGGAGCCGGGCGACTGCGGTGCGTGTTTTCCCTTGCTGGCGCTGGGCAATAAGCGTGGAGCTTCCAGAACCAAGGGTCGTCGTAGACAATCTTGACCCGGTTGTCTCCGTCGGTCTTCAACAACTTAGTGCGAACCGCCGTGCTGTTTTCCGTGTGAGCCCAGGCAAGGTGTATGAACACGCGCCAGTATTCTTCGCCTAGATCATTAGTCCGCGGAACCATATCGATGCGAACGACGTCGCCGAGGTCGAGCTTGCCGAAAATCGCAAGAATACGTTGCTGAGTGATATTTTTGAAGACGCGAGGAATTACAATCGCCGGTGCCGTCGGCTTTTTGTCAGTGAAAAGAATAGATGCGTAACGAGAGTTGGTCATTGATGCCATGGTTTGATGTGGGATGCTCTTCTGGATAAGCACGAAAAAGTTTTCAATTTTTTTGGTTGACCGACCACTTTCGTACATTTAAAGATTTTTTTCCGTTTAATTTCAAATTATTTTTATTTGTAATTAATAATTCCGTTATGAAATCATGGGATGGAATAAGTGTTTCCTGATATCCACAAATAGACGAAACCCACAAGAAACGCATGTGCAATTCCATGACAACAGATGAAAATTTGTCTCGATGTTCGAGACCACCCTTTAATTCATAAATTAAATTACTTATATCCGTTGGAAGCATGTTCATTTATATTTTATTTTTAAAAAAAATTGAAAACATATTACATAAAAGACTATATGTATACTCCACAAAATCAACCAATTTTCACCCCAATCTCCATGAAGTATTTCCGCGAAAATTCAAAAAGGTCTGGAAAATATGTTACCCCTAGAAGACGTAAACGTCATGAACCAGAGGAATGGGTTAGAAAAGAATCGAAACCAGAAACATTTAAAAAAATAGACAATTCCGGTGAATCCTTTCCTGCTTTATCGAACAATACCCAAAACGCAAAAAAGCAAGAGATGAAATATGACATCAAAAAATTATTTGAAAATCGTCGTTATAAACGAAAAAAAAAGAACCAAATTCCTGAGGGATATGTAAGAATATATTTTAAAAATGGCAAACCTTGCAAAGAACATGGTAAACTAGGAACTCCTCCTATAAATAATGACGAGTATACTTACTACAAGAAAATGCAAGAGCTTGACGAGCGAGAATTACAAGCCGAGGAACTGTCTGAGTTAGATGGGTATAAAAAGGAATATATTCCTTATTGGATTGAGGAAGTAACTGAAATAGACGATTATCAAGAAGAATGCCTTGAACATTATTATAGCACGGAGAGTGATTATGATGATGATTTAACCGATGAGGATCTTGATTTTTATGATATGAAATAAGTTAAATATAACAATACATAATAAATGTTCAATATAATGAATATAGATAAGTCGTGGATTAAAAATTTTAAGCATCAAGATAAAAAACTAACATCGTCTATTTTTGATATTAAACTCATTTTTTTATATATTAGTAAAAATAACGAACTGGAATATATTAAAGAAGGGTCAACCTATATATTACAGTCTCCCTTTTTTGATAAGAAAGACGTTATAAAAAACATAAAAGAAAATGCAGTTATACATAAAAAAAAATATAAATTACTATCTCTTTTAAAATTTAATATAGATATAGATACGGAAAATTTAGAAGATTTTCTATCCGAAAATCATAATAAGGATTATATGAGTAACCTAACAAATTTAGATAATATTGAATTTAATAATTCAAGTAAAATGTTCAATGATTTGAACAATCTTTTTTTTATATTTTATGAACAACCCAACATTCGAACGAATAACACTACTAAAAAAATAAAATTTACTTCAAAGTCAAATCGAAATACTAAAACAAAACGATTTAAAGATTAGAGAGATATATAAATATCTAATGTCATCTGTTATGGCAGCACTTAATTCGTCATTGCATGAACCGTATACTGTTGGAGAAAACGGACGCAATCAATATGATTGGTCAAAAAAATTAAAAGAACAATTAGTACAAATTCAATTTCAGTTAGTACGTAAGGACAAGAAATATACAGTAGCTAACACTGGTGCGCTTGATGAATTTGAAGAGATTTACAAATATTACTATAATAAAAAAAATAATATTGCGGGTGTTTTACATTTTGAAGAGTCTGTAAGGGTATTAAATATATTAAAAAGACTAACCGCTTTTACAAGAGACATCATAAATGGTAAAGGTGAATATATGCTTGGAATAGAAATGATACATCGTATTTCAAAACATGATCCTGATTCTGCAAAAGTTTTAATACATTTTTTTGTTAATAATTTGGAACACGCGCATAAAAGTAATAGTCCAAAAAATAAAGGAGATCAGGGATATGGTTCATGGAAAGATATTAAATATATGTGGCATCATTTTAAATGGAGTAATGATATGAAGAATTATATACTAGGTCTTGTTAATTCTCAACTACTAAATGATATAAATAATATTTATGTTATGAAAAACAATTATACATATAAGAATCGTTTGCCGGTTAGCCTTGTAGCAAAATGGATACCAAGGGAAAACAGCAAATTTAAATCATTATTTTATGCTCTTGCTGAACACTACCATGTATCGTATTTAAATACTGCAAAAACCTCATATGGATTAATGCGAGCCAAGAAAAAAGCATATACCCAATATAGAAAAACCTTGAGTTTTGCGAATAGGTATCTTGATACAACACAAATCAAACAATGTGCAAATACCTACAGTGAAATTGATTATAACACAGTTACAGGTATTACAATAATGAAGCAAAAAAAGCCATTTTTAAATATAGATAAAGATGGTATGACGCGTTCTAATAAGGAAGATAGAATTAAAGGGGCTGAAAAATTTATGCTTTATTTAAATGAATTGAAAGCAAAACAGAAAAATGTAAAAGGAAAGCGCGTTAGTGTTGTTGATATGACAAAACAAGCCATTCATGCAAATAGTAGAAATTTTTCTACCGCTGAGGTTGAAATAATAAATAGTCAATGGCGAAATTTAATGGAAACGGTAGGCAAATTAAATAATTTTGTAGCTATGGTAGATACATCTGGTTCAATGGAAGGAGACCCGCTTATGGCTTCAATTGGGCTTGGTTGCTGTGTTGCAGAAAAGTCTATATTAGGTCCAAGAGCTCTTACTTTTAATCATGTTCCAGAATGGGTAGACCTTTCCGATAGGAATGGAACAGGTATTTTGAAATTTACAGATTGTGTGAAAAAATTAAAGAGTTCTCCTTGGGGCAGAGGGACTAATTTTACGGCGGCGTTGAAATTAATATGTGAAAGATCGCAAAAATTTGGACTTGATAGTGAAGAAGTGGCTGATATGGTTCTAGTTGTTTTTTCGGATATGCAAATAGACTATCAATCAAACGAAGATATAAATGAACCTATGTGGGATCATATTAAATCCTATTATGCGAGTTATGGATTTAATAAAATTCCAACCATATTATTCTGGAATTTACGATCAACAACTGGGTTTCCTGTAAATTCAAATGAAAAAAATACAATCATGTTTTCTGGGTATAGTCCGGCACTATTTAACACATTTTGCGAAAAAGGCATGAGTGCAATTCAAAATTATACACCTTGGAATTGTTTTATGGAACAAATAAATCACAAACGATATGACTATGTAACTGATTCTACTAACAATAGTTTTTAAAGTTATCTTTAAAATTGGTAAATAATATAAAGTTTATTATTTATTATTCATTATTAAATAGTAATGAATAATAATTTTACAGATGCCTCTTATTCACAAGAAAATGAAGCTTTTTTTTCTTATATAAATAATTTATCTCCCATGAATAATTGGTTGGAACAGTATACATCTCCAAATACTTATCCTTCGATTATTGATATTTCATTCGTTGATGATTGGTTTGATAATGATGTTTCGAACAACAATATGTCTATGGATAATACGGAACTTGATGATATGGAACATGATGATATTTCAGTTAATGATATTTCATTTAATAATTATTCCAATTTTAATTTTGAATCTATTTTTAGGAATACTGTTCAAAATAGGTTTAATGAAGAAGTTTCTAGCATACAAAGTATGGAAGAAGAACCAGAATATAAATTGTTACTAAAAGAAGATGCTGTATCTAGTCTTAAAAATATATCTTATAAAGATTCACAAAAAACTAACGAATGTTGTCCTATTTTAATGACATCATTCGAAGAAGATGATGATGTGATTGAGCTTGGGTGCAAACATTGTTTTGATAGAGATGCCATTATTTATTGGCTTACAAAAGAAAATGCGATTTGTCCAGCGTGTCGTTTTCAATTACCCGAAGAACTCATTAAAAAAGAAGTCATTCATAAAAAACCTTTGACTAGAACACAAATAGAAAATTTTGTAAGAAGTAGGTATGTAAACCAATTAACAAACAGTTTAAATCGCGTTTACGAAAATGAAAATGAAATTGCCATGCAAAGAATACTACTAGATTCATATGCTACTCCTCCTGATGCATCCAATAATGCATAGCTAGCTTAGATGTCATCTATATCTATTTCATCATCTGTATCTTCTTTTTCATTCGATTGCTTTATTTCGTTGCTATCTTCATCGCTCATTTCGTCATTAAATTCTATATCGTTACTAGTATGTTTAAATATAATTTCATTTTCAAAAACATCTTCTTCCTCATTTTCTACAACATTACCAATCTTTACAAATAAATGCCATGGCTTACTTGGCGAATGTTGCTTAAGTTGATCTTTTTCTGAATCTTTGTAAACTTCCAATAAATCGCATTTTTCAAGTTTATCTTTTTTTGCCGTTTCAAAATCTCTACTCCCTACAAGAACCCATGTTCCTATAGCAAGTCGATTATCCGACTTGTGTCTACCGCGAAATTTTTTTCGTATTATACAAAGTCGTTGCTTATCGTCAATGCATTTTACAATAATCATTCCTCCACCAAGTATCTTCTCGCAACAACCATAAACCTCTCCATCATCTTCACTAAAACGAACTCTTCGTGTAGTTGGAACAGCAACATGCTTTCTACCTTGCTTTTTTGCTTTATTTCCGCCGGTTTTATTTTTGACTCCCATTGTGTAATTACTTATTATATCATATATATTTTTTTGTTCAATTTTTTTTTATATTATATCATTGCGTGGAATAAATCTCTCCAATATCTCTTCCATTTTCTTTTCCGTCGATTTTAACACCGATAACTCTTGACACTCTTTTGTTTGTTCATCGTATTCAAAATCATCTTCTTCGTCGACATCTTTCCAATACGGTGTATCTTTCACGTGTTCTCTCCAATTATTCCGCGTTTCTTCCAAAATATTCATATCTTCTAAACCGGTGTCAAATAACCCCATAAACTCACAGGCAATCCCATATTGTCTTCGCTCTTTAAGTATTTTAAAATTCCTCATCGTATGATTACTAAATTCGTCTATACTATTCTTTTCACTTTCACTAAGTGATACTTTTAGTTTTTTTTCGTTTGATTTTACATTTAATTCAAATAGACGAATTAAATATAAAACATAAATATATATAAAAGGGTGTTCATAGCTTATATCCTCATATAATTTTTTATACTCTTCGGTAGGTATCCCCACTTCATCACGATAATATTGTATTATATCATTTGTAAACACTTCCATTTCATTTTGATTTATATTTTTTATTCTTTTTACTGCCCTTCTATAATCTTTTTTAGAAATGTATCTTAGTGTCATGCCATTCTTTCCATATTTTTTCTCCCACTCTTGTTTTTTATATCTTTTTAGCGTATTCGTGTTGTCTTTATTCATGTAATAGTGTAATGTGAATACATCTAAATTATATTTTTTTGGATATAGATTTTTTACTAATTTTCCTATAATGTATTTGTCTCCCGTTTTTTCCCAATTCTTCATTTCAACCTGTATTATATGTATAAAAGATGGATTGTTTAATGCGTAAAAATAAAAATAACATTCGTAAATTAATTCAAAACAATCGCCGCAAAAACCACTGTTATACAACTCATATATCCAAAATAATGACTCCTTTAATTCCCGCTTGGAAATCATGGAATCTAAAAAACTTATTTCCACAAATCGTTTGGGGTACAAATGTATTGTCAAATTCATGATTAAAGTATATCTCCATAATATTATTATTATTCAATTTTTAAAAATAATATTATTTATTTTATTTTCCATATATATATATATGCCACGAAATTCTAGATTTATAGCTGAACTAACTCGGCAAATAAATAAATCCAAAGGTAGGTCTATTAGAGATATATTTAAAACAACTAAAAAAAAATTTAGAATGAATAAAAGAAATACCAGACACCACAAAAAAAGAGAAAACCGATCAAAATCTTCAGGACGATACAAAAAAAGAAAAAAGCATTAATTGTGTAATAGACTAATACCAGATGCTTTTTGAATGTTTTTTAATTCTTTTGTTTGCATTTTTGACTCCAATATAATTTTTTCCAAATTCTCAGGGTCTGTTTCTATATGTGTTACCATTTCATCTTTTGTTAAATCTTCCTTTATTAATGTTATCATTTTAGAATACGTATCCTTAAAACTTAATCTATCTTTTGGGTCAGGAGATATATTTTGTAATAATAATTTTGTAAATTCTATCAAAAAAGTTGATTTAGGTATTTTATTTTTATAGGAAAGCTGAAGTATGCGTAAATATAAAGCACTTACACCATAGTTATCCCATGTTTTATACCCCGACACTAATTTTTTTATATTATTATCTCTTGTTTCTCCCTGTATATCTATATAATCTTTCCCAAACATAAAACATTTGTTAAAATATATATTTTTCAAATTCTGTGAAAATAATTCAAAACATGGATTTACATTTATATGTAAATTAATCATATTACTTATAGTTTCTAAGGTTATTTTTCCCGGAGAATACATTAACAAACATATCAAATGTATATCAAATGACCAAACGTAATAGTCTGGTGCATAGATATAAAAATATTTTTCCACATTTTTTAAACTATATTCACTCATGTCTAAGGAAATTCCAAAATCAGATATTAAAAAATTATTGTTACGATTATCATATAATATATTTTCATTTTTTAAGTCAAAATGCACTATATCCAAGTTTGACAAAAACATAAAGCCTTTTACTATATTTAGATAAGACTGCAATATATATACATAACGATGCTTTACTGTTTTTTTGTTATCAAAAAGTACAGAAAAAAAATCAGGATTTGTTAAATATTCCAGATTTAATATCATATAAGGAATTTTAGAATCCATTTTTATAGGACGACAATTTTCCAATAGTTTTTTATCTATACTCGATAATTCAACATTACAACTTGTTTGATGAACTCTAAAATACTTTTTATAATTTGTTATTTTCTTGATTTTATTACCTATGACAGTTTCATTATTTGATGCATAATTTTTTTTTTGTAATTTAGATACAAAATCCTTAGTATTTTTAAATGTATTATCACAGGGAATTCCAGGATGGTATACACATCCAAAACCACCTTGCGCAAGTAATTTACTCATATATATATTTATTTATTATAAATAAAATATCTATTTTTAAATGTCTTTTTAAATTTATCCAAAATCTCTTTTTCTGTATAATCATATTTTTCTAGTAGTTCATCCTTTTCATTTATAATGATAGTATTTTCCTTGTTGCTTTCAATAAATTCTTTAAATCCATCCGCTGGTTTTATATCTTGAAGCTTTAAAATAAATTCATCTACCAATTCAATATATTCTGCTGAAAGAGGCACATAAGGCTTTCGTTTTTTAGGTTCCTGTTTTTCGTCCTTTTTCTTTTTTAAATAATACCTAGCACTTACATACATTTTTTGATTCAAATCTCCATCAAATCCTAAATCTGTAAGACGTTGATTCTCTTGCTCTATTTTTGCTTCGTTTTCTTTCAACCATTCTTTCCAGGCGTCTTTAAATTCTTTTCGATCATTATGCTCATGCAATTTTGAAAAATAGGATAGTTCATCAATAATATCAGGATGCAATTTGTATCTCCAAATTTTTTTTGTGTCGGACATTTGTATTTATCTTTATATATATATTTAGTATTCAATTTTTTTCTAAAAAGGTATTATAATGTATACCTTGACCGTAAAACCATTTTTAGATCAATATAACAAAAAATATATTAAAATTATTACTATCAATCAAATGCCTACTGGTAATTTAGCACAATACGTTAAACGGATTCAAACCCCCAAATTATCTCCTTTCAAGCAAGACGATTCGTGTTGCTCCAGAAAATGTTGCGAATATGCTCTGTATAAATTTGATGATACTAGTAAATTCATGTGTATTGATGAAATTCCTGATTTATTTACGTATTTGGCTACAAACAACTATACCATTAATTATGAACTCACAAAAATGATGAATGATGGAGAAGTTAAAATAACCGATAAAATACTTTGTTTTTTTTCATATAATGAAAATTGAAAACACGAATTTAAACATAAAATAATAGTATTACCATAAATGGAGCAAGAACTTGTAAATGAATACATAAAATCTCTGAACGACAAAGAAAAAAAAGCATATGAAATTGCTGTGAAGGACCTTGAAAGTTCTTTTGATGTTACAAAAGCTATTGGTTTTCTAAAATTTAAAAAAGAAAAAACCAATAAATAAGTATTTAAATCTTTGTATTTTAACCACGTCTTTGTCTTGCCTTTTTAATGATTTGTTTTCTTGTTTTCCTACAAATTCTTTTCCTGCATTTTTTATTTCTAACCGGAATATCAAATTTTCCACCTCCACTCATTTTTGAAAATAACTTATCTTTATTATTTAATTTATTTATTAAGTTCAACAGTTGATAATTTATTATTGGAATATCAAAATTAGCTTTTGTTCCTCCTGTTTGCGCCGCATTCGTTTCATTTTTATCTTCAGGCGTCGGTGCTGCACCCTCACCTTCAGCCTTCGGTGCTTCACCTTCAGCCGGCGATGCTTTTCCTTCCCCTTCAGCCGGCGATGCTTTTCCTTCACCTTCTCCTTCTCTCTTTCTTTTTTCAGCGTCTGCCGCTTCTTTTGCTTTTTTATCGGCGTCCTCCAAAGTTTCTTTATCTTTTGCTACCATTGCTGCAAATTTTGGTTGTTCTTTCAAAATTGCATCCGCGATTTTCCCAGTAGATGCACCCATGATTTCTCCTACCTTTCCAAGTCCTTTGGATGAATCTGTAACAACTCTCGTGGCGGAATTAAATGCATAACCCGACGCTATTATTAAATTTATCAAACCTCCAAGAAAAGGAATGGCTCCCAAAATAGCACCTAATATACCAATACTGATATCTACACCCGCTTTTGCAAGATTTAAACAAATTGTTTCTAATAAATCCAACGCTTCATTTGTAGCATCTTGTAAAGGGTCTTCCATTGCAAGTAATACATTACCAAAAATTTCGGCACTGAGTTTACCTGTATCTCTTAAATCCTGCATTGCATCTTTATCTTCTGAGATAATTGCCGCAAGTTTTGCAGATTTTATAAGTTTATCCTTTACTTCTGCCGTTAACTCTTCCAATGACATAGATGTAATATCTTTACCAAATGTATAATCAATACTATAAATAACTGCTTCCTTGTATGCATATGAACCCGCTTTTATAAAAGATTTGGATAAATACCAAACTAAATCAAGATAACTTCCCAACATATGACTGAACCAAGTTTCGCCTTTTCTTGTTTTTCTTGCTAATGTATGTCCGGCTAACATACCAATACTTGCGCCTGGAATAAATGCTTCGGATCCTCCAACTTGTTTTTTTTTTGTTTTATTCATAATAATATATTTATATATATATTATTATTTAATTCTGGCTTATGTAATAGACATTATAACACCTAATATAACCAAACCAATAGTTATATATTGTGGATTTTCTTTTAAAAAATCAATGTTGCTTTGAAAAAATGCTATGAATAATAATACAAGTATAAATGACTTTAATCCAACATATGCATGAAAGGCCATATAATGAACAATAATTGGTATAATAATGAATATAAACAACCCCTCAAAAAATCCATTATTAGAGGATGACGTATTCGTTTTTTTTCGTTTATCATAAAATGCCTCAAATCCATAATATCTCACATCATCTGATATAGTTTTCTTATCCGCTTTTGTTTTAAAATTCGTATTTTTTGACTTTATAGGGTCTACTGGATTTACAGATATAATATCCATAAAGGGCTTAATATTTTTTTCAAATTCGGTGCTAAAGTGTTTTGATATATCTTGTATCTGTTTTGTATCTCTACTACTACTATACCCATGACTAAAAAATAAATAATGAACCACTTCTGAAATTACAAAAAGAAGATACATGGAAAGTGAACCCATCATAATATCTTGAATTATTGTTCCATCAGACATAATATATATATTATACATTTTTTTTATAATTCGAAAAGCTAATATCCTTACCTTTATTTTGTTGTTTTATACACATATTACTATATGTTCCGCCATATTTAAAAACATTAATTTTTTCTTTTATTAATTTATCTTCTTTTTTAATGATATTGTAACTTTTAAATGTAGCAAAAACATCTTCCGTTGGTGTATTCTTTTTTTCACTCATTTTTTCTTGGGCTTTCTTTTCTTGGACTTCTATTTTTTTCTTTTCCACTTCTTCATTTATGTTAATATATATATTCTTACAATCATGGGTTATAACATATTTTCTTGCAACTACATCTAAAACAAAATAAGGAATATTTTTTGGAACCTCTGTATAATAATAAAACTTTTTTTCATCCTGTTTATACATCATTTTAATTAATCCATAGGATTCAACCTCTTCTTCTATAAAAAGTTCATCATACTTTTTTTCTGGTTTTAAATCATTATCCTCGAGAGATTCCAGTTCATTTAAATACTTATTTTTAATAAGTTCGCGCTCTGTATTTTTTAATTTTGGTTTATCTGCAACATATCGAAACCAAAAATAATAAATCAATACAAAAGAAAAATAGATTCCATACATAGTTTTTATTTCCATCGTAATAATATTTATTTTATTGGTTTTAAATATTATTTTTCAAATACTTATCCTTCGATTATTGTTGTAGTTTTGTTTTTCTTTCTTCAAACAATTCGGCTATTTCTGTCTGTAGATTTGGAACTTTGATTTTAAGATACGAATTGTTCTTATTTTCTGGATGTAGACATACCAGAAATAACTCTTTTATTTTCTTACCATAATTTCTTTCCAGAAGGGCTTGATATGTATTTAATTGCAAACTGTAATGCCAAAAATTTGAATCTGGCAAATGTGAAAGAATTGGATTGCAGGAGCATTTGCCCCCAAATCCTGTTTTTTTAATTTCTTTTGAACGTTTCCAATCATAAATATGAAGATTTCCAGTTTCATCCATGTAAATCATATCAATAGAACCCGCCAATTTTAGTTCTTTATCCCATATCATCCATTCTGTACGATATGGGATCAAATTATGGGATTGATGAAATTTTTCAAAGTATTTATATTCAATGGAATCATCGTTTACTGGACATTTATTATAAAAACGTTCAATATTTTCGTGCATATTTGTCCCTGCTGTTGCAGCTTCATCTCTATTTTTATTCCACGAAGCCTTGATCTCATATGGTGTCATGCCATAATACTTACTTTCCGTCCACTTTTTTGATTTCATCATATTTTCAATGATTTTATCCGCATTAAATTTTTCAAAATGGGAGTGATTCCATGTCGTAACGGACATATAATCCGAATCACCGTCTATAGTATAGATATGCGGACCTTCATCAAAATGAATATGCGTGTCTCTTTCGTGCGGGTTTTTTTGTTTTAAATAATCCATGTTGTATTTATTTTAACATTCTTATTTTAGGTTCAATTTTGTTTTTCTATGTTTAGTTGTCTTGCGCCCCCCTTTTTTTCTCTTTCTTAACTTTCTTCTTTGTTTTTTTGTGCGCTTTTGGTTTGCATTTGGATAAGGGGTCGGTGTTCTATGAAAAGAAGATTCTTTAAACATGTGCTTTCTTTCTTGTGGTTCATGTATTTTAACCAGTTTTTGCATCATAGGACCTCTAACCTTATCTATATAACTACTAAATGTGTTAATAATATCATTATTTGTAAATTGTTGCTTTATTAATGTATTTTTATTTCGTGCGTTAACATGATATATTTTACCATCTGTTTTAATGCTACTTTCCTTATCTTTTATAACCTTATCGTTAACTTTAGAATATTCTTTAACATATTTATTAGCATATAAAAAATTAGACATTTATATATTAATATAATATAATAATGAATTCAGAAAAAAAACAAATTCCCAACTTAGTTGATATAAATGTATCTAAACTATTTGCTAGTGATAAAAAAGAAAATGCCCAATATGCAAAATATATGGACGAATATCTTGATGAGGATTGGACAACATCCTTTAATCCCAAAAAAGAAGAAAAATATAATAAATATTTAAAAGATGTAAATATAAAATGAAATACTTTATATAATGGATCAAGCTAAAATAAAATTGAAAAATTTGTCATTATCTTCAAATATGAACAAACCCCCCATAGAAGAAATGCCTGTTGAACGGAAAAACGAAGAATTTGTAAAGATTCTCGGCAAAATAGAATTTTTAAAAATGAAAAAGGGAGAATTCATGAGCGCAAAAAGATATAAAGATGCACAAGAGGCAATTTTAAAAAAAGATGCGATTTATTCAGTAAAAGATTTAGAAGGTGTAAAATTCATTGGAAAAAGAATGATCGAGGTTTTAACAGAATATGAAAAAACTGGGAAAGTTGAATATTTAGAAAAGGAAAAGCTAAATCCTGTGAATATGTTCTCAAATATTTATGGAATTGGTTATGTAAATGCACAGAAATTGGTAGATAATGGTATAAAGACCATTGACCAATTAAGAGAAAGACAAGATGAATATTTAAATGAAAAGCAAAAACTAGGATTGCAATATTATGAGGATATATTGCAACGTATTCCACGAAATGAAATTGATTTATACGATAAAGAATTTTATCGAGCGTTTGATTCTGTAAAAAGCAAAACATCTAGCTATGAAATTGTAGGAAGTTACCGAAGAGGTGCAAAAGACTCGGGTGATATTGATGTGATTATAACGGATAAAAAAAATAATGTTGAAGTGTTTAAGAAATTCATACAAAAACTAGAAGATAACAAGATTATTCTTCATCGTTTAACGGATGGAAAATCAAAGGTGCTTGTGATAGGAAAACTGGGAGATTATCCTGCAAGGCGAGTGGATTTCTTATATACTTCTCCAATGGAATATCCTTTTGCTGTATTATATTTTACAGGGAGCAAGGAATTTAACACATCGATGAGACAAAGAGCATTGGACGTTGGGTATAGTTTAAATGAACACGGTATTCATCATATGAAGGGTGGCGTAAAAGGAAAAAAGGTGGATATTGTATTTGAACAAGAAGAAGACATATTTGAATTTTTAAATATGCAATATAAATCTCCAGAGGAAAGAATAGATGGAAGGTCGGTGGTACTAAAAACGGATTCGCCGCCAAATGAAGAACATTTCAAAATTAAGAAAAAGTTAGATACAGAAGTTAAACCACCAAAAGGTGTAAAAGTGTTTAAAATCAAGAAAAGAAGAACTCTTAAAAAGAAGGTTGAACCCGTTAAACCGTATGAAGAACATCTGGATTTATTTAGAAAACAAGGAATTGAATACTTAAAATCTCTCGAGATTAAAGAATTGGAAGAGATTCTTCTTGAATCGAACCGGCGATACTATAACGATGTCAAGACGACAGAGAAAATATTTAGCGACGAAGAGTATGATATTATTAAGGAATATCTTGATAAAATAGATAAGGGGAATAAGATTGTAGCGGAAGTTGGGGCTCCAATTAAAAGGGATAAAGTCAAGTTGCCGTATCAAATGCCATCTATGGATAAAATAAAACCAGATACAAAGGAGTTAAGCAAATGGCTGAATGAATATAAAATACCTAATACATATGTGTTATCTTGCAAATTGGATGGAGTAAGTGGGCTTTATGAATATAAAGATACACCAAAATTATATACAAGAGGTAATGGAATATATGGACAAGACGTGAGTCATCTTCTTAAGTTTTTGAAATTGCCAAAAAGAAAAGGAGCGGTTGTTCGGGGTGAGTTTATTGTATCTAAAGCTAATTTTGAGACACATTACAAAGATAAGAGTGCGAATGCGCGAAATTTGGTTTCGGGAATAATAAATAAGAAATCACCAACTGCTGAGGATGTAAAATATTTGGATTTTGTGATGTATGAGGTTATTGAACCAGTAATGAAGCCGAGTGATCAAATGAATTATTTGAGATCGTTTAATTTTAATACAGTGCAGAATCATACAGAAAGTGTTATAACAAATGAGTTATTGTCGAAGTATTTAGTGGATTGGAGAGATTCTTATAATTATGAGATGGATGGAATCATAGTAATTCATGATAAAATATATGAACGTGATTCAGGAAATCCAAAACATGCTTTTGCATTTAAGATGATTTTATCGGATCAAATTGCGGAAGCAAAGGTTTTAGATGTACTGTGGACGCCAAGTAAAGATGGATATTTAAAGCCGCGTATTCGACTAGAGCCAATAGAGTTAGTTGGAGTAACAATAGAATATGCAACTGCGTTTAACGGGAATTTTGTGGAGGAGAACAAGATAGGGGTTGGTGCGATAGTAAAGATTATTCGTAGTGGAGATGTGATACCACATATTATGGAAGTAGTATCTCCAGCAGTGGTTACTAAGATGCCTGATGTAGATTATGTATGGACAGATACGCATATAGACATAAAATTAGTAGATTTTGAATCAAATCCAATAGTGAAAGAAAAGAAAATCACGTTATTTTTCAAAGATTTAGATATAGCTGGAGTGGGTCCTGGAAATGTGCGACGACTCATCGCTGCGAATTATGATACGATTCCAAAGATTTTAGCAATGACTAAAACAGAGTATTTAAATGTGGAAGGATTCAAGGAAAAGTTGGCGGATAAAATACATAAAAACATTCAAGAAAAACTTGAAGAAGCTACGTTAATTCAACTTATGAAGGCTTCCAACATATTTGGTAGAGGACTTGGAGAGAAAAAAATTAAACCTATACTAGATGACTTTCCAGATATTTTAACTAGGAAAGAAACACAAGAAGAAAAGGTAGAAAAGGTAAAATCTGTGAAAGGAATCGCTGAAAAATCGGCACTACTGTTTGTGAAAAACATTGATAAGTTTTTGAAATTCATTGATGAATCAAATTTGAATGGGAAATTGATGAAAAACCAAGAAGAAGTAGAGTATGATGAAGGTCATCCATTGTTTGGAAAGAAGATTGTTTTAACAGAGATTAAGGGGAAGGAACTGGAGAGATTTATCGAATCAAAGGGAGGAGAGGTAGGAAAATCCATGAGTAAAAAAGTATTTTTAGTAGTGAAAAAAGATGAAAATACAAATACAGAGAAGGTGAATGCAGCGGAACTATTGGGTATACGTTCTATGACAGAGGCGGAATTTCGTGCGACGTACATGTTATAACATACTTTACACCTTTAAACATTTTAAATGCTTATTTTTATAAAATTGAATTTAAATATATCACACCATTTATGTATAATACTAGATGATATATGGTCACATTTACAAGATAACATTTCCAAACGGAAAATGTTATATTGGATTGACGACAAGAACAATAGAGGATCGGCGTAAAGAGCATCGCAAGTGTGCAAAAGCGAATGATATGAAATGTCTGTATAAAGCTATAAGAAAATACGATATGATAGATACTTTTCAAATGACAGTAATTGATACTGCTGAAACACAACAAGAATTGTGTGAAAAAGAAATAGCACATATAGAAATGTATAACTCTCACTATATACGTGGAAATGGATATAATATGACTGATGGAGGTGAGGGAATAACGGGCTATGAACGCACAG
>Ga0257110_1000013_pt1 | contig 100189 bp, 116 predicted proteins | sample LP_taG_7_FD_190184 | JGI IMG/M metagenome (GOLD analysis project Ga0257110, IMG submission 190184) | Marine microbial communities from Northeast Subartic Pacific Ocean, Canada - LP_J_2015_P26_10m | ecosystem: Environmental > Aquatic > Marine > Oceanic | place: Canada: Northeast Subartic...
ACTTCTCATCTGCTAGAAACACCTTAACTCCGACCCTATTGAGAGAGGTGAGCATTCTGTTGAACTCATTAGAAACAGGATAATAACTAGCAGAGTTGGGGTAATTACTAGAAATATCAAGGAGAGTCGTGATTTCTTTGACATCATCTGTGCATTCTTGGAGTAACATACACCCCATTGAATGACTGCTATAATAGTCATCTTCCTTAATAGGATCTGCCATCACGGGTGATGCTAATAGCAGCAGACTAAGAATCCATTTTTGCATAATATGCCTCAAAATACTTTACAATTCCAAAAGAAGTTTTATTTCCTTGTGATACCCAATCATGGGCACATTCATAGATCGATTGTGTAGAATATTTGGGAACACATCCTTCCATCGGTCCACCAAATTTTGAGAGAAGAATTTTTAACACTTCTCCTCTTAACTTTAATCGATCTTCTTCATAACGCCAATCATCGTTATTCTTGGGTTCTTCAACTTTCCAAGATCCGCCAACACCTCCGTCCATATTTACAATAATATTATGTCCAGGATTTTCCATTGCTGAATAAGTTATTGCCAGTGATAGTGATAGAAATTACCTTTGGGGGAACACATAGGATCCTCAGAAGGAACTCTATGTGGAAGTTGTGATTGACCTTTAAAATTAGTCCTGGCACCTATAATACCAAAAGCTTTCAACATATTTTTATTGTTTTTGAGTCTTGCAACAACATCTCGGTTAGCAGCAGGTCTCTTATATAGAAACCCCTCATACTGTCCAGGAGCATACACTACATCCGCAACAGTATTGGGATAGAGAGGAGACTTTACTCGATTAATAATTGATGCTGCAACACAATATTCATCAAAAGAACCAAGATGAGTTTCAACTTGAACCGTTCTGGCCAAGTGATCATAATCAACTGCACTAAGTGCCAGAACCATTTCCAGAATCATGATAGTCTTTACGGTAGTAACGTCCCAGGATATTGCTATTATAGTATGCAGGGGTGCCGTCTGTCAAGCTTTCGGAAAGGACAGAATTGATAAAGAGTTGTCGAGTCTCCTCGAAATTAACTCTTCCTTTGGTATCATGTATGGAGATAATTTCTCGTTTATAAGCGGCATTCCCAATCCGCTTGCGTTCTTCATTAAGTTCATCAGAGCTTCCGTAATATTTTTTCCAGTCGCTCTCACTTGTAACTCTCCGACCTCCACTTCTAGGCTTTCGTAGTTGCCAAAAGTATTTGCGGCCGATGTATTGTTTGCCTGATTGCAAATTTGTAATCCGATAGACAAAACCGAAAGACTTACCGATGCCACTAGTAGTAAACGGTTGATCCTGATACGTCCATGGGTTGTCATAAAGAAGTTCTTCATCCTCAATACCTGTATTCTTCAATGATATTCAATACCCGGTCGAGATATTTATGTGCCATATCTCGATCCCCCTGCCATATGGTATCAGGTTCTTCGTATACATCATGTTTTAATTGAAGCACACGATTCTTCAACTCGTCCTTCGTAAGCATATTTTTAGGCATCAGAGTCTATTACCATAATTATAGTTTTCGTAGTCCAACTTCATTGCTTGAAGTTGATTTGCTTGTGCGAGGGATTGGGGTCCCTCGGTAAGCAGTTGTACCTGTGATTCAGATAAGATAGCACCTTTCCAAGAGAGATACGCTTCTCTCCATGTACCTTGTCCTTCATTTTCAATTAACATTAGAGTTGGAATCCAGTAAACGTGTTCTTTTTAACATCCTGCTTGATGCCACCAACAACATAAGATTCAACCTCAGTTTCCTGTGGAGCAACTTGGAGACCCTTAGAAGAGATCCAGTGTTGTGTCCAAGGAAGTGGATTATTCTTAGCTGCAATATCATATACAGGTTTTAATCCAATCGATTTTAACCGACGATTAGCAATCCATTCAACATATTGATGTAAAAGTTTATCATTCAAACCAATCATGCTGCCATCTTTGAAGAGATACTCTGCCCAACGCTTCTCTTCATTGACTGCACGATCATATAAAGCATACAACCATTCTTTCTCTTCATTATAAATTTTCTTCATATCCGGATCATCGCCATTTGCCCAGTTCTTAATAATGTTTTGAGTCAAAACTAGATGCTGGTTTTCATCCCTAGCGATGAGGGATATGATTTTAGCAGATCCTTCCATGAGTTTGAGCTCACCGAATGCAAATGAGCACGCGAAAGACACATAGAATCGTATGCCTTCCAGAACGTTGACATTTGCGACTGCTCGGAAGAGTTTCCGTTTGAGTTCATACCTTTCTTGTTTAAAAGAACCAGCACCGTCAAGCGCATGTTCCCATGCGTTAGATGAACCATACTGTTGAGCGTCTTTGATAAAGAGGTTATACGCTTCTGTGACACTCTCAGCGCGTTCTAAGATACGCTGATCTGTTAGGATGGTATCAAACACACTACTGGGGTTTGAATACACATTCTTGATGATGTAAGTGTAGGAGCGACTATGGATCATCTCCATAAACTCCCACACAGTCATAGCCGCCTCCAATTCAGGCAGAGAACAGTAAGGAATGAATGCCATTCCTGGACCTCTACCCTGAACACTGTCCAACATAACTTGATACTTCAAGTTTGAAGTAAAGATATGCTTCTGTTCGGGACGCAATGATTGATAATCACCACGATCTTTTTGTAAAGAGACCTCTTCTGGTCTCCAAAAATATCCTAATTGCTGAGTTGTCAACCTTTCAAAGACAGGATACTTATATGAATCATATCTTTGGACACCAAGAGGAGCACCAAAGAACATCGGTTGTTTTGTAGTGTCAACTGGCGTCTTGTTAAAGACGGTCATACCTTCAATTTTTTTATCGTTGTTTAGTTTGAAATCCATTTTTTGTATCTTATATTTACTTTATCAAATAGAACAGGACTCGCATTCACTTTCATCAGCATTTTCTAGTTCTGCCATTAGTGATTGTATATTGTCCGGTTTGTCTTCTACCTCATCAGTCTTTTGATCGTGAGTATTCTGATAGTAGGAAGTCTTCCAACCGTACTTATATGTAGTTAATAGATCATTTGCCATGACCGATACCGGCACTTCATTATCTGGATAGTGCTCCGGATTGTATGACCAATTCCCAGAGATTGCTTGGTCAAAGAATTTCTGCATCATAGCAACAATATTGATATATCCATTGTTGTTAGGCATCTCCCACAACAGTGTATAATTATTTTTCAAGGTAGCATACTGCGGTACAATTTGTTTAAGAGGCCCTTTCTTGGACTTCTTAATGGACAAGTAATCTCGTGGTGGTTCGATTCCATTGGTTGCGTTTGACACAACGGAACTGCTTTCCGATGGCATCTGTGCGGACAATGTTGAGTGTCGTAAACCGAACTCATTGATAGATGCCCTAAGAGACTCCCAATCATGCTGCAACTCCGGATTTGAAATAGAATCTACATCCTTTTTGTATGTATCAATTGGAAGAATGCCATCAGCATACTTAGTACGTCCAAAGTTATCACACCATCCTTTCTCTTTGGCAAGTTCGTTGGATGATTTTAAGAGATAGTATTGGAAAGACTCAGAGAGTTTATGAACTGCGTCCCATGCCTCCTGTGAGTCGTAATTATGCCCCAACTTAGCAAGATAGTGTGCAAGTCCAATGAACCCAATTCCAAGCGATCTACGTGCCTTTGTACAAATTTCTGCTGCACGTATTGGATACTCCTGATAATCAATCAATTCTTCCAGAGCACGAACTGCAAGGTCACAGAGACCCTCCAACTCTTCATCATTTCTAATAGTTCCTACATTGACAGCAGAAAGAATACATAAAGCAATCTCACCTAACTCATCATCAATATGATTAAGAGGAACAGTGGGTAGTGTAATTTCTTGACACAGATTACTCATCTCAATCTTATCCTTGAAGGAAGAATGAGAATTGCAGTGGTCAATATTCATGATATACAGACGACCAGTCTCTGCTCTCTCTTTCAGAATGTCCAGAAATAGTTCTTGTGCCCCGACAGTCTTCCTTGGAATAGACTGATCTGATTCATAGCCCACATAGCAATCGTCAAATGCATCAGTACCAAAAGCATCATACAGACCTGGTACGTCATGCGGTGAGAATAAGCTAATCTCTCCATTCGTAATGAAACGTTCGTAGAAAAGTTTTGAAATCTGGATTGAGTAGTCAAGTTTGCGTACCCGATTGTCTTCTGTGCCTTTGTTATTTTTTAGAACGATGATGTCTTGGATTTCTTGGTGCCAGATCGGGAAGTGGACCGTTGCCGATCCACCACGGATTCCATTTTGTGTACAGCATCGTACAGTTGATTCAAACTTTTTAAGGAAAGGAACAACGCCAGTGTGCTGCACTTCTCCTCCACGGATTCTGCTGTTGATGCCACGGATTCTTCCAGCATTGATACCGATTCCAGCCCTTTGCGCAACATAACGGCCAATGGCCATGTCAGAAGTAAAAATACTATCCAAGGAGTCGTCAACATCAACGAGAACACAAGACGCGAACTGTCTGAGAGGAGTTCGTACCCCGGCCATGATTGGCGTTGGGATGTTGATTTTGTGTTTGCTGATCGCGTCGTAGTACCTTCTGACATATGAAAGACGGGTTTCCTTAGGATAATCTCGGAAGATGGTTAAAGCAATCATGATATACATGAACTGAGGCGTTTCATATACCTCATTCGTGCTGCGATCTTGCACTAGGTATTTATCCACAACCTGTCTTAGACCAGCATATGTGAATAGGTAGTCCCGATCATGGTCAATAAAACTATCAACTTTCTCAATCTCTTCCTGTGAATATTTTGAGAAGATAGTTTTATCATATGGTCCGTCATATGCAAGTTGCGTGATATGGTCAATCAAACTTGGCAACTCACTCGTTCTTCCATAGAGAGATTTTCTAAGAGAGAAGAGTAGAAGCCTTGCTGCAACGTATTGATAATTGGAATGATCAAGATCAATAAGATCAGATGCAGATCTAACAAGGATCTCCTGAATTTCGCCAGTAGTAATTCCATCATAGAACTGAATACCAGATTTCATTTCAACTTGACTCGCAGAGACCCCTGCAAGACCCTCACATGCCTTATCAACCATGATATGCATTTTGTCTAGGTCTAGGGATTCAATCCGACCATCTCTCTTCTTAACCTTTGTGCCGTTGCTCATACCTTTTTCCAAGTTGCGAATTTAAGTTGTGCTTCCAACCCTGAATATACGTTGGATTCTACCAGTTTTTGAACGTCATGTCCACACATGACCATATCGTTTATGTCCTTATCATCAATATTCGATGGCCAGATTACTACGGAGTCGCCTCTATCGATAGTGCGTCCGATACGCCCGACGATCTCAGTGTTCCTTGGTTCGTTATCGTAGACCCAAATAGGATTGCTAATCCCCCACCGGCTAATATCAAGATCAGCTCCGCACATAGCAATCGAGTTGCGAATGAACGTGCTGTCGAATGGTCCTTCTGTGATGTAAACAGGTTCTGATTTGGCAATTTCATCGAGTCCATAGATTTTTGGTGCATCATCATCAAGCATTACAGTAATGTATTTAACAGGGTTTGGTTTTATAGATCTTCCCTGAAAACCGATTAGGTTTTGATTATAAAACAAAGGAATAATGATGCGAGGTTCGTCATATCTTACATCATCAAAGGTATGTTTAAGTGAGTTAGTATATTTCTTGAACTCTTCTGCATAGTAAAACTCAGATGGGTTAAGTTGTCTAGACAATAAGTATCCAGAAGCACTTGGAGATGTGGATGCTTTTGGCAGAGTAATCTTTTTCTTCTTTTTAAAGACCGGTGCTTTAAAATTTAGAATTGGTTTGTCTACAACAAAGTTCTTGCCCGCAAATCCGTCCTTAAACTTCTCCATCACATATTCTTTGTGAAGAGTGGTATCAATCTTCTTCAAGAAGTTGTTGAAAGACATCGAAGCACCACAATTATGGCACTTGAAGTTAGTATTTGTCTTTACCTGATAGATGTAACCCCTAGTTTTACTCTTATTCTTCTGCGAGTCTCCACAGATTGGGCATCTAAAATTGTAAAGATTTGATTTTACCCTCTTAAATTTTTCTAGTCGTGAGGATAGTAGACTAACATATTTTGCATCAACGTGATCCATCTATGGTGGCGACTGTTGGTGCTATCATAGCACCATTCTGCCCCATTAGCAATGGTTTGAGCGTTTTGATTGCCTGTGGGTTACTGATTATCAATACTGCTCCCAGTGCTCCGATGCCAATCCAAAGTTTCCGTTCCAATAACGATAGTCGTTTAGCAATGATGTCATGATCGCTGTCCATTTTATCACGTAGTTTGTCGATTTTATCAAACAATACTGCGTCGATTTTTTCTTGCTTCCCGATTCTTTCCTCATGGACGGCTAACATCCTAGACACATTATTATTTACCTCTGCAATTTTTTCAATCGCAGAATCTAAACGACCAACCAACTGTTCAAAGTTACCAAGTCTTTCTTCTAAAACAGCAACCTTCGCATTATCCATTTTTATTAGGAGTCCAGGTTTTCCTCACTCCTTTGACATAGATATATCTTTTTTTCTTTCTTACTGGTGGATCATCACCAGCTTCCTTAGTTCCAGCAATATTTCCACTGCCAACATTAACCGTAGGAGCACCTTCCTCACGGATAAACGATAGTATTTTACTTAGAATTCTGTCCTTGTTCATATTCTATTTGAAGGAGTCTAAAACATTCTATATCTACGTGAATATCATGTATGTAACTCTTAGGAGTCTGGGGAAACCTATTCAAAAATAATAAAAAAGATTTCATAGTAGGCCAAAGTTCTTTATCAATCTTGTAGAACAAGAGAGGAACAGTAGCTTCACCAAAAATATTAAAAAGAATAATAAAATGATTGACTAGAAGATGTGATTTTAATACCCCAGTATTTTTGAAGCGTTTTAATAGTCGTTTGACATATTTAAAACGCTTCAAATCATCTAGAAAATCTTCTTTGGTTACAGAATGAGGGTTTTCATAATGACGAATTGCGAAAAGCATGAAGTTGTCATCATTTAATTCACGGAATATCATACGACATTATGCTTTATAGTTCGGGAATGGTTCGTTACCAGTCTGAATACCAGACATTGCAACTAGAACCTCAGTCTTAACTCTGAAATTACCATGGTTGTCAGTATAAGTCTGAACACCAACCCAACCAGAATGAGCAGGACGGAACTTAGAGGTCAGGGCAAGACCCAAATTACCATTTACAAAATCTTCATATTCATTTGCCATGGCAGTAGACCCAACACCAAAGTATCTGGTAGAAGAGATACCAACACTGGAACCAGCTAGATCAACCAAGCTATGGTGGATCTGATCCACAGCAGCTGGATCCTCATCCAGATAGGTGGCCATCTGCGTTAATGAATATGCTACACCAGCAACAGTGTAGTTTGAATTCATAATGATTGCATTGGTATGAGCAATGCCACATGTAGTGGTACTTGCGATACTGACGATCTGAGCGAAACCACACGTGGATCCTAGACCCAATTTAATAATTGGAGTATCCGTACCAACACCTGCTACAAAGGGTCCTGGTTGAATTTCGATTGTATTGTTAGTAAGATTAACTGTCGCAACGCCTACCGCGACGTTTGCAAAGTTATCCCTATCTCCCCAAAGAGCCATGTCTTTTCCTGAATAAGATTTTCTATAAAGATATTTATAAGATCACTCACCCTCGCGAGTCTTAATTGCTTTGGTGACAACTTCAAGAAGTTGATCATCCATATCAGTCTTGGTCAGCTTAACTGCCTTAGAAAGAATAATAAGACAGATCTCAACCATTTTCTCACCCAGTTCTTCATTTTCTGGGACTTTGGAAACAGCGTCTGTAATAATTTTTGATGCCAGTGGTAATAAAAATGCCAACATGGATAATATAGCGATTACACTCTATATATCATCAAAGTATTTTTCTAAAACGTCTAGACGTTCCTGTTCCTTTGCAATTAGATCAATTTGATCCTGAATAGCACTCATAATATCTGGGTGCTCACCAATACCAACAGGACTTTTAAAGTAAACCTCGACGTTTATCTTGGCTCTTTTAATATTTCCAATAGCACTTGCTTTAAGTGCATCGATCATTTCTCTTTTCATGTTATTTTTTGGTAATGTTACAAGTTAATTCACAATTGTCACCTTCCATCTCCGAATCTGGGATGTAGGGTGTAGATCCACATACAGCACTTCTACACCAACGTGCCGTGGGACCTTCTAATTTCTCGGAGTGCTTCAAGGTCCATGTTTTTTGTTCCTCCGTCGTAGGCATGAGCATAACCCTCATCAATCATTTGTTCGTTGAGGGACACACTGTCGTCCCCAATGTAAAGCCAACCCAGAAGACGGCCGTATTTCCCAGTGCCACCAACAAGTTCAGTCCTAACAGACAACTCATCATCACCAGCCAACGTGCCTTCGAGTTTTGCTTTGAGCCAGTTGGTTGCTTCGATTCCAAGTTTCTTTTCCTCTAAGTTTCTGGTTCTTTTCTCTGGCGTATCAACTCCTGCAACTCTAACTCTTTCTTTCTTGTATAGGTCAAACCCAAGATCAATGGTGACATCAATAGTATCACCGTCAAGAACACGATTGATCTCCGTCACTCGAAAGTTGTAACAACTTTTTCTGCTTGGGGGTGTCATTGCTGCCACGTTCTTCTCTCTCATCTATTCCTAATATGTATATGACAACATAAACTGTCATAGCAAGAGCAAGGATTACCATAATGATAACTGACCATACAGGATCACCTGGAATATCAAGAGGTTTAAGTATGAGATTCATTATTAAACGGTGCCCAATGCTGCCATCCATACTTGTGGACATAATGCATACCAATAATAGGTACGACAACTAGTGCAAGACTTAGTGAACCAATCCCAAAAGGATTATTGAGTGTGACAGCAGCAAAGTGTGCTGCTTTATGTGCAATGTGGGTCATAGGTATCCTCCCCAGATTTCCCAAAGATCTCTAAAATAAAAATCAACATCGGTTAAACTTCCAAGAGGAACTTGTTGATCCTCCGTTTTGGACCACCTATCACAAAATCTAGTAATACATGACTCCGATGCTGCTGGACGAGTACCATACATTCTAGCAAATGAACTCATTGCAAAGTTGTATCGAAGTTTGATTTCAGATTGATTCATAAGTATTACCAAAAATTGTTTTTAAATAAACCACCACTTGCAGTAATTTTTTCTTCGTATCTTTTTACAACCTTTAACACATGTTTCCTATCAGTCCCACATGGAGCGTTGTTTAAACAAATAAGAATTAGTTCATCATCAGTGATGGATGGTTTAATTGTAAAACCATGTTTATCTAACATTTTATTAACTTAGTATAGTTCTTCCTCAGCTTCTGCTTTGATGACACAATCAGAAGTTGGATAAGATACACATAAAAGTGCAAATCCTGCTTCAAGTTGATCATCATCAAGAAAAGATTGTTCTTCCTGATTTACTGTTCCTTCAAGCACCTTACCAGCACATGAAGAGCAGGCACCAGCACGACAAGAGTATGGAAGATCAACACCTGCTTCCTCAGCAGCATCAAGAATATATTCGTCCTCGGCACACTCAAAAGAAGATTCTGTGCCGTCTGTAAGTTGAACCGTAATTTGTGCCATTAGTTAACGTGTATAGTACCTGTCATTCCTGCACTCTGATGAGGACCACAGAAAAAAGTGTAGTCACCAGCATCTGCAAAGAAAATGTCTTGCGATTCTCCTGGTGAGAACATAAGGGATTCTCTCGAAAGATCAACGCGACCTTCCACAATAATATTATGCGGAGGTAACATACTATTCACAAAATGAATAGTGTCCCCTGCATTAATTGTAACATCAGATGGATAAAAAATCAACTGTCCATCTGATCCCATATTCACATCAAGAGCATATGCAGACCTAGGTAAAAAGATTACCATAGCCGCAATTGTGACCAGAATTAAAGCGCGAATGAGTTTCATCATGTGAAACGCAACTACACTATCTAGTACAGTTTGTGAGTTTATCTACTTACTTTGGTTCTGGTTTCAAGACACCAAACTAATGACTCCATGAGCATAAAAAGCAAGCAAAATACTACCGATACACGCGCTGATTACAGTAGCAGTTTTGTTATGTTGATCAATTGCTTTGTCGATCATTTTCTGACACTCATCTTTTGTTATGAGATCAGTCTTTTCGTGCATCTTCTAAAAATTCTTTAAGTTTTTTCTTCTCAGGAAGTCCCTTGTGTTTTGTTTTTGCAAATTTCTTTACGCTGGACTTGGACATGGAGGAAGCAGCTTTGGAAACCTCAGACGAGGGGTTTTCCATTTCCCCTTTCTGAGCCGCTCTAACCATCCCGAAGAACCGTTGTTGTTTTTTGGAGACTGCTGGCATGTCACGTTGCTTTCTTTCTGCGATTCATTTCCTTCGTCACTCTCTTCATCATAAATTGATTGGAAGGAAGACTCTGATCACTGCCACTTACTTGCTTATGCAATGCTGCTAGTTTTTCATCTGACTGCTTAGCCATCTTAGCATCTTCTTTAATAGCACCCTGACCATGCTTGGCACGGATGCTTGCCTTTACTTTCTCAAGTGCAGACATACCATCATAGGGTTTTTTCTTTCCACCACCCATAGCAACATTTTTAGTAGCACTCTTGTAACGGTTGTTGCCGTCAACACCACCACGCTCCATGCGACGATCTTTCAGAGAATCTTCTGTCTCTTCTTTCCTTAGTGATGCTTTACGTCCTTTAGGATCCTGCATTGCAATCCGACGCTGCATCTGCTTATTGGCCTCCTTTTCTTTACCATGGTGGGCAGCAACAACTTCCTTAGCATAGGCTTTATCAGACTGACGTGACACCCTTTTCTCCCTTGCAGGAGTCATTGGTTCATATCCTTCTACCTCAACATCTTCACCCATGTGATCAGCAGCCTTATAACGCTTGTCACCTGCCTTCATCTTTTGATAAGCAACAGTGTTTGCTTTCTTGTCAGCATTCGTGACAACCATACGGGTGTCCTTTTTCTCTGGTGGAGTTCCACCATAGACTGCTTCTTTGATCATCTCGTAAGTTTCCTCATCGAGTTCGATCAATTCTAACACCTCACCACCAAGTTCTTGGACAATGTTTTCCAATTTTAAATGTGGATCAATGGTGATTTTATTCTTAACGTTCTTCTCTTTGATCTGCGTCTCTTCTTCTTTACCATCTCTACCACTAACTTCGGTGAGATCAGATCTCCAATCAGAGAAAGATTCATTATCTTCCTTCACACCTTTCTTAGCAATTGCACTGCCAATTGCCTTACGGCGATTCATCAGATACTTATCAGTCTTATCCTTCTTACCATCATTGTTGACATCACCGTCTTCTTTGCCGACAGGATCAAGTCCTTCATTCTTAGGAGAAGGTTTCCTACCCATTGCGGCTTCATAGTCATCGTCCTGTCTCTTCTTACGGACGGCAGCAGTAGCACCATAGTCATGACCGAAGTCATGACCACCAGCAGTCTTGCCCATCTTCTTTCTTTGTGCAACCAATCGCTTCTCGCGACGTGCTGCCATTGCTGCTAACGAATCTGCTTCATCAACTGATTCAACTTCTTCTTTATACTTCACAAAATTTTTGGATTTCTTGTAGTAAGCAGGGCCAGCGTCAGGCACGATTTTCATACTCTTATCAGAACCCTTTGCCTTAATTCTCTTTTCTGCTTCTTCAATTTCAACTTCATGAACTGCTTTATATGCATCAGCAAAAGAATTGACAGAATCCCATCCTTGTTGATTCTCTTCAAAATGTGGGTTCTTCATTTGAGGACCCTTAGCAAGTTCCTTACGTGCCTTCTCATTATTCTTCTGACGTTTCTTCATGTCAGGTTCAAGATAAGTATCGTCCTTTTTCTTATCACCATTCATCTCAGCATAAAGAGAGTTGAGTTCTGCAACTGCCTTACGACTTGCGTGGATATCCATGAAGTTAACTTTTTTTCTTATTTTTATTTATGAAGTTTTTGATTTGTTTAGTTCCAGTCATCTTCATAGCATATCTACGGAACGAATCTGTTCCAACCTCTCTTTGACTAGCAGGCACACCAGACACCTCAGTAAACTCATTGAGATCACGGATCCAAGATTTAAACATAATGTTATCCTCGGTGACACAGATCAAGTGATTTGTGCCACGACGAGTAATCCTACCGATCAATCCGTTGTTTAAACTCTCTACAACATCACCTAACTTAAAGATGATACCATTAATATAGTTTTCTCTGAGACCTTTCCAATCAAGTTTAGGTGCAATCTGCCATGTTTCAGTAACCTTCTTCTTACCCATCTTTTTAACGATGGTATTGAATAGTTTCTGAGCAGATTCGTCATCTAAGGCTTTGGGGACTCCCTTCTTAAACGCCTCGAAGTCTCCATCAGCAGCTGCTTTTCTAAGCTTAGAGGCAGACATGCCCTCGACACCCTCAGCATCGGGATCTCTTTCCCCCGCTGAGATAACGTTAATCTCATCAAAGTCGTATAGTTCGCCGTTATACTTAATTGCGAGTTTTTCAAACTCTCCCTGTCTATCAGCACCAACCATGATGTTGACACTACTGTATCCGTCCTCATTTGCTTTCTTTAAAACGTCAAATATGCTACGCATACCATCGTCATTCACAATCCTTTCATCGTGTGTTGGATACATCTTTCTCATGTACGAAATCTTTTCGTCAGGTGAAAGAGGATTCTTCTTAGGATCTTCTGAACGCGATGGATATATCTTATAATCCCCACCCTTTGCTTGGCGCTTTGTGGCGTCCAACAATTTCTCATGCCCAGAGGTAGGAGGATTGAACCTTCCAAATGCAATAGTAAGAGCCTCACCCTCTCTTTCCTTTGCACTCTCAGATTCTTCTTCACTAGAAGAAGTGTTTGTGTCAGGTCTTGGTTGTTCTGCTTTTTTCTGGCCATCTTCTGGTGTGGCAGCACGTTTTTGTTGCGGTGCTGGATCTTCTTTTCCTGGACCTTTTCCTTTACTTAGGAGGAGGTCACCTTTATAAGTCCTACCTTTATATGAACCCTGACGATCATACCAATTTCCATGCCCATCCGATACCAATCCCATACGCTTCGCTTTTTCAACGGCGCGTGAGACAACTGCTTCTTGGATGAATGATGAAAAACTTTTCATTTAAGTATCCTTCTTAACTATTATTTATTAGATAGAGTGTTTTCCAAATGCCGAAGCTCTTCCAATCTTTCTTCACGAACTTGATCCTTTGTCTTTGGTTTAGGTTTTCTAAAAAATCTAGCAGCTGATTTTTTGTTAGAGTCAAATGTATTGACCTTTCTATTCTTAGAATCATCACCTTGATCAGTCCATACAAAATCATCTACTATAACCGTTCCGAGCGGAGCAGAACTCATAGTAATAAATTCTTGTTCACTATTTTGATCAACTTGCGTATAATATCCAGTCGTATTCATTGCGTCATCGAGATCTTTGATCTTCTGATCAATCTCAACAAGAGGAGTCCTGTATCTTTTTACTCTATTAAATGTGCTCATGTCAAATACCAATGTCTCCTTTCTTTATCATCTCTTTAAATTCAGGAGTGATACCTGCAAAAAACTGTGGGAATGCTGAAAAATCTCCCTTATATCTCAATTCAATATCAAGAATAGGAGTGTCTCCTTTTGATAATGTAAAGAAAACTTTTGCTGCATTTTTAGATAAAGTTTTTTGTTTATCCAAAACCATTTTTGTTTCTTCCTTTGAAAGATTTGCCATAGCAATCATAATACTATGAGCATCTAATACATTTGCCGATCCAACATTTGGAGAGAGATCTTTATTTACGGTGCCAACACCCTCTGCCAAATAAAATCCGAACTCATATTTATCCCAAATATCAAGAGTATCCATCAATCCAGTTTTTAAAACTCTTGTTAATAAAATATCAGCAAGTTTATCTTTTACATCATCTTGATTCATAATATCAAGAAATCCTTGATACAATGGATTCACTTTTCCACCAGTGCTTTGAAGTTTTTTGTTTACAAAGTCTCGAAAACTTATCTGAGATGGATCACTACCTGAGCTTTTAATAAGTCCGTTTCTATCTGCTAACTCTGCCTCTGATTTTAAATTAATTAATGGAATTCTTTGAGTCTTACCATCACCCTTATTTCTAATAACCTTTATATCCCACAATGCTTTCGCATCAGATGTGTTACTAGGATTCATACTAGTAATTTTTTTATTTCCAGAAATCGCAAATCTTTCTAATGGTCCACCAGGACTACATGCTTCTTTAATAACACCCGCAAAAAATTTAATTCTGTGCGTATTTAATTTTTCTCTTGTTTTTACAAATTCTGGACCATCAATATATGCAGAGAATGCATTATTAATAAGTGTTGGACTAGCAGAATTTACTTTTGGTTTTTTCTTTAATGAAATACCAACAAAATCATTTCCGTTTAGTTTTAAAATAACATCGGATGAATTATAGTCAGACATCCCGAATGCCTTTACCTTAAAGGGTGCAACATCTGGATGCCATTTATTACCTGTCAAATATACCTTTGAAGGAACTTTATTTTTCCTAAGTTTTGATCTTGTTCCCAATACAGCAGAAATAGATGCTGCAAGATCTCCATAAATATCCTCTGGTTTTTTAGATGATGTGTTAAGATCAATAATTTTAATCATGCCATTCTTTGTGGCATTACCAGCAGCATCTAATACTTTGTCACTCTTTAAGTTTTCCAGAGCAACAAAGTATAGTTCTTTAAATTTATCATCACTACTCTTTGCTTCTGTTAAAACAGAAGTGGGTACGAAGGATAGTCCGGCATATAATCCTTCTGACGGTTCAAACGCCATAGCACATTTTCTAACTATTTAGACTCTTCTTCCTCCTCATTTACTTTTTTATTAAAACCAAATGGTCCAGCTTTATCTTCTGATCTATTCTTCATAGCAACACCAGCAAGAGACTCCATAATTTTAAGGATGTCTTTTGCCTCAGCATCTTCACCAAGTTCTTTGGCAACATACCAATACTTAGGCCAGAATTCTTCACCGGCAATAAGATATTCATTAAGACTAATTGGTTTCATTTGAAATACCTATCCATTCTAAGTTTAACATAATACATTCCTAGTAACCATAAGGAAAAAAGGAATCCTTCTCCATAAGTCATAGTGTTCCAGGCATTAACTGCACCATCCATTAGAGATCTCCCTCTACACGATTTTCAGAATAGTGAACATCAAACTCGCCACCAGGATAACGTGCTTTGAGTTTCTCTACATTCATAGCAAGAATCTCATCGAACGAAGTATCAAGTGCCATACATGCCTGAGCAAGATACCAACAGATATCACCCAGTTCACGTTTCATATGAAACACATTGTCTTCATTATAATCCTTTCCTTGGAAGATAATCTTCTTTACAACCTCAGTAAACTCACCTGCCTCTGCTGACAATCCAAGAGCAGCAGTCAGGAGTTGAGTAACATTCGTATCATCTTCAAGTTCAAGTTTGTTAGTACGAGAAAGGAAGGCAGCATAATCCAAAGATGGATCACTAGTAACTTCTCTTACAAATTCAACGTACTTTTCTGTATCAACGAAAGGTCTTTCAGTATCAATCATTAGAAATTAAGGGTAGAGAACTTTTTCTTCAAATCAGTTTTATCTTCATAAGTATACTCCTCATCCTTGCCATTGTCAAGGATATCATTCTGTGCGGTTTGCTCACAGTCATACAATCTCATCTTGGCACGATCAATACCAACTACAAATCTCTTATGTACGTTGTTATCATTGTATCGATTCTTCAATTGCTTCACCATAATCTGTCCCAACTCTTCCAATTCCTCTGTTGAAATAAGGGCAAACATAAGATCAGCAGTAGCAGGGAGACCAAAGGACTCACTAGTATCAGTAAGCTCAACATCACTGCTACCATAACCAGAACGAGTGGTCTGGGTGGCAGATATGATAGGGACGTTTGCTTCGACAGCAAGTCCTCTAAGCTCCTCAGCAATCGACTTAACAAGAGTATAGGAATTGATATTGGAAGACCCCTTGTAACGCGAAGAGGCACAAATATTGAGATAATCCACGAATATAATATCAGGTCTAAAAGATTTTTTAAGCGCAAGTTCATTAAGAAGTGACTTAAAATGTCCACTGTGAGCACTAGCAGTTGGGTATTCTTTAATGATTAACTGACCCTGAGTTTTCTTAGAGATAGCGTTGACCTTCGTATCAAAGATTTGTTTAGGAAGGTCAACGAGATCTTGAATATTTGTATTCAATAAGTTTGCGTCAATTCGTTCAGCAATTTTCTCCTCTGCCATCTCACATGTAATGTAGAGTACGTTCCTGCCCTGCATGAGAGCGGAACTAGCGACGTGGCACATGAATAAACTTTTCCCGACACCTGTGCCAGCAAGAGCGATGTTGAGAGTCTTATTAGGGAGCCCACCTTTGGTAATTTTGTTAAGATATTCAAGGTCAAACGGGATTTTTTCTTCTTTTCGATGATAGAGAGCATAGCGTTCTTCGTAATCTTCTAAGTAATTGTGTCCAACATGATTATCAAAAGACACTGCTAATGCATCAGATAAGATAGAAGGGATGGCATCACGGCCTTTCCTTTCATCCTTACCTTCTGCAAGAGCAATGGATTCCATGAGCGCCAGATATATAGCACGATCACGGCACCATCTTTCTGTGGTATCTAATAACCAAAAGAAATCAGCAGGTTCTTTGTCTAGGTATGAGAGAATCTGTCCGAGTTCTTTAAATGTTTGCTCAGTCAAGTCCTCTCGATTTTCTACCTCAATAGATATCGCTTCTCTTGTTGGTAATTTATCGTAGTTAATGATGAATGTTGAGATCTCTTCATACAAAATACGATTTGGTTGGTCCTCAAAGTATTCTTTTTGAATAAAAGGAATAACTTTTCGTGCATACTCTTCATTGTGAATGAGATTTTTGAGAACTAGATTCTCAACTTTCTCCATAACTAAACTCCTTCTTTGCAATTTGATCCAACTTTTCCATTACCTCTGGGGTAAAATATTCATCAGGATCTTTCAAGATTGCCTTGGCATAGACCTTCTTGCCATTGATTTCATAGCGACCTGCTACATTTTTCCAAAGTCCTCCAATCTCACCGAGTTCAAGAAGACCAAAATATCGATCTAGGCCACGCTCATCATAATACAGACGCACCGTAACAACTTTATTTTCTTTACTTAAACGCGACTTAGCAGTCTTTGCTTTGATAAGGTTTCCGACAACTTCCGTTCCATCCTTTTCTTTCTTTTTACTGAGATGAATAATAGTAGAAGAGGCATATTTAAGACCAGAACCACCTCCCATCTCCTTAGTAGGAACATAAGCACCGATGACATCGTAGGTATGATTGGTAACAATCATTGGAATGTTTGCTTGACCAAGTTTAAGTGTGAGCATACGGAATGCTCCTTTCACCAGTTGGGATTTGGTCATGTCCCGAACTTGTTTATCATCTAACGCATCACGGATCTCCTTCTCTGTGGAAAGCATTCCCAGAGAGTCTAGCACAAATATGCAAGGTCTGCGCTCATCAAGAGGTTTCTTTAAATATATATCTACTGCTTTAAGTGCAGCTTGCCTAAACTGCTCAACAGTAACCACTTCCAGACGAACAAAACGACTTGCGTCTATCCCACGACTCGTAAGTAAAGACCTGTTAACAGCTGCCTCGGTGTCAAAATATAAGCAGTACCCATCAGGATTAGCATCAAGAAAATTTTTGACAACAGCGAGAGAGAAGAAAGTTTTGCCAGTAGAAGACTCGCCAGCAATGGCAGTAATCTTATTCCCAGAACAACCACCAAATATACTACCTGATATGAGTCCGTTAAGAATGAACGAACCCGTGTCCACGTAAGTTTCTGTGTCGTCGATGTCTGATCCAAGTTGGGTAAACTCATTACCTATCTCTTTTACAATCTCTTTTAAAAAATCCATTACAAAACCAAACCAAACTGTTCCCGCGCAATTTTTTTATATGGACCGTGCGGGTGATCATCCATAATTTGTTGTATGACTTTTAATTTGCCACATAACTTGTCTCGATATTCTTTCTTAGATGGTACTACATGTTCAGAACACACAGCATCAACAATTTCATCAAGTTCATTTTTGTCGATTGGGAGATCCATCAATTCCACCTAAGTGTATTGAGATATTCTAGCACATCTTTCCTGACATCCATCAATTCATTGTAGCACTTTTGATTGTGGGCACACTGCCTAAGTGAAGAATCTGGTTTATGCACAGACTCAATAAAGATATCAAGACCACGATTCCATTTTTCTTTTTTTCCCTCACAGTCTTCAATACTATTCTGATCCTTCATGAGAAGAATGCCTCCAAGTTAGCGGTTTTTTCAACAGACCATCCGATAGAATCTAAGATGATTTTTAATGGTTCTAAGAATGCTTTACTAAATTGAAGATCGTAATCGATGTACTGATTCAGATCCAATTCTTTTGGCCACTCATTTATAAATGAAAGCACATTTTCATGAATAGGATTTGGTTTTTTTAAATACAAAAACTTAATCTTTTCTCCATTCTTAATCAGAGAATATTTATTAGTCAGTTTATTTTGTTTAATATAGAAATTAAACAACAATGCTCCACGACTATGAATAGGAGTTCCCTTTGAATATATCTGGGAAGATGATTTATACTTCTCTACATCAGATATGGATCGTGGGAAAGAAACATCCTCAGGATCAAGACTATTAAACTCGGACCTACACTTATCGATATAGTTAATCACATCATCTTCACTACCGGTCATCATAATTTTGAAAGCATCCTTCAACATCTTTCTGCAAGGAGCAGGTGTCGATGATTTGACAGCTTCAATACCCATAACTTTTAGTTTAGGTTCAGCATACTGTACACCTTCACTGTTCCAAACATTAAGGATGTATCGTTTCTTTGCTGTCCAAATACCACGATCAGCGATGTTCTCTCGTTTCATCACCATTTTTTGTTCATATGCCGCAACATAGTCTGCCAACTCCTGGTAAGACTTCTCGATGAATGGTTCAAATTTATCTTGGCAGATTTTATCAAGTAATTCCACAACTTTAACCTTATCACCAGACTTATTACCAAGAAATTTAGTAACAAGAGGTCCGAGGTTAAGATAAATTGAGTCAGTGTCGGATGCAATGACGTAATCCTCTTCCTGTGTAGACAAGAGTTTATTTAGATAATCATTCATCTTATTCTCAATCCATCGGATTGATGCTTGACCAGATAAAGTAATTGCCTCAGCGTTTTCCAACTTATAATATCGGAAATATTGGTTACCAATGGCACCATAAGCAGAGTTAAGTTGAATTTTACGTGCCATTTGGATGTTATTACATCTAGACACTTCCTTTTCTAACTCTGATTTAAGATGCCACTCACCATCCGACAAGTTTTCTATCTTCTGGCTAGCAGTTAGCATCCTCTTTTTATAGATCGTGCGTTCTTGATAGATCTTATCCATCAACTCAGGCAAGAATCCACGTTTGTCCTTACGATACATAGCACCATTTGCTGCTGTGGCATAACGACCATCAGCAATAAAGGAACCAGACAAAATCTTATCAACAGAACATCGTGGATGTGGTTCATCCATCAGAGTTTCTGGTGAGATATTGTATTGCATGATCAAATGCGGATACAGACTATTCAAGTCAAAAGAAACTACCCAATCATAGCTACCCGGAATGGGTTCTTTGACATATGCACCAGCATACTTTTCATCTTTCTTGGCACCTACCTTGGGTGGAATGACAATGTTTTTCTTTTTAAGGTAATTATAGATGATAGCATCCCACATCCTTACCTGATAAAACACATCAGTAAAGTTTACCTTAGCATCATATGCCATTGTGAGTGCCAACTCAATCAACTTCATCTTGTCTTCCAATCGGTCAACAAGTTCTACGTCTTTGATGTTGTACTCAACAAACTTTTGCCAGTTGCCAGTATAGAAATCCTTGAAAGTATCAAACTCAGAGTGATCTAACTTCTTCTGACCTAACTCAACATTCGCAATGTGATCTAGACGATATGATTCTTGTGCCTTATATGTAAATTTCTTATACAAATCAAGATAATCTAACTGAGTCACACCACCAATATCAATTGATAGGTGCTTTCTACCTTTGATATAGACTTCCTTCTCGGTCACTAGACCCCAAGGAGACAGTCTCTTCATACGCTTCTCACCAAGCACCTTCCTGAGGCGTCCAGCGATGTATGGGATGTCAAACAGTTGAAGATTCCATCCAGTGATGACCTCAGGTGGATTGTTTTCCCAATAACAGATAAACTTGTTAAGCAAATCAAGTTCATCGAGACACTGAATGTACGTTACATTGCGCTGTTTTACTAAGAATGGGTGAACTCCCCACGTTATAATTTCCTTAGTGGTGTAATCCTGAATCGTGATCGTTTGTATCTCTTCACGACAGGACTCAATATCAGGGAATCCATATTCAGTGGTGGTCTCAATATCAAGTGTAGTAAGTTTGATCTTTGAGATATCAAACTCAATATGTTCCTGAGGATACTTATCAGAGATATACTGATAGATGTAACGCTCATTACCATAGATATTGAATCCCTCAACTCCCTCATACTTTTTAAGGAAGTCGCGACAATCTCTTACAAATCCAGGTTGGACAGGTTCTACTTTTTTACCATCCAAGGTTTTATACTTGGATGTTGCCTTCTTGCTATCAACAAAGAGTGTGGGGAGATACTCTTCTCTTAAAGAAAAGCTCTCACCATTATCATAACCACGAACCAGAAATTGGTTCCCAACAAGTTGAACGTTAGTGTAGAATCTCATCAAGAAAGAACTTCTTTGTATTTTTCAAGTAGTTGATTATTTGGTTCTGCCATTGTCAGAACTTTGTCAGAACTAATCATAAATTCGCTTTGAATAGTATGCTCCATCAACCAAGGAACAATACCAGTTGATTCTACCACATAGGGTTCAATCAACTTACAGTCTGGTTCTCCTAATTCAGAACCCACCTCTTCAATCTGTGAGATCAGAATCTGATTTGTCAGAACTAGAAGTTTGATCATCTTTAATACCTTCTTTATACTTTTGAGTAACTTGTGGAATGGGATCGACCAGAGTTATAATCCAGTCTGGGGCAACAGGGATTTCTTTCTGACTTGTCAGAGGAATCCATGGGGCGAAAACAATATCTAGGTCTCGACGTTCATACAACGCCTGAGGATCTAGAAATCTTACTGTGGCAGGATTCTTGAATGTGTATCCGATCACACGCTCTCCCATTAGCATTTCACTAACGTCTGCGATGACATCCTCACCTGACTTCAATACTGCTAACTTGATCATAGGTCAATACATCTCGAATACATTATAGCAAGAAAAAAGAGGGGCGTCAACTGGATTGTGCCAGTTGCCCCTCTGCGGCGACGATATTCGTTACTATTTAGAACCAGATTTTTTTATTGTGATGCTCTGGTACAATTCTACCAAGTATGATACTTAGTAACCCATCCTCAAATACAACTGATCTAACTTCCGTTTCTTCTGCCAGTGTCCAAGTTCTGGTGAAAGATCGTTGAGCCATTCCTCTATGGACATATGTTTTTTCTGATTCGATATTCCCCCTTTGTCCTTCGACAAAGAGTTTTCCGTCTTGCGTGTAGACATTAACTTCTTCTTTTTTAAATCCTGCTAGTGCTAATTCAAGGAGCGACTCTGTGCTACTAACTTGAATTAAATTGTATGGCGGATAATTTGACTGTGTTTCTTGTAGAGTAAACAATTTGTCAAAGTATTGATCCATACCAATACTATTCCTATTTATGCGTTCCATCAACGCAGGTAGGTCCGCAACAGTATACCGTGCAAGGTTTCCCATGATTCTTAGCTCCTTTAAAAGCGAGTTTGTGTTTTGTGGACCCCGAAGGCATCCGTAGTATATAGTAGCACATCTTATAAAAAACGGGGTGTTGAACCCCGTAGTTTTTTATTCGGTTATTCCTATTAAGTGTTTATTATGAAATCTTTGCATGTGGAGCAAATCTATCACCAACTTTCATACCAAGATATAAAATGTCTGTCCAAAACTCTACATTTTTTGAATTATTTTTTAGTGCATCATAAAAGAAATTTAAAGTCATCAACTTAACAACAGCATTTCTTTTGTCTTTTTCATAAGCAGAAGAAAGGTTGTCTTTAAACTCAGAGTATTTTACATTTTTATTTAAATATGTTTTTACTGACTCATACATTTTCAAATACTTATCGGATTCATCAATGTATTCTGAGTAAGATTGTGGATACTTATTATGATCATTGACAAATGTTATTCCACTACCGTTCTTTTTCATGAGATTCTCTACCATTTTAACAGGTGCCTGTCCACCTTGAGCAGCAGGCGTAGATTTAATAGAAGTATTAAAACTTAAATTTTGCCCTGCTCTTGTTATGTTTATAGAATAGTCACTCTGACTTCCAAATTTAATATAGGTGGTCACTTTATCCCCCACAGAAATATTATCAAAGTCAAAAGAAATATCTGACATTTTGTATTTTTCAATATCACCCAATCTCATCGTTGATATATCAATATTAACAAACTTTAAATTAGCAGATTTATTAGATGCAATTTTTTTCAAGGATAATCCAACTAATTTTTTTTCTTCGAATAAATTTATCAACAAATTATTTAATTCAACTAAGTTTTGAGTCTTTGGATTAATATTTTTTGCAATATCTTTTTTAACCTTATCCATCTCATAGACAGCCCATATATCAGAAGGACTCCAAGTAGTATAATTTCCTACTGGTTTTAACGGATCTAGTGACCTGGCGACATTTTTAATTTGTTTAGAAAAAAAAGTAACAAAGTCTTCCTGGCCATAAACAAAAATATCCCATTTTGTACTTTGAAATTTTTTTAAAAATTCTTTCTGCTGTTCAAAATAACTATGAGTCCATTCTTCTAATCTATCCTCATATTTTCTACCAAAAAGTTTTTTCAACTGATCAGCAGTATCTTTATCTGCTAAAATATCTTCTTTCTTATCAAATTTTTTATTCTTATGTATTACCTGGTTTAGTACAACTGTGGTTCCTTCTTCTTGAATTTTTGTATCTATGACTCCACCACCTGTGGTGCCTGATTCTTTCTTTTGTTTTAAATTTACTTTAATACTTCCACTTCTTCCAGTTACAGTAATCTCTTTCTTTTTTTTATCAAAAGATGCTCCTCCAAAAATTTCAGTAAAATATGGAACAAGATTTAAAAGATCTTTTTCATAATTTTTATTATACTCTACATCAACAACTCTACTTTTTGGAGTTACTACCATCCCATCTTTTATTAAAAGAGTTACTTTAAACTGTTTTAATAATTTGGGAGTAGGTTTTTTTAATTCATCACTTACAGTGTTTATATTGACAACTCTTTTTGATGCCATTATTTTTTTTAAATATTTATAGAATTAAGGAGACTCGAATCGTAGATAATAATATCACAAAAAAAGACCCCTATTAAGGGGTCTGCGGGTTTCCGATTGTAGAGTGTGCCGCACGAAAGACACGCAATTATTTATGACTCTGGTGTTGTTTTCTTTTTGCCAATATTATATTTGGTCTCAAGCGTCCACTCATTTTTTTCTTTGAATGAAAGCACTTTGATCTGATTCAAAGGAGCAATCTCAGTGATAGTCTCGGCGTTGACTACCTCAATGAGACCCCAATCAGAAAGAAGTTGAGTAATACGATTCCTACGCTGAACGTCGTTAGGAGTAAGATTAGCGTGCTTTCCATCCAATGCAAACAACTCTTTAAAGTGAACGATAAAATATCGTCCCTGCTTATGTAGGATGTGACATGACTGATATAACTTCTTCTCTTTACGAGATGCAACACCAATACGTGTTAACGTTTCTCTTACTTTAAGAAAATCATCAGGTTCTCTCAACCTAACTTCGATCATTTGGTCTTGTGACCACTGAACTTCAGGCTCTCTCACGGTACTCATCTCATTCCTCCAACATCAAGTCGTTGTTTAATGTAATCTAGTTGTTGTTTAGATAAAATTTTTAGTGCCTGAGATGCTTTCTCATTACTATAACCATAATACTGTTTAACAATATCAAGGTTTTGTACTTTATCTTTCTTAATCCAAGGAGAGAATCTCTTCCTTTTCCTCAGACTATTTAGATAAAATTTATATTGCATGTCTTTGGAGAGATGATGATTAAGATTCATCTCATTGGAGAACATGATACTGTCAACATGACCAGACAGACAACGATTGACGATATATGGAGGGTAAGAGCCAATTGTTTCATTTGTGGCGATGTCCTCTTTATTGTAATTTATAGAGTTCATCCAATCTTTTAGTTCCATATTTTTCAGTAATTCATCAAGATAAGTTCTTTACGTTCCTTTTGATCTTTCATATACTCACCAACAGAACGCATGGTGTAAGTCAATTCAAATTCTGCTGCTTTCCAATTTTGGAATCTTTCTCTGATAAGTTGGGACGAATTATAAGATATGAGTTGAGGACTGGTAAATCGATCACAAATGGTAGCAAAATTATCATGATTAAATCCATTATGCATATTTCCCTTTCTTCCATACAGGTTGCTTCCAATTTCATATGGGGGATCTAGATAGGTAAAAATATTATCCCTCTCAGGAAGAAGTTGTTCGTAAGACTTATTAGTAATCTTCCACTTTCTAATTAGTTGTCCGTAGAAGGGCAACTTCTCAATACCCCTTGCTGAGAAGTTGGAGTCAGATGCTTGGGCAGAAAAGGATGAGGACTCAGAGAGACCAGAAAAAGAGCACTTGTTGACAATATAGAAAGCGACAGCACGAGCCGTAAGGTCACACCCTCCGGGGTCTTTGCCGAGATAGTCTTTTGAATCCAAGAAAAGGGATTTAGCCGACACGGGGTCAGGGTTCCTTTGTTTAAGTTCTTGTAACTGTCTTTTAATTTCATCACTATTGTCTCTCAGTTGTGTCCAAAAATTAGTCAGTGGTTCGTACAGATCATTAACCCAAACATCTAAGTTAGGGTATCTTTGTGTGATATAAATTGCGACTGATCCACCACCAAGAAATGGTTCTCGATATTCAGTATACTTACTAAGATCTGGGAAGTGTGGTGCAAGTTTTTTACATGCACGGGACTTGCCACCAGGATATCTAAGTGGTGTTTTAAGAGATTTCATAGGTAGTTAGGTTTATCACTTTTATGAAGAAGAACGCCATCAACTTTGTTGAATAATTCTTGCACATCATTATGCAAAATACGATACCCAGTACCGACATATAATTGTCCAAGGACCACAGATATTGTGGCAGTGCCCCAGAAAATGTAGTACCACTTAGACTTTACTTGCGCTCTAATTTTAGTTTTCATTTAAATTCATAATCAAAAATAGTATCTACCAGGTGTATCATAAACGGGATGCCTATCATGTTCACCGTGATGACTGTAACCATTTCCATGGCAATGTCTACCATCCTCATGAATTATACCAGATCCTTGATGAAAATGGAAATGCCTGTGACATACACTAGGACCCTTAGGACGAGGATGATAGTGAGGTTTAGGACGCCTAGGACGAGGATGATAGTGATGATGGGCTTGATTACCATCAAATGGTTCCCAGAACTCTTTCCAAGTAATTGCGTTAGCAGGTGCGGCAAGCAGAGTCAGACCACCAAGGAGAAACAGATACTTTTTCATTTGAATTCACACTCCACCATAATTTCAGTTAGTGCTGCTATAAGATTTATCTCTTGATCAGCTACGAACGCAATTTGATATTGATACTTAGCAATAAGCAGCACAGCAGCAGCAATGCTAGGACCTTCAAGGGACTCCACCAGAGCATCATAAACACGACGCAGTAATACGCTAGGATCGTTGTCCAAATTAGAAACGACCCACTTACGAACCTCCGTAAAGTTTTTCTCTTTAAGAACTTTGATAAGTTCATTGATGTTTACATCACTAAATTGTGCAAGAATTGCTGTATCAATATTGCCTCCGGTAGAATACCGTTGACACTCATTAAGAACACGTCTCCAATCAGGGAAATGCTTATTGATAAGTTCTATTAGGACTTTTGGATCATATGCAATATTCTCCGTATCCAAGATTGTTTGTAATCTTTTGAAGAACTTGGCAGCGATTGCTGGTTTTTGTTTGTTTGTAACTCCGAACTCGACCACCGCGCATCGGGAGTGGAGAGGTTCGATAATTTTGTTCTTGTAATTACAGGTGAAGATGAATCGACAGTTGCTATAAAACGCCTCAATATTTGCCCGTAAGAGGAGCTGTACATCATGGGTAGTGTTGTCAGCTTCGTCAATAATGATGACTTTGTGCTTTGCGCCAATTGCTTGAAGCGAAACGGTCGAAGCAAAGTTCTTTGCCTGGTTTCGTACTGTGTCCAGAAATCTTCCTTCATCAGATCCGTTTATGATTATGTAGTCACACCCAAGTTGTTCACAGAGAGCTCGGGCAATAGTTGTCTTACCACAACCAGCAGGACCTGCTAGCAATAAGTTAGGAATCTCTCCCCCATTCACAAATTCTTGGAATGTCTTCTTGATAGAATCAGGGAGGATACAATCATCAACTTCTTTGGGGCGATATTTCTCGACCCAAAGAAAATCACTTTTAGGACTCATAAGTTAGATCAGGTTCAAGAGCGATATAATAAGTCAGGTTACGATCCTGACTGGTGAATTTTGCAAGACCAGACTTGGAGATAACGACTCCATAAGAACCAGGAATTACCTTGATGTTTTCAACCTTGAAGTTGAATTCAAACGTTTCCGTAGTTTCACCAACTACAATCTCATAGGTATTGGAAGTATCATTCTTCTTATCACGTGCCACCATCTTGACAACACCATTGCCGCCAATAGCAGACAGATCAGGCACCTGATAGACACCAGCTGCTTTAAGCAGACGATCTAGGTCTTGTGTACTGAGCACGAAACAAACGTCCTCAGAGGGCAGTGTGAGAGACTTCTCGGGAGGTGTGATGATGACATTAGGATCAGCAAAGAAATACTTTGATCGTGACTTTCCTTCCCGAACTACAACATAACTCTCATTAGTAAAGTCAAGATCAGGAACAGTCCTGTGTAGTTGCATTCCGTTTAGGAACTGATTCAGATCATAGATACCAAAGTCTTTGGGAAACTCTTCGTCAATAGTTGCCTCCGCAAGAATGTTCTTCATCACACTGATAGTGCGAAGTGAATTGCCTTCCTTGAACAACAAAGACTGATTAATGTTACTGAAATTTTTAAGCAGTGAGAGAGTTGAATCAGAAAGTTTCATACGGTTGGGGGTTGTCATTACAGAGACCAGAGAAGTGGTATAGAAGGATGCAATAGTGAATTGCTTTTAGGATGTCCTGTTTGGACTTTCCATCTTTCTTACCGAAGCGAGAAAGATATTTGATTGCATTGGATCGACAGAATGGTTCTGCATCACCAATACCTTCAATGAGATCAAGAGTCTGAGTCTTCGACTCTTTTGAAGTGTAGTGAGAACGATAGGTCATTCCCAAGTAATCACGAACTTCTTTAAGGATTACATCTTCATTGTACTTCCATCTTTTGTTGTTGTTATTAGTTGTTGGGAGATCAGGAACTCCTACCTCATCTTGACTAAAATCAAAAGTGATAGCGTCCTCACCATAATAAGAGGGATACACTTGACCAGCAGCTACCGGTCCATTTTCATCAAAGTTGTATTCAAAGATGTTGGAAGAAGTGTCAGTGTCGGGGAAATCGAATTCATTAATTTTGTAGTTCATAGCATCATATAGTAGGGACCAAGAGTTTGTCATACAGATTCTACATCAAACTGCACGTCGATGTCAACCTTATCATAGAGATCCATGAAAGCTTGTTTGGTTTCATCATCAAAACGATTCAAACATACTTCGATTGATTTTGCTTTGTCTTCAAAGATATCATAGGCATTAACAATGTGAACTAGACGGCGAGTGCTAATCAATTCATCAACACCACCATCATAGAAAGTTTTACGAATGATGTCTGCCCAATCACAAAGACGTTTGCAGAACTCAATATCGTTACAGATCTTTCCAAGAATCTTTTGTTCAGTTACAGCAGTAGGATACTCTTGCTCAAACGTTACTGGGAATCGTTCGAGAAATGCCTCATTCAAAACATTAGTACCGATGAAACGTCCATCATCAGAACCTTTACCTTTTGTGTTTGCGGTGGCAATTACATTGAATCCTGTTTTGGGAGAGACAAACTTACCAATCTTCTTTAAGAAAACTCCCTTACCTTCAAGGATGGACTGCAAGCAAAGAATTTTATTAGATGCAAGGTCCACTTCATCCAAAAGGAGGATTGCGCCGCGTTCCAATGCTTCAATAACTGGACCGTTGTGCCATACTGTTTCGCCATTAATAAGGCGGAACCCACCAATAAGGTCGTCTTCATCGGTTTCTACTGTGATATTGACACGGATGAGTTCTCTACCCAATGCTGCACACGCTTGCTCAACTCCGAACGTTTTACCATTACCAGAAAGACCCGTGATGAACGTTGGATAAAACAGATTGGACTTAATAATTTTTTTAATATCAGCGAAGTTACCAAAGCTGACGAAGGTATCATCTTTTGCGGGGATAAGGTTTTGATCAACAGCAGGAATTGCGGGAGGTGCTTGGTAACTTTTTTCCAACTTTTGTTGTAGCGTTAGGTTCCACTTACCACGTCCTACCCTGAACCTTTCAAGACGTTTCGTAACTGTCTGATATGAAATATCATTCGACATGCAATATCCTCGAACGTCAGCAGCAACAATCTCATTACCGTATAGATCGCGAAGACTGTCAAGAATGTGTTCTGTGGATTGAGACATCTGTTTGATTCGTTTACTCCGTAATTATAACTGAGGATGGGTTGCTTTGGGGCGGTGGGTAGTTAGGTTTCCGAAGTGTCACAGTGGGTTTGTCGTCGAACGGTCTTATGTACTCATGGTGAACCGTCTTGGCAGCATTGAACTTTCCAATCATAAATTCATACCCAACTGTGGGATCACACTCTCCACACACAAAGATATCACATACTGCCATTTGTTTTTCAGGCCAAGTATGAATACTAATATGACTTTCTGCCAACAGAGTTACAGCTGTTACCCCCTGAGGAGTAAATTGATGTGATACTGTATTTAACCAAGTGGCACCACATTTCACTGAGGTCTGGTATAAAACGTTCTCAATGTATATCCTATCATTAAGAAGGTTCTTGTCACAATCATAGAGAGTGAATAGAATATGTTTCATTGATTAGACCCACTCCGGTTTACGATCTGGGATACGAAGATAATTATTCGCTACCCAAGGTTTAGAAGAAATATACATTTTATATGCAGTAAAAATATCTATACTAGTATCATACTTGAACTCATCAGGTCCTGCAAAGACAAAGGGTGTTGTATCCTTTCCACTGCGACCTTGTACATCTGCTGTGGGAAGTATCTCCTTTGCTGCTAGAAGGGTCTTCTGACAGGTGTGGACCTTACCATAGCGAGCAGTGTACTCATCGCACATAGCAAGTCCATGAGTAAGGAGCCATTGCCAATTGGTCACAAACTCATTCGCCCATTTAGTGCAGGGATGATTACGAAAAGCACCCTTCTCAGTAGCATAGGGAGTACCATCTGCTCTGGGAAGACTACCAAACCCATGACCCCATTTGTCAGAGCATACAATAGCAAGCATCTGACAGGTCTCTAATGGCATCTTGACAATGTGTTTATCAGGAAGAACCATGGCAGATTGCCAGGGACTAGGGTCAGTCACAAAAATGTTCACGCAACTAACTCCACGAACTCTGATAGAATTTTACGATTAAACTTGGATTTTGTCAATGATTTTTTGAAGGCAGCACGAATGGTCGCCTTGTTCGCACCCTCAGCAACGTCAAAATCAACAGTGTTATGCATATTGGATTGATTCATCACAAACATCTTAGCGTAAGCAGGGACATCAACAGCAGCAGATTTTTGTTTTACGAACGTTTTGACATATTTTGAAATCAGATTTGGATTTTCAATTTTTCTTTTCAGAAATTTAGTAAACTCATTGGTGCTAGCCAGTCTGATACCAATAATATTTACATCAGGATTTCTATCAGTAAAGTTTTTAATCAAATCATCTACACTATCCCACTTTCCTAGTTTGTAAGTTGTCCGAAGAACAGGATCACGAAGATAAACGTTGTCATTAAAATTAAGTGAGGATGGAACGCATACTTCATCTCCTTGATAAGTGGTACGCATTCTTCCAAAGGTGAGGAACTGAGATTCTCCATCAGTCAGAATAACAGTATGAACTTTTTGAAGTCTCTTCTGAGATTTAAACTCAGGAATAATATTATGAAGACACAAAATGACTTCATTAAGAGGAGTACCACTCAAACCAAATCCCATAGGAACATGCATTCGTTGATATCCTACGGATAGATACCAAAAATTAAGACACTGCTTCTCAAATTCCATGGCATTACAATCACTATTCATAAATTCAAGTAGACGGAAACTCTTTTCAATCCACAATTCGTTTGGTTTAGGATCATCAAGCAAACTACTGTGATGTCTTTCACCCTCAACATCTTCATGCCAACAGTTTGTAAATGCATAGACACGGAAAGGAATATTAACCTTACGACAGAACCAAGCAAGATTGAACAATTGCTTTGCAGTGTCCTCAAGACATCCTCCCATAGATCCTGACCAATCAAGAATGAAAACTAATCCATGATTTTTTCCATCAGGAATAGTAGTTACTTTCTTGAATAAATCTTCATTGAATTTGTAGGTATGAAGTTTACCACAATCCAATACACCGGTTCTACTGATTGAGGCACGTGAGTAAGATTCTGCTGACTTACGACACTCAAACTCTTTGACCATATAATTTACTTCTTTCTGAACAGACTTTTTATATTTTGCATACGTTTCTTTGAGATATATCATTGGATTGCAACTATCATCAATATCACGATACATGATATCCCAAAACAAACTCAATCTCTCATCAATCGATTTGTTGGGAATGACAACCTTTTCAATAGGAATATCAGGAATTTGAACATAACGACTTTCCTTACCACCAAAACTCGCAAGATTCCTGATTGCTCCACTTTCAGACTCAGCAGTATTTACAGAAGGCTCAGTAGAATCCTGGCGAATATCAGAATCGTTACTATCCATATCACTTTCATCAGAATTATCCCAGTTATCAATAGGATCGGACTCAGAGTTATCACTGCTATCACCCCTATTGTCCATATCAGTGCTGTCCCCCATCTCCGATTCCGAAGTAATTTCCTCACTCTCCGAGTCATTTTCTTCCTTTGGTTGTTGAGTTTTTTCTTTGTCGAATAAGTAGAGAAGTTTCGCGGCAGTGATGACATCTTCCCAAGTTTCAGAGTTTTGAATAGATTGAACGATTGGTTGCTCTTCAAGAGAGAACTTGATACCGAGGAAAGGACCAACCTTGAAGTGTAGGTTTACACGATCTGCAAGAGACATCTTGGTAAAATCTTCTCCCTCAGTAGAGAAGAAGTCCATATCATGAAACTCTTGATATCCTTTGTAGAAAGTTTTAGAAAGACCAGCAAACCTACGTTTGATAAGTTTTTCAATACGAACATCTTCCACTACGTTAATAAATCCATGTGGAACATCCTTAGGAGGGTCTACATTAGGAGTATAGAGGGCATGTCCAACCTCATGAGCAACTAGAAGATCAAAGATCTCTTCGCTTGCACGCTCCCATACAGGGAGAGTAAGAACACGGGTATCTACGTTGAACTGAGCTGTCTCAACATGCTTGTGTTCGACAATCAGATTCTCTTGTGCCAGGAGTTTGGCTACCGTGCCCTTGACTTCTAGGTTGACAGACATGCAGTTCTCTCAGGTATGTACCCATAATACGACGAAACCTCCCGCTTGGGGAGGTTGGTGTACCGCTTCTTAAAGTGGCTCAGTGCTTCACGCCTTGCCCTCATCGCTTGTGGTTTGAGTTTTCTCTTCTGTTGTTTCTTGCTGTGATGTTGCCAGTTTGGAGTATGCATTGAGATACCTGTCAGATGCAGGGTGGGTAATTAACGTCATACCATTTTGTTTGAATTCTTTGGAGATGTCAACTGGACGGCGGATTTGTTCTCTCATGGTGCTTTGCGGGAAAAACCTTTGACTTTCTCGAATCTTAGCACATTTTCAAACTTATCAAACAAAGATTCTTTATGGGATATGATGAATACATTAGCACCTTTAATGACGTACCGGATGATTTTCAAAAACTCTTCGGTCCCAAGACCATCGAGAGAACTATCAAACACCTCATCCATAATCAAAAGATTTGTGCTAATAGAATTTTTAAATGCAGCAACCTCACGCCAAGTAAAAAGTAATGATAAGTCAATTCTCATTTTTTCTCCTTCACTAAAAGAAGCATATGAGAAATTGTCATGTATTGGTGATTGAACTGTCTCATTGAATTCTTCATCAAGAGTAAAGTTGATAAAGAAGTCCATCATTTGAAGATAACGATTAACTTGTTTGTTGATTAGGGGGAGGTACTGTTTAATAATTTTAGTTTTAACTCCCCCATCCTTCAATAAGGAGTAAGCGAAATCGTGATTCTTTATTGATTCAGTTTTAGTTGCTAGATCTTCATACGTCCCCTGTAAAGTTTCATTAAACTCATTTAATTTTTCGTGTTCAGAATTTCTGTTCGCCAATTGATCGGTAATTCTTTGAATTTCCGATTCCAAGTCTCGGCACTGACGTTGTAATCCTGAAACCCGAATAGTGTTTTTAGAAACTTCATTGTTTAGGGTAGATACCTCCTGAGAGAGTTTGTTGTATTGAGATTCTTTTAGTTGCTCCTCACCAATTTTAGAGTCTAGATCAACTAAACCTAAATTGAATTCTTCTATTGAAGTAACAAGATTCTCAATTCTATTTAATCTAAAATCTTCCTCGATATCCTGAGTGCATGTGGGGCATACCGTATTACTATTGAAAAATTCTAATTCTTTATTAGTATTCTCATTCTTATTATTAATTTTTACACGAAGATTATTGAGTTTATTTTTTGTAGTTGGTTCCCATTTAATGTTTGCTCTTTCTATATCATCAATCTCTTCAAGTATCTTTGTGTTGTCACAAATATAATGACTTGCCTCCGATGCAATTATTTTTATTTGATCTTTCTTTTCTGCGATATCATTTTTACTAGACCTCTCAATTTGCTCAATAAATTCTCTTTGCATTTTGAGTTTATCTTTAACAGAATCTCTCTTCAATTCAAGAGTTCTAACATCATCTCTAATAGCTCTAATCTTATCTTTGATCAAACTATTCATAGAAGAAAAAATTTTAATGTCTAACAAATCTTCAATAACTTCCCTACGATGTGCTGAGGGAAGTTGCATAAACGGGACAAAGGTAGAACTGCCTAGAATTACAATCTGTGTAAAAGACTTAAAGTTTAATTTAAGAATATTTTGTTCTAGTTTTTTCTGCTGATCGTTTGCTGATGCATCTTGATCCTGCACTTCACCATCTACCCACACTTCAAACTTTGCAGGTTTCAATCCACGTACAATTTTATACTCTTTATTTTTGATATTAAATTCTACTTCAACAACACAATCTTTCTCATTGACAGTATTGATAAGTTGTGGTTTATTAATTTTACGAAATGGTTTATTGAATAGAGAAAATGTCAACGCATCAAGAATTGTAGACTTACCAGAACCATTAGTTCCAATAATCATCGTATTTTTATTCTCATTCAACTGAACTTCTGTCCATTGATTACCTGTGGATAGGAAGTTTTTCCATCTAATAGTCTTAAACGTTATCATGAAATGGAGTTTGTGGTGGAATTACAATGTCATTTTTGCCAATGATTGCATAGCGAGTAGAAGAAAATTCACAAGCCTTTACCATCATATCTGGGTCTATTTCTACAACTTTCATTGATGGGGAATCTTCCACCTCCAACATCATAGCATACCTTGTGGCGTCATCCTCCTCATCAAAGAGATATATGACGCGATCTCCATCCTCATTTGCTACGGAGTACGCGCCTTCATCTTCTTTTCCATAGGCGGTGAGGACAAACACTACACTACCTCACATGCTTCTTGATAGATGTTTTTAATAATTTTTTTAACTGCTACTTTATCTATATCAGTCTCAGACTCATCAAGGTATCTACTCAGAATAGAAAGGGTATCTTCTGATTGCTCAATATTAAAATCTTCACCTTCATTAAAAGCAAAATTCTCGACAACCTTTAAATCAAAGACACCAGAGTCCATGAATTTGTCAACATACTTTTCAAACTCTTTGGGGTTTGTCTTTTTGCGTACAATAAGTTTTACAATCTTATCTTTATACTCACTAGAATCCAATAGAGCTGCTGGATTATCATCATAGTACAGTCGATAAAACATCTTAAATGGATTATCAACTGGAGTGTGTTCTTTGGTTTTAGTATCAAAGAGGTGAAACCCACGAACATCTTCTAGATCATTCCAGTAGATTTCATATGGATTACCAAGATAGTGAATATTATCTTCCTCACTTCTATGATGATAGTGTCCTGAGTAAACTTTTTCAAATTTCTTATATGGATGTCTATCATGACCATGCTCCATTAGGTGCATTTTATTGGCATAGAATCCTTGAAGTTCAAGGTGACCCATTACAATAGGACACTTTGATTTTTTAAGTGATGAATATGTTGACTCTTGATTCTCAGAGTTAATCCAAGGAACAATAGCTATTTTAAGACCTTCAATATTAATTTCTCTATATTCTGATATGACTTCAACATTATCATACTCACGAAGAAGAAGGTCTACTGCATTGATACTATTAGTATTTTTATAGTAGGCAGTATGATTACCAACAATAGTATATACTTTAATACCCATGTCTCTGAGACGATCATAATAATTATCCTTGGCCCATGCTAAGGCAGAATAATTAATCCCCGTTCGATTATCAAACGTGTCTCCCATATCAATTACAGTTTTGATATTCTCTTCAACTAACTTTGGAAAGAATATCTCATTATAAAATTTTAAAAAATAATCATGAAAGAGTTTTGAATTCTTACGAGCACCGAAGTGCTGATCAGTGATAATAGCAACAGTCACGAACGAAGTTTAATGTGTACGTTATCCTTGATGCTATTATAGTTGGAATAGTTGTTTCCGTCAAGGGTGTTGTTATCGACAAACACCTCGTCAAACCCAGAGCGTTCAAGAATCTTGTTCTTGATCTCCATCTGTTTTTTCTCTCTCTGAATCCGTCTCAGAAAAGCGTAGTGAATAATCTGAGTAAAGTATGCGAAAGGATTCTGTGACTTTTCTGGATTAAAATTATTAATATATTGAATACAATTTTCAATACCATCACAAACCATGTCATCTTTGAACATATAGTTGACAAAGTTTGGTTTGTATGATAGATGAGTTGCAATCTTTAAGAAGCACTCACCAATATAATTTGGAATACGTGGTTTGGGCAGATCTCTATTTTTTGCTATAACAATCTGATCTTTGTAATCAATGATTGCTGCAAGAAACTCTTTATTATTAACGTAGTGCTCAGATCTTTTACGTGTCTTAGGCATGTTAGTTATAAGCATGGTTCATACCATAACAATTAATAATATTATAGCATACTTTCAGAGCTTGACAAGACTCTGAAATATGTGTAGAATACCTTTGTTAGGGTTGAAGAGAACTCATAGCTTATAGAGTTTTTCTAGTACCTCTTTGGCATCTATCACACTAGATATATAGCCCATTTCTCTATTTAAAGACTCTCTACTGCTAGATGGATCAAAAGCACTATCTCTAATATATTGTAAGTAAACATTAATAACTTCTAGATTATCACTTTCACTAATTGTAAGAACCCTATCAAAATTAATTACGAACATATCATCAGAAGATGTTTTTAACCATGGTTCTACTTTGTATCCAACAGTTCCCCATTTTTTTAATTTAACTTCTTCAAGTGTAACTGGATTTGATAACACTAATAAAGTTCTATCATCTTCTTCGCAGACAGAAACCTTAGAGAATATTTCTTCTCCTGAAATTAATTTTACTGATGCAAAAAAGTCGTCTTCCATAATTATTTTAAGTTAACTGTGATAATTTCATAATTAAAATTTTCTTCGTTATAGATTTTAATTCTTTCAATTAGGTGATTTAAAGTATAGTTTTTTTGTGATCTGTAAGTGCAATCATCAGCGATATCAAAGAGAACTGCTTTCACTTTGTTATTCCCCTTTCTAAGAACTCGTCCAATGCTTTGTAAGTTTCTGATCCTAGACTTACTTGGAGAGGCGAAGATAACATTATGGAGATTTTTAATATTGATACCAGTAGAAAAAGTTCCATAAGAGGCAACGATGATAGCGTTGTTTTCTTGTTCTGTAATTTCCCTAACTAGTTCACGCTCAGAGGCATTTACTCCGCCATGGACAAAGAATACCTTTCTGTTTTCACTTGTTTTTTTATTATTTATTTTATCATAAAGGACTGCTCCGTGGGACTCAACTCTTGAATATAAGATAAGAGTATTTCCTTTTAGATCCAAAGCAAGATTAGTAACAAAGTTATTTCTTTGTTCATGAGTAATAATATATTGAACTTCGTCTTCAAATGTCTCAAATTTTTGTGGAGAATGTTTTAAGAGAACACAATTAATATCTAACTTAGAAAGATAACCTTTCTCCATCAATTCTTCTGTTCTGATAATTTTATATGAAGGTCCAAACAATCCCTCTAACACCCATTTATGCGTCTGTGTGCCGTCAAGTGTTCCAGTAAATCCAAATCTATGCTTGGCAGTATGCATCTTAGTCATGATCTGAACCAGTGACTTTGATTTAAATAGATGTGCTTCGTCACCGATTACAACTTCAAATCTTTCAAACCATTTACGATCTAATTTATAAATAGATTGCCACGTGGTAATTACAATTGGCCGACTATCCGTCTTTTCGCGCCCAGAGTAGATGCGGTGACAATAAGTCTCTGCCTCCCACCCATATTCCTCAAAGTCCTTATACATCTGCTCTACCAGACTGGTCGTGGGAACAACTACCAGAATATTTTTCTTGTGCTCTACATAATACCTACAAAGAGAATAAATCATCAGAGATTTGCCTGATGCAGTGGGAGATATCAATAGTCTTCGGTTGTGTCTTAGAGCATCGTATACTCCCTCGACTTGGTGTGGTCGTGGCTCGTAGACCGCGATCGACTTGATATAATCTTTTACACCCTCATATGAGATAGTCTCATTCACTTCAAAGGGTGTACCAAAAAATTTATTATCAACAAACTTATATTCATATCCGTAGCGTTTGCAAAATGATATAAGTTTGTCTAACAATCCAACGTAGATTTCTCCTGTTGCCGTAGAGAATAAACGAATTTTTCCATCCCAATACTTGTTCCTGTATTGTGGCATGAATTTTGCACCAGGAACCTCAAAAGTAAACTCATCAGAGAGTTCCTGATATACATGAGGATCTGCTTGTATTCTTAAAAATACTTCGTTCTTTTTTTCAATACTAAGTTCAACCATAACCAGCGATGAATTTTTGCCATTCAATCGCATTCTTAATTTGGTAAGTTCTATTGTTTATCTGTTTAAGAATGCTCTCAATATAATTTAGTTGAGTTTCATAGTAGTCAATTTTGAGATTGATCTGACTTAATTTTTCATCAGCATCCATATATTTTTGCATCGTATCTTTGTCACGTATCTTTTTTGGAAAGGGATTCTCTACATAGACCTCAGGGTCTGACTTTCCAGAAAAGTATTCATACCGTTCGTGACGAATATTTTTTCTCTGTTGCTCTGCCTTCTTCATCAATAAAAGAGTGTTGTTAAACAACTCATGATACTTCGCATGAAGAGAAGGAATTTTCAAAGATTCATCGTGTAAGTTATCTTTATCAAGTTGTGAGTCTTTTTCCCACATGCATTGTATAGTTTCTAAATTCATAAAGGATTGCCAGCTAAGTCAGTGATATTATAGACAGTATACTTGAAAGTGACCTCTGCTGTAAAGTAGTCAACGTCAGTCGGGGTAGCATCAAAGTCAAGAGTTGTCAAGGATGTTGGAAACATTCCACTAAACTTAACTAGAAACTGAGGATTCAATGTGCTGTTAAGAACTTCTAACGTTGCATCAGAGTAAAAAAGTTCTTCTCCACTAAACTCTCCCTTATATAATTCTCTTGCTCGTGAACCTTCGTTATAAATTTCTTGAAGACTCTCTGGAAATCCAAGACCTCTCATCCAGTTTTGAATCTGCATGTAATTTTTTAGATCTTCATCAATCAAAAATCTAAGAGTAAAATCAGAGAAATTTAATTTATCTCCTGGTCTTGGAATATCATTTAGATAATTGGGTTGTATAGCAACACCAAGATCAATACCTGGAATTTGTGCAGAGTTGGAAAAGAAACTTACCTTTGGACAACGTTGGATTGTAAAATTAAATCCAGTTGGTGATAAGTAGTTTCTATTCTCAATCTGTTTATCATAGATGGAACGTGCCATTAATCTCTTTGTCTCCAATCATCTGTTTTTTCGTGTGTAAACCAATCCGCTATATCATCAGCACTACTAAATCCCGTTTTATGATTGGATGGGTCGGGATCACCTAATCCCATCCTATTCAGAAAATCATCTGCACTACCTTCTTCGATACTTTGAGATGCTTGGCGTCTTGCCATTTTTATCATCTCATTGGCAGTTGTATTTGCTTTTGCTAGTTTGTTTGCCCAAATCATATCATCCAAACTAACATCTTCATCACTAATAATTTTTTCACAGATTGATTCTAGCCGAAGGCGATAAGCAGTCGATAGCATATCATTCATTCATACAACTTATTTAGACAAAAAAAGGGGGTCCGAAGACCCCCTCTTGCACTTCCTTCACACGGAAGTATATATCACATCAGGTTCGTGACCTTGACGCGACGATAGTAGCGGTTAGCAGAAGGATTAAGGTTACCGAGACCCTGGTTTGTTCCCTCAGCGAATGGGTTAGCAACGAGACCATAACGGGTCTTGAAGCCAATCTTGGGCTGGAAGGAGTTCTCACCAACGGCGCGAACCATTTGGAGAGGAACGTAAGGACAGTAGAACAGACCAGCGTCATAAGGGGAAGAACCCTTGTAACCTACGACGTAATACTGGTTAGCAGCAACGTTAGCAGCATAGGGGTCAATGTAGACTCTATACTTACCATTGATGGTGCCAGCAAAGGTGTTGCCGGTATCATCAACGTTGAGGTTTGCGTTGAGCGCAGGGGTGTAATCAAGCACACCAGCCATGGTCAGAGCAGACGCAACGTCGGCACTGGTCATGATGATGTTGCCCTTTCCGCGACGAGTTCTTTGTGCGATTGCGTTAGCATCACGCTCGATTTGGAAGAGAAGACCCTTGAACTTCTCAACAGACCAACGACCATTGGAGTCAACATCAAGGTTGAACTCACCAGCGGTTGCGGTGTTGACGGTTGCACCCACTTCTGCGACCTTGTAGATCGAGCGGATGACTTCACGGTTGATCTCAGCAAGAATCTCAGTGGAGAGAATGTTGGCGAGTTCAGCCTCGGCGTTAAGACCATGAATTGCTTTAAGGTCTTGTGCCAGTTCCAAGGAATACTCTGCTTTCAGAGCACGTGACTTGGCGGTTACGGTGACTTTCTCGATCGAGAATGCCATTTCGTTGAAAGCCTCAGCACCAGCCTTGGTGTTAAGTGCTTCTGCATCGGCGGTGCCCATGCCCTGACCAACGTTGTAACTAGCGGAAGAACCGGCAGATACAGGGTTAAGAGCAGAAGGGTTGGGTCCAGACTGTGAAGTAGTACCGAAACCGGCGGCTACGTCAGAGAAGTAGTCTTGGTTACCGAAGCCATGATTCTGACCGGAGAATGCGGTATCAGCTTCGTCATAGAATGCTTCCTTACCACTCATTCCTGGGGTGCCAGGAGCGGCGTAGCGGGAGCGCATTGCGAAGATCAGTCCAGTAGGACCGTTCATCGGTTGAACGCCTGCAAGGTCATATGCGACCAAGTTAGGCATTGCGCGTCTGATCAAGGAGATCAGAACGGGGTCGAAACCAGCAACAGGACCAGTGGCGGCAGCGTCTGCGCTAAAACCGGCAGCTGTGGTGCTGCTGTTGGTGTTGATTGATGGGGTTTCCATCAGGGACGTGCCTGACGAGAACGCTGCTTCCTCTTTGAGGAATTTTTCTTGGTTTTCGAGCAGAATTGCGGTTACAGATCTTCTGTGATTGTCGGTGATACCACCGTCATGATCCAGAAGGGGCTTCCACTTTTCTACCAGATGCTCAGATTGGAACATTGGATTTACCTAAAAGTTAAAAGTTTAAATTAATGTTAAATTCACTTAGTATTCATCTTGCTGAGAATATCCATATAAGATGTCATACCACCAGCACTAGGTGCCTCGGTGTGATCAACACCCTCAGAAATTGTATCAGCGGATGATTGAGGTACTGACTTAGTTTCAGAGAAATACGATTCTCTCAGGGTGGTCAGTTTCTCTTTGAACGATTCTTCACTTTCAAACTCTACACCTTCGGCAAGTGAGGCAAGCTTTTCTTTCTGGGTCTGTGCAAGACCTTCGGATACATCGCCAAGGATACTGGTTGCAACAGACTCACCGAGTCTCTTGTTTAAACCAATGTTCTTTTCGATTTGCTCGTTGAGTTTAGTCTCCATGTCATCTAACTTGTCTGTCATTGCAGACAAGACATCATATTTTTCTTCAGGGATTGATACATAATGTTCTTCAAATAGTGACTTCATACCTTCCATGAAGGATTCAGTCATTTCAGTTTTAAGGCCACGTTCAACAGCCAGTTCATTTTCTTGGAGCCACTCATCAGCGACATATTCCAAGTATGAATCAACACGCTCTTGAAGTTCAACCTTCATTTCTTCGACTTCTTCTTCAAGTGCAACAGAATACTGTGCTTCTAGTTGCTCTTTAACGTCAGAAATTTTTGATTTAAGTGCGGCTTCAAAGATGGTCTTTGCCTTTTCTCTGAATTCCTCGGAAAGTTCTTCACCACCAAGGAGAGCATTAACGTCTTCTTCAACGTCAATGGTATCTTCCTCAACAACAACTTCATCAGAGACTTCTTGGTTCTCTTCAATAGTTGCTTCGGTGTCGAGTTCTTCTTCTTCTTTTTTCATTGCGGGAGTAGAGTCTGCTTTACCAGCACCTTTGTTTACAACATCGGTTACTTGTTTTAAGCTGCCACCGGGAGTTTTCAGCTTTGCTGAATCATCATCTGGTCTGTAATTATCCGGAGTAGGACCTCCAAGATCTTCCACACCTGCTAATGCGGTGCCGGGATCTGCCATTTTTGGCATAGAATCACCCGCTTTTGCGCCTGAATTAACAGCGGTGCGGGATTGCTGTGTCTTTACTTCCATTTCTTGTAGTGATTTTCCACGTGACATTTGTAGCTACTCCGTAATAAACCTGTATTGGTATTATCTTTATTTATTTATATTTAAATGTTTTGCAAGAACTCGTTGAATAAATTTAATTTATTCTCATCGAGTTTTTTCTGATCAACTAAGGTGTTAATCGTTGCATACGTTTTTTGAGCATACTTCTCACGAAGAATGCTACCATCCCATACCCAATCCTTTCCTTCCATAATACCCTCAACAAAAGCATCGGGTGCAGAAGGATCGGCAACAATGTCAGCAGCAGTTGCTAACATAAAATCATCGCCAACAATATTGATGCCTTCACGTGTCATTTTTAGAGACCCAATTCCCCGAGAAGAAACACCGAGTTTGACACCTTCTTCTACCAGCGATGCAGCAATCTTACCCATTGGGGTATTGAGGATTTTTGCCTTACCGATAAAGTTAGATCCATTTTCTCTAAGAGAAATAATCTTATGAGATACTCTATCAAGGTTTACAGTAGGACCTTCGGGATGACCTAGTTCACCAAGGGCTCTACCTTTGGCAACATGATTCTCATTATATCTACCAACTTCACGACGGAGTGTCTCCATAGGATACATTCTGCCATTACGGTTTTTGATGTTTCCTTGGAGGAATACACCTTCAATATACATGGATTTCTTGCCACCTCTCGATTCAACAAGAAACTCAACTGATTCAATTTCTTCTGTGATGAGTTTCATTAGGATCCGCCTCCGGCTGCTTGAATTTGAATAAAGTTAACAGTAGAACCAGTACCATCAGAGAAGATGTTGGCTTTTACAGAATTTCTAACCATACCACCATTAAATGTCGCAGTGCTAGCACCACCAACAGTAGATGCACTACTGTTATTAGTAATAACAGCACGGGTAGAGAAGACTCCTTCGGCTGCCGATGAAGCGTTAACTAATATACGCTCAACTGGTTTATGTGTAAAATTTAAGGAGGAAGGAGTAAGTCCAGTAACAGAAACAGTGTCACCAACATTAAAAGCACAACCAGTCCCTTCTGGAAAATGAAGAGTGGTTGCTGTTCCGGTAGTGATGCCAATAACTGGTTGAGATTTGGGAGTAAGACTCAGAATCTCCGTTTCCTGTTTAGAAACGCTGTAATCATTTGCAGTCGCTGTTGGATTTGTTCCAATAGCTACTGTGACATTTTTAGTGCCGTTATTAGTGATTCTCAAAGAATCAGTTTTAACTGCCATCGCACTAGATTGTGACGATGCACCACTTGCACTTGCTAATGTAGTTCCACTATCTGTGATTGGATTGTGAGCCATTACTCGTCTTCCTCTGTTTCCGTGTCAATTGTGTCTTCAATGTCTTCAACTTCTTCATCATCGAAGAGACCTGCCGATGCATTGGGTTTGAGATTCTCAACTCGTTCTGCTGCTTTTGCATACAGAATTTCTTTGATTTTATCCGAAACCTCAGAACTAGATTCACCAGTCACCATAAGATCCATTAATTCTTCCATTGTTTAGTAATATACTAAGACTATAAGTTATTTATATTTCTCCACCTTCGGGTGCTTCGGTTTTCTTACCTTGCTTCTCTAAATCCGGTTCCATGGGTGTTGCACCCAATGCCGGACTACTAGAAACAGCACCTTCTTGTGGTTGACCAGGTTCCATACCATCAACGGCCATTGCTGCCTCTAATGGGTCAACAATAATACCGTCTTTGATTTCTTGATCGATCTTTGCATCCTCTTCGAGAATGTCAGCATCAGTTTGACGAATGATCTTACGTCTTACATAATCTTGTGAATAGTATTTGCCAACATAAGGTTCTGCCAGAGTTGCCAAATTGATTCTGTTCTCCATGAGTTCTGCTTCTTTGAGTTCAGAGAAGTGGTTATCATAGAGGAAGTCAAACTGAATATGCTCACTCATCATCTCCCAATCTTCGGGAGTGATAACGTTTTTGAGTAACAGTTGAGTTTTCAGCATGTCCAAGAACATTGCTGAGAATCTTTTTCTAAGACGACCAACAAACTTACTAAATTTGAGTTCGTCTCTTAGAATCTCAGAAGAACGACCAAGGTTAAATCCACCATCACCCTCAATACGAGAGATGGGAACGTTAAGTGCCTTATAGAGTTTCTTCTTGAAATATTCAATATCGGTAATCTCTCCTAGGTTTTGACCACCTGGAAGAGTTGTGATCTCAGTACCACGACCACCTTCACGACGAGGTAACCAGAAGTCCTCCATCATCGACATCATCTTTTTATCATCACGAATCTCACCAGTATCAGCATTGTATACTAACTTGTTACGATAACGTGACATAACGTCACGCAGATACTGTTCTGCCTTTACCTTAGGAAGATTGCCAACATCAATATAGAAAATTCTACGTTCTGGTGCTCTTGACAGTCTGTAAATAACAAGACTATCTTCAATCATTCTAAGTTGATTGAGTGCTTTAATTGATTTGTGAAGGTATGATAGAGTTGATCCCTTATTTCTATCAACTAATCCTGAGGTGCAATAGGTGATAGAATCTTTTGAAAATTTTACACCCTTTTGATCACTAGATGCTCCCATGTTAGACATGGGTTGATTTAATTTTGGTGTATAAACAAAGTATTCTTCTAATTCTGGAAATGCCATATCAACAGAAGACAGTTCCTGCTTCCTGACACCTAGTTCTTTATTCTGTTGCTTTGCATGACGAACAAATTTCATCTTTGCTGCGTCAATATAACGAAGTTCTTTGATTCCTTCGTTTGGTGACTTTAAATCAATAACTTTATGGTAATATAATCTACCGTCAATATACCAGTTACGATAAATCTCGTGAGATTTTTTATCAAAATCTAAAAGATCTTTAATATTTTTAAATTCTTGTCTAATAGTTTTCTTAATTCCGTCCGAAGCATTGAGGTTTGATAGTTCAATTTCAACGGGACTATCATTAAGGTCGCTTACAACAGCTTCGTTTACAATATCTTCAATCGCACTATCCACCTCAGGGTGAAGAGCCATCTCTCTGTAACGACGAATTAAATCAATTTCAGTCTTAAATGTTCCTTCAATATCAACGTAGGATCCAAAAAATCCAGACGTGACGTAGTGGTCATTCCCATCCTCCTGTGCGGGAGGAACGGGACTGACCACTGATTTAGATTCCTTTTCAGAATCTTCAATAGAAAAACCAAACAGTTTTGCCATTATAATGTTCGTTGACTAGTATATAGTTATTTAGTTAAGTGCGCCAGGACCACCAGCGATTTCAAAGAATTGAACTTGGAATTCAACAGTAAATTCTTCGATCGTGTTCTCAGTGTCATATCCAAGAGCAATCTCAGATACAGCAGTTGGGAAGATATCGTAGAAACGATATGATCTCAGAACGTTTGCTTTGGTTGTTTGAATTCTGCCTGCACCTGCATCAGGAACAGCAGTCGTGGTTTCAATCTGACCAGACGAACCTCTACCTAACTGATAGACATAAGCGTCTCTCATGTAAGCAGCAGGGTTGGATGCACCAGTGTTGTTGGAGAGTTTGCTGAAACCATTCATCCACATTTCCATTGCATGGCGAATCTTGAAGTCCTCATCATTGATAATGGTGAGGGTCCAAGGATCGAACGTTCTATCGCCAGCAACTTTCAGAGTGCGACCTCTGAAAGGAACATCGATAGATGCAACGTTAGATGCGGGAAGGTTTGCTGCCTTACACATGAAGGAAAGGTCTTTCAACATCTCACCATCTTTGGTGACATATGAGGGAAACTCGGGAATAGTTACCTCAAACAGATTAGGGCGTGCGCCGCCCCCTTTAAGATTAGACTTAAAATTTGATAGAGTCTTAATCGTTGGTGATTCAGCCATTTGTTATGCTCCTAGAAATCTTCGTTAAGTGAGGGATTTAAGATCAGACTCTACCAGCGACTTCCTCGAAGCTGACACCAGTTCTGGTGGCAACGAAGGTGAGGGAGACGTAGTTGATAGACTTGGCGGGTTTCAGGAAGATGTCCGCTCTGAACTCGTTGTTGTCAATGATGTCAGGAGTGTTATTTGTTTCGTCACAAATAACGAGGAAGTCATAGATTCCTCTCTTTGCCTGAACGTCACGTAGATAAGGTTCGACAATGTTTACGAAGTTTGCTCTCGTAATTTCATCGTTGAGTTCAAATAGTTGAGCTTTCGCAGCTCCCTCTAAGGCTTGCTCCACAGTGAGGAACAGACGCCTAACGTTGATTCTATCGAACGCGGAGGCATAACCAAGGGCAGTCTTATCACCAAAGAGAAGAATACCAATACCAGGTTGGAATGAAATCGGGTTCACACGTGCCTGATAAAGTTCGTCTCTCTGATTTTGATTAGGATTGAATGCCAGTTTAACAGCATTGTTTAGTACACCACGCTGTTGACCAGCAGGTGAGAACCAAGGGAATGCTCTAATATTAGTACGGGTCATGAGACCAGCAACGTCACCATTAGTTGGAATATAACGGAAGACGTTATTAAAGCGGTCATAAGTGTACTTATAACCAGAATCAATGATGCCGTAGGAGGAAGACTTAACTCCGTTGGCAAATTTCAAGATGTTTGAAGTTTGAGTGTCATCATCGATAACACCAACAACACCAGATCTGTGAGGAGAAACAACTGCGACACAATCCTGTCTTTGCTCGGCAATCGAGATGAGTCTGTTTGCCTTAGCTTGGGACTCTTCAACGCCGTTGATTGATGGACCCATGATGATATAATCAACTTCCAACTCTTCCTTATTCTTGAAGAGGTTGTATGAAGTAATTAGATCACCCAACGTTGCTTTATGTCCACCAGTTGCACTGTAATCAGAACCACCACTGAATGCGTAACCAACGTTACCCAAAGCAGCGTAAGTAATGCCCTGAGCGTTCTGACCCCAGAGACCTTCGCCAGTCGAAAGAGGCGTGAAGTGTGTAGCGAAACCAGTTGCTCTGGGAACAGTACCCCAGAAAGAATCTTCGTCACTGGATGGGTTGTAACCAGCGTATGCATATCCAGAGAAATCAGCAAGGAAGTCCTTGTACCAGATTTTCTGAGGAGCATTTACAGAGGAAACACTATCAAGTGCTTTGGACAGTGAAGAGAACTTCTCAACAATGTTACCTTGAATACCAGTTACGGCACCGTCATCATCAACGATACAGATATTCATACCATCATTGTAACCTTGACGCTCAGAAACGTAGTTGTTGGTTACAGGACGTGGAGAAATCGACTTCCAGAACACCGTTCCATTATCGATTGGAAGTTGTTGCTGATCATACCAGTCAACTGCTGTCTTGGCATCAATACCAGTAGCATAGATGGTGGAGTTTGCAACAGCACCAGTTGCGTTATTAAAGAAGAGATTGTCGTCTGATTGAACAGTGCTGCCAACGGAGAGAGATGCTGCTGGATCGTTCTTAGCGTATGCAATCCTAACTGAGGTAGATCCAACACCAACAGCGTTAATTCTATCTGTCCACTTAACGTCGAAGGAAGAGTTGCTACCAGTAGAATCGGTCTTAACACCAGTAACGATACCTTTCAGGTAACCAGTGGTGACTGTGGAAAGCGTACCAGCAGTAGAATTAGGAACAACTAGGTTCGTAAGACCAACAGTAACACCATAACCAACGGTGATACCCATACCAGCAAGACTGGTAGTAGTAACACCAACAGTTTGGTCTGCAAGGTCATCAATGAAACAAAGTTTCAGACCATTTGCCCATCTACCAGGAGTTTTAGCAGCGTAGTTCCAACCAGTGTCTGTCTGATAGTTCTCACTATAATCATCATAATTTTTAATTTTTAAACTTGTATCCGCATATACATCATTACCAGCGTTAGCGTTGTTAAGAGTTGCGCCATCAGTTCTTACAACTTTAAGGACACCGCCGTAAGTAAGGAAGGAACTAGCAGTCATCCAATATTCATATTGGGCATCGGTGCTGATCGGCTTACCATATACTTCAATTAACTCTTGCTCGGTCTCAACGGTATAGCACTCATCAACAGGACCCTTTGTAAAAGGTCCGCAAATGCCACCAATATTATCTAAAACGTTCTCGGCTCTACCAACAGTGAGGTCAACCTCTCTAATTAGTACACCAGGAGACAATAATGCTACTGCCATTGTTTACTCCGTTAGGTCCATATTTGTCTAAGAATATTTATTGTTTTAAATGTTTTGACGGGGGGAACTGGGACGTGAATACCTACCAATCAGGATATTTCCACTCTTTGAAGTAGTTTTGATTCATCCTATGCTTTAAAACTCTCTTTTTTGTACACTCCTTACATTCATATGCATATGATGATGGAACAGGACCTTTATCCTTTCTAGTTCTGTAAAATTCCTCAACTAAATTTTTTGTTTCTCCGCAAATTTTACAAGTTCTATCATTAAGAAGAAAATGCCCAAGACTAATTTGATCGTCTAAGTCCATTACAGATAGTTCCACATATAATCAGCACCACCTTGTGCATCACCATAGGTGCCATCAAGATGCCATCTTTCACCATCACTATCAACAAAACTAGATTCATCATTTATACCATCATCTAAGAATCCAAATGGTGCCATGTCTTGTTCAATCTGATTCTTCTGTTCTTCGTAAAGTCTTTTACGAACATCTTGGTCAGTTAGTTCTTTGAAGTAATCCTGTGCTACTAACCAAGCGTAAATAACCAAACACATAGCAAGGTCATCATTGCATCCATCTTCTGCTTCAAAAGAATTGCTCTTTGAGATAAAAGTAGTTAGTTCACTAATAACATTGTAGTCTTTAAAAAGAATTTTATCTGCTTCAATCATGGTCTTCAAATTAAGAGACCCAATCTTTTTAACAGTCTTGGACATCTTGACTCCTAACTGAGTCTTGCTTCCAGAAAACCCTTGTCCAACAACCTGACCAGCTCTACCTCTCATAGAACACATCAGTAAATTTTGATATTCCAGATCATATTGCAAAATACTTGCTACCTGATCTCCAATGTCATTTACCTCAGTAAGAATAAACGCTTCATTATATGCCTTAGCTGTTGAGTAGATAATATTAGGAAACAACATTGGTTTGATATGATTATCTCTATACTTTGCCACAACTTTATGTGGGAAAGATGTAATATCTACAATGATGAATGCAGAATAGTCCTCTCCAACACCTCTTGCTACGTCAACTGTGCAAACATAGTCATGATCCTTTTCCGGATCGGCATATACGTCTAAACTATTGTTTGAAGTCTTAGGGGCCTCATATGCCAAACTTCTTAATTTTGCTGGATCAATTAATGTATCAACAGATCCTAGAAACTCACACTCAAACTCAACTTTAAACTGTTGTTCTGATGTGTTTTTGACTGTTTGCTCACGCCACTTGGCATCTCTACCTGGTACTTCTGACCAGTGAACCTGAGTAGGAACATATTCATTCTGCTCTCTTTCCGCATCATGCCACATACGGTAGAAGTGGTTCATACCCTTAGGGGTAGATACGATAATAATCTTGGTAGACTTACCAGATGAAATCGTAGGATAAACTGAACTAAAAAAGTCGTCAGCAATATGGTTTGGAACAAACGCAAATTCGTCCAAGAAGATAATGTTGAACGACATACCACGAACGGCAGCAGCAGATGTAGATGCTGCAAGAATTTTACTACCGTTCTCTAATTCTAAACTACCTTTATTCCATGCAAGGATGCCCTGTTGCATCCACTTGGGAAGATTCTCATATGCTGTCTGCAATCTACCCAGAAGATCTCTTGCCGTAGATGCTTTGTTTGCTAGAATACCAATGTTTACATTATTATTGAACACTGCATAATGCAACAAATAAGAAACCGACGTGGTAGACTTACCAGTCTGTCGTGGCATCATGCAGATGTTGAATCGATTCTCATGAAATCGATTGATTAGTTTCTCTTGAAATGGCCACATCTCAAAAGGAACAAGACCCTCATCAACGTTGACGATCTTTACATATTTTTTTGCAAAGTAGACAGGATCAGCCTGACACTTGATCATCTCCTGGACTTGATTCTCAGTATACTCAATCTGAGTATTTGCTTTTTTTAGATTGGGATTACCAAGATAGATTCCATTATCCATGTCAAGTCCACTTAGGGGGATTATGTGGGCACCTTGCAAATGGAAATTTTGTTTTAATTTCCATAAAACAATTGCAAATAGCGCACCTCTTATATTTACCCTTTAAATATTCACAGGATTCACAGATCTTCAATCTCTCCTGAGGAGTCATCCTTTCCATACTTTCTCAAACTAACTAATCGTTTTTCCCAAGTGTCTCCGATTTCTGATCCGACCATTGGATTGACGCATGTTTCATCGCCAAGATTATTGCACACCAATCCAGCTAAATCAACTTCGCTGCCAATTTTACCAGTGAACCAATAGTGTTGACCATCTACCCATGTTGCCCCACATTTGGGGCAGGATTTCGTGTCCATATGAACTATGAAAATTTAGTATAATTCCTATTTATTTATATGTTGGTATCAATTGGTATCAAAATGATACAATATCAGCATTTCCACTTTCTCAATGCAAGTGCTTTACGGGTTGGACGACCCTTCTCATCCTTCATTGGTCCCTTCATTCCACCCATGCGGGCACAGAAAGATCTTTTTCTAGGACCACCCTCAGGTTGAGGTGCTTTTAAATCAGAACCAGGATTCTCTCGCTCATAAGACTTACGACCCTTTTCATTGAGACCGCCTTCTTTGTTCTTACCCGCTTTACGTTGCCATGCAGCACTCTTTGCTTCTGTCTGAACGTTCATGTCAGTCTTTTTATTTGACTTCAATGCTTTTTGTTGAAGTTGAAGTTTCTGACGATTGAGAACAAGTTGTTTACGCTGAATCATTTGATCTCTACGATCTAGCGAATCATTCTTTCCATCGTTCTGCTCCTCAGCAACTCTGATCAATGGTTGAGTTGGATCAGGACTGGATGGAGAATACTTAGTAACGCGAGCATCCGGGTATACCTTTTGAACAGCGTCTGTAATCTCTGCTTTACTAGGAACTCTCAGCGATGGGAAGAACAATTGAGTCATATAGAACTTACCTCGGAAGGTGAGGAAGATTCTCATGACTTGACCATTCTGACGAGGAATGGTAGCTGCTTCTTGTACTTCAAATTCTTCTTTCTTCGTCTTCTTGACACAGTTTGGATATCTTTTTCCAAACATAGTCTTCATACCTTTTTTCTCATATCCTTTCCAACATGCTTCACCAAGTTTGTTTGTCTCAACAAAACCATTTGCTTCAAGAGCAGCAATTTGAGAAGGTGAGAATCCTTCTTTCTTAGTGCTATTACCCCAATTAGCAGCACCCTTCTTACGGCACTTTACAAGGGCACCAGAAGCGTATGCAGAAGGCCATACAGAGTAACGAGATTTTACTTTATGATAGCAGGCATCTTTTGTCCCACTACCCTTACCTTTCTTATCTGCTTCTGAAAATACTTCTTCTTTCATTTTCTTTTTATCAGTAGAAACGTAAGTTGGTTTGGCAGCACTAGATTTTGATTGTTGTCCTGGATCTGCTTTCTTTTTGCGACGAGATGCAGAAAGTCTTTCGGACTTGCTCATGCTCGCTCGTTTTGATGATGAGACACATTTAGGTGTCCCCTCTCCTGGTTTATCACTGGCGCAAGTCCCACCTGTGACAACGTTGACCCAACCACCCTTACCATCCTTTGACTTGGATCCTTTGAACCACTTGTTGAGGGAACCTTCGCTAACCCCACCATTAGAGCCCCCATTCCCATTTCCATTCCCATTCTTAGTCTCATCATCTACACTATGTCCATTTTCTTTACCTAGCATACCAGACCGGCCAACTATTTTAAATCCTTTGGGGATAGGTTTACACTTTTTATCAGTGTAGCAATAGTATTGTCCCTCAGGACAGCGACCGTTCTTTTTCATTCAAGAGAGTAATTACTCGTTATTATTTATCATCCATCAAGTGCCACACTAAGACCAATAGTCATACCAGGTAGTGACTGCCAAGAAGTCCCATCATAAAATTCGAGTTTTAATGATGTTGTATTAAAGATGATAGCACCTTGTGAGAAAGATCCAGCATCCCTAGCAGTTGTTGTATATAGAGGTGGATAGAATGCAGTAGAAGCTTTTAAAGTAGCAGCAGTAATAATACCAGTAGTATTAATAGAAACTGTTGTACCAATACCAACAGATGCTTCTCTTCCTTGACTATCACTAAAAGCAATTTCTCCTGAGGCATTTTGATGTATTCTAACAGTGGTTCCTGTACCAATAATTATTTCATCAATACCTTCAATTTTTTTAGCAGTTGGATCTAAGGTAATTGATCCTTGACCAATCGTAAGAATGCCTGTGACTCTTGCATCACCATTAACAAGAAGAGCCGTTGTAGCAGTGCCTGTGTTAACAATTAAACCGCTTCTAAACGTACCGATGCCAAGAGAATCTACATGCTTGACATCATCATATGTGATTGTTCCTCCAACATTAACATTACCAGTTGCTTCAATATCACCAACAACAAATAATGATGTTCCTGCCTTTGCCTGAGTAGTATTGATACCAACAATTCTTGTTGTTGATACACCTACATTATTGGAGAACCAAGTTCCACCAACACCAGTTCCACTGTTAGGAACTGTCAACCACTTTGAACTTGCAGAATCATATTGTAAAATATATTCATCGTCGAGACCAGTGATATCAACATCATCAAGATCTTTAATAAATCCTGCGCCGCCGCCGCCCATTGTGGACATCTGGGTTTGGATTCTATTGATAAAAATTCTATAATGAGATGCAAGATCACTTAGAGTTGCAAACTTTTGATCTAATGGGGTAAGTGGATCTTGTCCAGAACCAATATTCTCTGCTTCATCCGGAGGTTCAGTAAGAAGATAATTTTCCTGTAAGTCCTCTACCTTTTCTTGTCTTACTTGAATTTGCTCAACAATCTCTCTCAGGCTCTCAAAGTTTTTGAGTTCCTTTTTGATTTTTTTGAGTTCTTCTTCGTAATATTTTGGTTTGGGTAAACCACTAAGTTTTGTTTTTAATGATTCTACTTCTTTATCTAATTTATTTCCAACAAACTCAAACTTTTCATTCAATGAAGTCTGAATACGTTTTACAGTTTCCTCAGTAACTTCTTGTAAATGATCTACTTTATTATCTACTTGATCTGAGAATGAAATCTCAAACTCTTTTTGATTTTCTTTAAGTTTCTTTTGGAGTTTCCAAACAATGTCAGACTGTTCCTTTAACTGACCATAAATTTGTTCTTTGAGAGAATCTACCCTATTATGTACGTTTTTAAAATCTGTTTTTGATTCAAAAGCAGAAGTATCTTTCTCATCTTGAATCCTATTTAATTCTATTTCAACCTGATCTGATAAAGTTTGTACACAATCTTTTATTGAATTAAATCTTTCGTCAACAGTATTAAAAGTTTGTCCTACCCAAGTAAAATCTGGAACCTCTGATACCTTTTCAATCCATACAGGAAGAGTTGGAATAGATTCTTTTACAGATTGAACCGTCTCCTTAATTGCTTCTAGTTCTTCTTCGTAATATCTTACTTCTGGAACAACAGGGATGGATTCTCTTACATCATCAATAACTTCACAGAGTGCTTCTAATTCTTTATCATATGATTTAATTTCTGGAACTTCTGGAATACTTTCTTTAACATCATTGATCAGACGGAGAAGTTCTCCCCATTCTGGTGCCTGAACAAGGTCAGTTACTTCAATACTTGCATTTCCATCAGCATCATCAATTATCTGTGTTTCTTCTTCTAATTCTTCTACCTCAATAAAATCTTCAACAGAAGGAAGTTCACCCTGCCCTACGACATCCTCAATGGATGGTAACTCGTTAATATGCTCTTCGGGCATTTCGGTCACAACTTTTTTACCTATTTATTTTGGGACTTTTGGGCATCTTTTAGCATCTTAGTTAAATCAGCAGTTGACCCAACAAAAAGAGCATTGGTGACATTGGTAGGACCTTTTTGTGTGTCCTCCTCAACATCTTTCAATTTCTTTTGCAAGTCCATTAACTTGTCAGTTGCATCAGAAACGCTTTTGATTAATTGACCAGCAACTTCATATGCTCTTGGCATTTCACTTTCCTGAGCCAATTCAAGAATACCATTAATTGCTTCTTGACCTTTCTCAATTATACTATAAAGATTACCTCTCGTATACTCATAATCTTTTTTGACATCTGTCTTTTCTCTATCAAGAGGGGGTTTCATTACCTTAACCTCTTTTGTTGCTTCGACAATATCGCTTGCAACATCAAATGTATCTTCTAGGTTATCAAACTTCATGACATGTCCGTGCTAAAATCTTGATAGAATGAAGTTGTCTCATTGAAACCAAAGTCATCTCCGATTTCAATGAGAGCATCATCAGCAGTATTCAAGATATTAACACCAGAACCTTGAACATGATCCACAGCGATTGTTCCATCTTGACCTCTTCTTACTTTCAGATTATTGCCAGTGATAGATTCAATAAAGAGTTCTTCACTATTGATAGTTACATAGGTTTCTTCACTAAACGGTGTTGTTGTAGTGAGAGTGAGAATAGTCTCTGTGGATTCGATGTCTTCGTCTAAGTATGCAGATGCATCTCCAACGTAGTTTTTGGTTGCTCTTGGCGTAACAGTGTAGCGAAGTTCCCTTCTGGGATTCTTCACATCTATGTTCGTCATGTAATTGAGAGTAGCCTTCTTGATAATACCAGTGGTCTGATCTGGTGTAGGACCGAACAGATAAGTTTTAGCAGTAAATCTTAGAGTATAGATCAGTGCTCTTCTAGAAGAGAAGTCACCTTCATAATCATCAGTAAAGTTTACTGAATCTAGAATGATTGGAATATCTCTCTTCTCATTAATCTCACCAACCATCTGAATGGTAACATTATATGATGGTTGAAAATATGGTAAAATTTGTTCAATAATTTGAAGAGCATCATCATTCAACTTAGTCATGATGCTCAACTCAAATGCCATGTTATAAGGAACTGGCATGTATGCTTTTTTGATAGTCGAAGTTGAATCGACTTTTTTAGATAAGAATGTTTGAGTTTGAGAAACTTTTCTACTGGGATCATAAGTCAAACCAGTAAACTCAAATGACATCCTTGGTAAAGTAATGGATGTTGGTTTATTGAGTTGAGGTGTTTGCTCAATTCTTGCTAAGAACTTCTGTGTTGGTCCATATGCCAATGGAACCTTCATAACACTTACAATGGATCCACTGTCAAAATGTTTGATGGTAATGTCATTGAATAGCGTGCCGAACCCAATAACGGTTCTTCTCAACACCTCATTGTAAAAGTATTCAAACATTTTTACAGTCCATTGTTATAGTTATTTAGACTTCTCCGAATGGATTCCTTTGAGTAAAGTCTAAAATACCATCAGCTTCTGTCTGAATATTGTCATTATCTGCATATGCATCGATAAGATCATCTGTATTAACTATTGATAACGTTCTTATAGCACCAGAATCTTGACCTGTAATTGTTTCACCGGAAGTAAATGTTCCATTGGCAATGGATACTCTAAGTTCTCCGGTAGAAGAGATCCACTTCTTAACTCTTGCCTTAGTTCCAGTTGTTCCACCAGTAACGATTTCGTTATAAATGTAGTCTCCACTACCAACTAGTGAAGGATTACCGATTGTAAGTATCGGAGAAACAGTGTATCCATAACCAGCATTTGAAATACGAATAGCAGTTACAGTTCCATCAGAATTTATTACTGCTTTACCAATAGCAGTTACACCAGTTCCGGGAGAACTAAACGTGACAGTTGGAGTAGTTGAATATCCATTTCCACCATTAGTTAGAGTTACTATACCAACACCACCAGTTGTAGCAATACCAACCGTTGTAGCAGCACCAGCACCACCACCACCAACAAGAACCACAGATGGTGGAACTGTATATCCAGCACCTGGATTAGTTAGTAAGATTTCTTTTACAGATGATGCTGTACTAAATCCAGTTGCTGACGTTGTAATAGCAACAGCAGTTGCTTGAATACCTGGTGAAGATGATATAGCAACTTGTGGAGTAGAAGTATAACCCTGCCCCTGATTTGTTAAATTGATGAATCCTATACCACCATTTACAAAAGTCGCTGTGGCGGTTGCAGTCTGTCCAACTCCAAGAAGAGTAAGTGTCTCTGCATATCCAGCATCTGCCATGCTGTCATCAATATCTTCAATTCCAGTATCAATTACTTCATCTTCATAACGGAAGACTTCACATCTCAGTTCATATGTATAGAGATCTTGTAACTGATAGAAAGGGTCAGCATATTCTACAAACTTAATCTCATACAATCTATCATCAAGAGGAAAATAGATTAAGTCTCCGCCCTTTGGTCTGGATGCTAATTTAATATCTTTTTCGTTTTGAATTAGTGGTTGAATATATGTTTCCCATCTCTCCCTTGAAATAATTAATGTGACATCATCTTGTTGTTGCACACCAAATTTTGACATGAGGATACCAGCACCCTCATATGAATCCGATTTTACATATGCTTCAATTGGGTAAGCATCATCAAATTTAGACTGAATTACTTCTTTAATTACAGTATTTGATGTTAGATATTTTCTGGGAATATAATGAACATCAACTCCATATGTACGAAGTTGCTCATTGATCAGATCTTGTACAAGACTCTGCTCACCACGTGTTCCCTGAGTAAAATATGGATTAAGTGCCATTATCCGATGAGATCAAGAGGTGGAATTTCGTATGTAGACATCATTTGATCGTTAATATCCTTCAACTCTTGTAATGCATCGTCATAGATTTGTCTACCATTGAGTTCAATTCCACCAGGAAGTTTGACTCCTTGAAACTTAATCAAATTCATACCCCACTGTTTTTTCATGATAGCAGTTAAGTATTTTTTGATAAACCTATCATTATAAACTTTGCTAGTATCATTTGGATCAAGAGCTCTCCAACAATCAATAATGATGTAATCACCCTCTGTAAAATCATTCCAATCACAATCTAGATATAACTTTCCTTCTCTAATATTGTATCGAATTTGTTTTAGTGGATTTAATAAGAAATCGATAGTTTCCAATTTACTCTTTACCATAGAGTAAGTTAATAATTCTAATGAACTATAATTGTAAAGATCGTTCAACATCAATTGATATTTGATATTGAACATTCCAGATCCCATTGTTTGAGAACCATGGACCCTATAAATTTTATTGACTCCAATGATAGAGTCGGGTAATGGAATATAGTTACTATTCTCTAAGTATTTAAATGTACTGGCAGCACCAACTGTTTCTGATACAGTAGATGTTGTAATACCAGAAAATCCACCGGCCGGTGCCTTACCCCTAGCAATATCATCAGCTCGCATCTGATATTTCAGAGGCGTTTGTACGACACCATCATAGTGTCTCTCTTGAAAATATTGAATAGCATCGTCAACCAGATCATCGATCTGTTCATCAGCAATATTAATTTCTAATACAGGAGCACCAAGTTGCCTGAGGCAATAATCGATTAGACCTTGGCGATTAGACGGTTTAGACATATTAGGAATCCTCCTATGTTATTTAGACAGAGGATGTAACTCCCGCTCGAACCATCACGTCTCCTTCTACAATTCTATACACAGTGGTTCCACTACTTACTAAAACATCATATTTATATCTACCATCTCTAAGACCCTTTGTTGCAGTTGCTCCCATACCAAGATTGATTACTCCTGTCAGAGTATTGATTCCAACAGCAAAAGTTCTTAACGCATGTAAAGAGGATCCAATACTAACTGATTTAATAAGACTAGCTGCACCACTGTAACCATCCAGGTTAAAAGCAGTTCCTCCAATAGTTGTTACAGAGTAAGCTGCTGCAAAACTAGCACCAGTGGAGATTGTTTGATTAACTGCTTGTGCGACCCCTGAGGATGGGTCAAAAGTAAAACTAGCGTCCATTATTTTTCTGCAAGTTTAAGTAAAAGTTCTTTGATCGATGATATATCTTCTTTCAATGAATTGATATCATTTTTCATGGTATCAAATTCTTCACTTTCTTTTGAGTTTTTATTTCTAAGATGGAGATAATTTTGATAGGCGTTGTGATTAGTATTAACCACAGCGCCTGTATTATCATTCCTTCGAAGATTTGGGTGTCCTTCGACTTTCATATTATTTTACTGCAATAGCGCGAAGGTTTTTAACAATAGGTGGTTTTGCTTGATTTGTACCTGACAGTACAATCTTCAATTGGAATCCAACAAAATCAGGAAGGTCATCAACAGAGAATTCATAATCTTTAAATTGATTTCTTCTTGCACTTGGAGGAACAAACACATTTGATCTGCCATTGTTGTTAGCAACATCAATAACGTTACCTAAATCATCGATGTTTTCATATCCTGGGAATAAGTTATATGGAGTAGAATCAATATCTGAATCATCAGTAAAGATCTTGTAAAGAACTCTGATTTCAGCACTTTGATCCCTATAACATTCAAGAAGAACTCTGATTGAATTGGCAGGATTTGCCAATTCAACTTTCTTAGTAATGTAGATAGCAGCGTTTGGATCTTCACCAGTTACACTAACTCTCTTATCAGCAGCAAAATCAGTAACTGCATTATTTAATCTATTAGAAGTAAGAACCATATTGACTCTATCTAGGTCAACCACTGGTGATATGAAGGAATTTGTAGAAGAGAATTCCATATCAAGAGTCAGTGACTTATTACCAGGGAGATCTGATAGTAAGGTGCCCTCGTTTGTAGCAGAGGCTAGAATTCTTGGAGTCTCTAAGTTATTTGGAGATCCAATAGTAATTGATTCATATCCCTCATCAAGGAATGAAATTTCATTGCCATCAATACTAGTGCCTGAAACTGTTCTAATGCTTGCATTTAAAGAAGTTCCTGGCAGAATCATTGTCTGAACATTCGGTGTGATAGTTTCAAACTGAATGTTGTTGCCACCACTTACTGTATCGCCACCAACTTTCTTAGTGGAATTAAATCCAAGTTTAGGGAATGAAGTATTAGCAGATCTATTAATGCCATCTGCCGACATATCAATCTTAATTGCATAGGAATCAAGAGTTCTTGGTCTAGTAGTGGAAGCATCACTAAGCACATGATCACGGTTGATTCTTCTTAGAGAAACACCATTGAGTTCATACTTGGCAATTAAATCACTAGTGTTGTGTGCAAAGGTTCCTTTCGCATCGATATTTCTAGTGATGCCAGTAAGAGTGCTTCCATTCACTCCAGTGTAAGCAATCAATTCATTTCCAATAATCGCATATCCAGGATTGGTTGTTCCAACTCCGACGTTTTCAAATGTATCAAATTTAGAAGTATCTGCAAGTCCGATGTTTCCGGATGAAGTAGCACTAATATCCGCAATCAAACTAGTAGGACGCATATCAGGTTTAACATTGTTAATAGAAACAGTGTTAGTTCCAGAATTCATTGCATGATTTCTATGTCTTACATTGAGATGGATTCCATCAAAATTAGCATTGCTTGTTGTAGCATCGGCATTAACTCCTGTTAATACTCCAACAGCACCAGTTTCTTGAACAACATATGTCATTGTTCCGGCAACGCCAGTTATAAATTGTCCTTGAACATTATCAAGAACAACAGAATTAATTGCAGAGATAATACCAACACTAAATCTTGCATTCCTTCCTAAGGTAGTGCTGCCAAGAGTTGTAATTCCAAGTTCATCGCCAACACCATATCCAGTACCACCATTTGTAACGAAGCAAGAAGTAATGCCACCAGAACTTACAGTAACTTTGCCAACCGCACCAGAACCAGATCCAGAAAGAGTGGTTAAGTTTGTCGTATAAGTTCCAAAACCAATGGACGGTGTATATCCAATACCAGAGTTAATAACATCAACAGAATTACCAATACCAATTGATCCAAGAGTGTTGATTACTACACCAGTTGCTGTTGGATTGTTAACTTGAGAAAGGTTAACGCCAGGAATAATTACAAGTTCCTGAGACGCAGCAAGTGTAGATCCTAGTCCAACAGTAGACTTTTTGGAGACAGTCTGAACTGGATTTGCACCAAGTTTAGTGATACCACCATTAGAAACACCCATATCTGGGTTATAGAAAGTGACATTACCACTAGTACCAGTGGTAAATTGTGCTCTAAACATCGTAAACTTAATATCTTCAAACTGACTTGGATCCCAAGTAGAACCGTTTTGTGACTTAAAGCATGATCCAAGTAAAGGTTGTTGGGAAATAACAGCTCTTGTAGCATCGCTTGATGTCAAAGAATTAGTAATATCTGTTTCACCCATTCTAGAAATCCAGGCACCATATTGAGGGGTATCTGATAGGAGAACAAATGCATACTCCTGACCACCTTTAAGGAATACCGGGGATGGGAAAATAAATCTAGTTGGAACTGATGCATCATCACTAATGTTAACTTGTGATGGCAAAAGATCGAGTTCAGCAAATGGTAGAACAGTTGTAGTTGGAATACCATCTCTCATTGTTCTGATCTGAATCGTCACTGGTAATGTAGTGTCCTTAGTTTGGAAGTAACATTCAATAGCAGTAACAAACATACCATCGGCAGAAGTAACAAAGAATGATTGTGCCAAAGGATCTCTTCCTCTCGCACATTTAGACGTGGAAGCTGTTGTTGTGCTACCAAGATTAGCAGTCGCAATTAAATTACCACTTCTATCAAAGTTGTAAGATCTTCCTCCGCCTCCTCCACCGGAACGACCTCCTCCACTACGTCGTGAACTAGGAGCCCGATTAAAACTACGACTGCCGCCTCTGTTGCTACGGCCAAGATTTCTACCGGTGTATGATCTGTTCGATGTTCCAGCATTTCTATCAGAAGTGTAAGTTGCTCTTCTGCCAGAATTGAGCCTTCCTGTTGAAATCAACACACCATTCTGGTCGAAATGCCACGTTCTTCCACTTCTTCTGCTTCTAGATCTACTAGATCTTCCGCTTCTCCTTTGGGGTGCTGATCTTGCTTGGCGACGACTACTTCTTCCGCCGCCACCACAAGAACTAGGAGCACCTGGACGTGTCAAAAGAACAGCAGTATTATAGATTAAATTTTTCTCGTAATCACCAACAGCACGTGCATATGCAGTGTACGAACCATAACCATTATTAACAGCAGTGGTGTATGCAACATAACGAGCATCACAGTTACCAGATGGTCTCCCCCCACTAGCTGGTTGAACTTGCCTTACGTTTCTTAGAATAGTGTCCGCAGAATTTTCACTAATAACATTGCTGGTTGCACCAAGAATATTTTCAGCAGTGGTATTCTCTTGGAACACTGTTTTGTGTAAAGCAGTTGCTCTTACAGAAATAACACTTTCTTCTGTAAACTCTAATAAACCATTTGCTTGGAAAGTTGCTTCCGCAGATGTTTGATTTAGTGAAGAAATAAATGATGTCTGAGGAATTGAAGTAAGTTTAACAATCTTAGTTCCAGTAATGAATTGAGGATTGCCTGGTTTAGATGGATCTGGGATGTAAATACAACCAATGACACCACCTACTTCATCAGTTACCAATCTAATATCAGAAACTGTTGCTTGTGCTCCACTTGTCAACCCTTTGAGAATCATTCTTCTACGAGGATGTCCAAAGAAGTCTCCACTAGTTTGTGCTGCCAAAGAAGTAGTATCAATGTTCAATACTGATGATACAGATGAGTAGTCATCCGGTAGAGTTTCATCGTTATTGTATGGGTTTAATGTAAATGTAGAACTAGGATCATCATAAGCGCCAGATTTGTGATTTGCGGTTGCAAGTCTAAATTTAAAAGTTCCAGTTGCTTCATTTGGAAGTGGATTGATTTGAGTATTACTCTGTGCCATCGATCCAATTACAGTTTCACCAACAGTAAACGTACCAGCAGTCATGGAAATTTCCAATAACTTAGGTGCCATATAATCAACCATATTCTGATTATCCAGAATAGGATAGACCTGAGTTCTGGGTCTTAATCTAGTTCCTGTAAATTCAATATTACGAGATCTCATGTAGAGAATGCTGGATCTATTCAGAACTCGGCTACCAACAGTTTGTTTTTTGATATGAGGTGATTTTCTGATTGCAACCCCATCTCTTGTCTTACTGAGAAGTTGAACATCAGTTGTTGTTCTTACAACCTTAGTTGTTGTTGTAGTAACATCATCTGTCGCATTAAGTTGTTTTGTTGAAGATGATGTTGATGTGACATCAACTGGTCTTGCTTCTCTACCAATAACTGTGTCTACCCAAGATCCCCACTCAATCTCAGCAAATCCTTTTGCCTCATCAATTCCAATTGTTTGTGTTGATGCCATAAAATCTGGACCATTGACATCAAATTCAGATGTTTTGATTACTTTTTGATCAACCCAAATATCAGAGGATGGGTAAAGATGTAATGTTCCTGTCCAGTTAGTGACTAAAAATGGGTTTACAGACTCAACACGTGATGCAAAAATATTTTGCATGTAAACCAGATCTGCGTAGTTAAGAGTAACTAAATCACCAGTCTTTCTAACATTTGGATCTGTAAGTTGATCGTTGAAACGTTGATCTAGTGTAGATGGTGCAGATACACCAATACCACTAATTGCAGCAGTTGCAAGTACCATGTCAATTGACGTGGTATAGTGGGATGGTCTCATTTCACCATTATAGGTATCAATAGAACAACTAAAATCCTCGTTGCTTTGATCTTGAATTTGATGAGTTTTAAAATTATCAACAAAGAAACCACTCTTAAATCTATCAAGACCCTTAGCATCTTGAATTGTGAGTGCCTCAGTTTCTTTCTCTAATAAAGAGAGAGCTGTATAATATTCTAGACTAGTGATCCTAGTATCAAGATCACCAATATCTTTCATAGTATATCTCTTATGCTCTATCCTTTGAATAGATGCACTATCAAGAGAGAATAAGTATGGAGGAAGATTAATTGTTGCAACTTCCAAACTACCATCTAATCCATTAGGTAGTTCTGGATTTTCAGAAGGAACGCCATTGACAATATTAAAATTACCAACAGAATCTAAGAATACTCTATCAATTCTACCAAGATAATATTCATAATTAAGAACCAAATTTTCATTTGATACTAAGATATTTGAGGTTGACTGTCCACTTTGAGTAAAGTTTCTAGTTGCAAAATCAAATGGAGATAATGTGGAGGTTGAATCGTAATCACCAACCCTTGGTCTGATATCAATTATATCAGTATTTCTTATACCATTGAAAGATGGAATGTCATTTGAATATAGTTCATTTTCATAACTTTCTGACGTAAATACATCTCCACTATCAGCCGCAGCAACAACAAAATTTTGGAAGATAATTCTTAGTTTTCTTCCTGCACTTTCTCTACCTTTTCTTCTCTTAATTCTTCCATAATCATAGAAAGAATTTCTTTGACCATTATCAACAAGGTAATCCCCAGTGACATTTTTATCTGCTTGACCTAATGTTGTAACTGTTGCAGCAGTATTGGATGTTTGCCCAATAACTCTTTCGTCAAAGGCAAATTCTTTCCCATTTAAGTAAACAAGTTCTACAATTGTTCCCGAAACTGCCGAGACGAATCTAGCAACTGCTTTGGTATCCTCACCAATAATTTTTTCTCCAACAATAAAATCAGATGTAGACTGATTAGGACCACTAATGGAGGTTAAAGTTGCAGTAGGAAGATTGGGATCATTTTGATCGTCAGATTCAAATACACCAAGAACTCTAAGAACATCTGGTTTGTTTAGAGAAATCTCTTTGTCTTGTACCCTGGTTCCATATACATTACTATACGTCAATCCATCATTAAGAGTGGTTGAACCAATTCCAGAAGATGTATCACTAGATCGAGTAATTACAACAGAGGAGACGTTATTAAGGGATTTTTGTTTCTGAACAACTTTGTTTTTATTAAGAGTTACAGCAACTCTAATATTTGTTTCTTCTTCTCTTGCCAGACCACTAATAGTAACTGTTTTTGAATTAATGGCTGGTACAACCATATCATCTGTTAAAGGTTGGATCGTGCCATCTCTATAAGCAACATGATATCTCTCCTCATCAAACGGGAGATAGAATTCATTATCAGCAGCTGTTGGTAATGTAAGTGTACTAGAAGCAGATGAAACGTTAGTAAAAACTTTCTTGATTATAATTTGTGCAGCTCCAAGATCGACACTGTCAATGTTAGTCGCACCTAGTTCTGTATATAATGTGTTGTCGTCTACATTAATTAAATCACCGCTCACAACCTCTAAATCAGTGATTTGTTGTACGTTGGCAGGCGGAGCACCATCAAACAGATTAGAGACGGTCTGAATGCCTGCTAGGGTCATCTCAGACCCTGTGTTGTTAATGTTATGAACTCTAAGTAGAACTGGGTCAGAAATAGTATTGTCAGTTGAGATAAACCTAACAAGATCGTTTGTAGTAACAATACCAACAAACGTACCTCTTTCCGCAGTAATCGTACTAAAACCAGCAGGAGTAGCAGCTGCATTGCTGCCACCTCTACCCGTGATAGTAAAGGAAGTTCCAAACTTTCTTGTTGTTGAAAGTTTTAAATCAGCATTAAACGTCTGAATTCCTACTGACGTTCCTTGATATACTGATTTTACTTTTGAAATATCATAGCTTGTAGTAATAGCAACAGTAGTGGTAAAATCTACACCATCAACAGAGATTCTTTCCCCTTTATGGAAAACTCCTTTTACTTGTCTAAGACTGAGAGTGGAAATTCCAGTAGCGTTAGAATCAATGTCAACAACGAATCCAGATGCACCGCTATTTTGTCCTGATAGGAAAGCACCAGAACGTAACGAAGTAAAAGGTTGTGTGGTCTCTAATTTTGTATATGGAGAAATATCAAATAGTCTCAGCGTATACTCTGATTGAGGACCTTCAAAAACTTGGGATTCTAAATTATAATCATAAATTCTACACTCACCAATTGCTTGACCTGCTGGTAAAGTAGAACCTACACCAACTCTTGAATCTCTGAGCGATGCTGCAATAGTGGTCCCAAAACCAACGACAGGTGAACCATGGACATTATTAATTACAATTTTTGGTCCGATTGAGATAGGTACAGCTTCTTGAAATACTCTTCTGGTACTTCTAGGTTTTTCAACATCAATAACTGTATCAGTTTGCTTATCAATCTCAAATCCACTTACATATGCTTTGCCTGAGGAAAATACATACTCCATCAAAGCATCAGAAGGAGCATTTGCTTGATATGTTAATTCATCAGCGTTATATAATCCATCATTTCCAAGATAGTTGTTTAAAGTATTTTTGATTGACAGTTCAAAAGGTTTAATATAGTAATTACCAGACTCGTCATGAGTTCTTCTAGCAAATTCTGCTTTGACAAAATTGTATTCACTATTTCTTACAAAAGTTTCAATTTCTCCATTTTGAATTCTCATCAATTCAACAAAAGTTGGATCATCATTATCGATGATTAACTTTGAAGACAATACGGCTGAGATTTTTAATCTGTCTGCACCTGGTGCCGAATAGTTGCTAAACCCCTGTGCATTATCATTAAGAGATTGATCTTCATCAGCATTGATAATTTCCTCAACAACAGTCAAACCAACCTTCAAGGTTGGCATGGAATCATACTGTTGGAGAAGAATTGTCTGAGGATTAACGGTTACAAAATTTCCTCTTAAAAAATATACTCCTTCTTGAATATTTGCAGCAGATCCAGTAATATTTGCTTCAACTGAGACAGCTTTGGCAAATCCTTGATTGGCAGAAATTGCAGTATTTCCATAGGAAATAGATTCTAGGAGAATTAAATTTTCTCCTTCTGTGAAGTTACCATTCTCAAAGTTTGATCCACTCTTAATAATTGTAAAATATAAGGTGTCTAAACTTAGTTCCGAATTTGATGAATCTAAAACAAAGTCAATTCTTGCTTCAATTCCAGATTCTTCTCCCCTGAATTTCTTACCAACAAGTTGTTCTATATAAAAACTAATCGGAATACCGGCAAAATTCGGATCTATGCATACACCAGTAAAGACATCTTGATAAGAAAGTTGTCCAGGAATTACTTTGGAACCTTCTTTAAAAAAGTGTGTTCCAAATTTTTCAATCTGATCTTGAAGAATAGATTGTAATCCAGTTAGTTCCCTAGCCTGAACCGGAGTTCCTGGTTTAAATAGAACTTTGTGAAAATTATTCGCAGCATCAAAATCGTCATAATAAGGGGTGATGTTTAGATTAGTTTCCTGGGGCATTTTCTTAGAATTCTAAAACGATTTTGATGTCTTCTTTTTGGTTTGACGATCTCAAAACAGATGGTCTGTTATCAATGTAGATTATTTGCCCACTCTGGGGATTAACCTCAGGATTTGAAGTTCCTTTGTCAAACGTCTGGCCTAGGAAGTAGGTCCTATTATTTAGAACGGTAGAGATACCCGAGAAAGATGTGTCAATAGCAACAGTGGCATTACCACCATTAATATTAAAGGAACCACCGTTTGTAAGTGAATTTTGGAATCTTAGTTGTTTATATCCATAGAGTGGATTGACACCAGCAGTAGACGATGTTGCTACTTGACTATCTTGCCAATACTTCAAAACACCAGTAGTATTATCAAAAGAAACAACTCTACCGATTGCAGTTGATCCAACTCCGACATTTTGTGTAATTACATCATCCTCAATAAATGAGACTTGATTCAATTGACTAGAAGTAACTTTCACTGCATAAACAGTGCTTGCCTTTTCTGATGAAACTCTACTACTTGATCCGTAAATAAGTGGATCTTTAACAACACCAATTCTGGCAAATTCATTTCCAGTAATAAAATCGGGGTTAGTGGCATCATTTTCAAGTCTTGAATAGATCATGACTTTACGGGCACCAAGTTCATTGTAAATATTGGATCCATGACCACCATCTGGTGGAATAATTACATTAGTAACTGCATCCACATTACCTGCAGGATTGACAATACCTGCACCATCCAAGTCAAGAGTTCCGAATGAATATCCTGATCCACCGGTAGAAACGTCAACAGTTTGAATTTTACCGTCAGCATTAACAGTTACACTTGCCTTTGCGCCTTCACCATCACCAAAAATATCTACATTACTATAAGTTAATGCAGTTCCATAACCAACACCTCTATTAGCAACTGTTACAATTTTTATTTGACCACTAGTAGAAGAATTATCCCTAACTGCTCCAGTATCAGTATTTGAACTCCAATCATTTGGAACAGGAATAAAATTAGTAGAATCAAATCTAAGGATGTCTGATGGAGTTAAAGTATAGAGATACTTCCAAACATAATCATCTCCACTACTACCAGCTGATCTTGGTTCTAAATCAGTAAACAAAGGTTGATCAAGAGATGGTTTTCCAGTTGGGTTATCCGGAGAAATACCATTATGCAAACAAATATAAACTCTATAATCTTTATTGATTATATAATATTTTGAATTATATAACGTCGTTGATTTTGAAACTGGGGCAAGATTATTTCTACTATAGTCATTTCTATACATGTCATACTTTTCACCGGATGCCCATGTATATTTTTCTACAACTCTTTTCACATCAGAAGAATTAATCTTCTTCATAGCTAGCATTGTATCCCAATAACGATTCTCTTCATTAATAGAATCTATTGGAGATGGAGGGTTAGTATTCCAATTAGCGTCAAGATTGACGGCATTTGGTAAACCAACCCATGTATAGTAGGAACTACCAGTAGATGATATCCCAGAAACGAAATTATTCGCACTAAGGATACGAAACTGTTCAGTTATAATCGCAGCCATTTTAACTTTTTTCTAGTTATTTATGTTAGATAACCAACTGATTTTAGGGGTAGACTCCTTAAAATCAATGGTCCGGTGGATATGCCAGTAAATCCATTACTTAGTGAAGGTGTAAATGTTTTCGCAATACCAGATCTAGTGAACGATTTAAGTTGACCCCAACTATATCTACCGAAGAATTGACTATGACCAATTCCTGTTATACCGTTGAGACTATCAACATTTACTGTAACCTTAACAACATGGGTTGTTCCGATTCCAACTGCTTCCGTTGTTGCAATAGAAACAGATGCTGCCTCATACACATTGTCTAAACAAGTTGTTCCAATTCCAAGAACGGAACCACCAAGATCAAGCGATGTAACTCCTTGACCAATATTGGAATCAAATACAACAAATGGATATCCACTTGCAATATTCGGAATTGTTCTTGCAGCACCAGGACCCATAAATGCGGTGCTTCTCAAAATAGAATTCGATGGAATAAGAAGATCAAATACAAGTTTTGTAGGAGATGCTGTAGAAACTCCACTAATAACTCCATAATCACCTGCATAGTTTACACTCTTAATTTCTTCTACTTCAAAGTTTGGAGGAGTAAGCAGAATGACAGGTGGATTGCTGAATGTATATCCAGCACCAGCGTTACTTACATTGATTGAAGTAACTGCTGTTCCAGTTATGGACGCAATAGCAGTTGCTCTGGTTGCAGAACCAAGACCAACACTATTGGCAATAGAAACTAATGGTGCCGTCGTGTATCCAAGACCAGAGTTTGTGATACTGATTGAAGCAACAGTACCAAAACCAGATATAATAGCGGTAGCTGCTGCTCCAATTTTAAGATCTTGATTTATAATTCTTACTGTTTGTAAGTCACTTCTCAAAGATTCTGGATAACTATCAAATGCAGCAACACTATCCACCCAGATTTCAGTAGAACCTAAACCAACTGGTTTAATAATATGTGTTTCTGGGAAAATTCTTGCAGCATAAAGGTCTCTATCTTTTGTTACAGCATTTCCATCTAAGAATAAATCTTCCTGTTGTTTGCACCACATCATTGGTCTTTGAAGTGTTGCATCAGTTCTTAAACCGGGCCCTTGATATGGAGATGTAGCGAAAGCATCAGCAGTTGTGATACCAGATACAAATCTTGTATCCTGAATAAACTCGAATGAATTCTGATCTTTACCTGCAGTAATTCTAACGGTATCTCCGGTTTTAATTGTTTCAATAATATCTTTACTAATAACATCAACACCACCAGTTCCGCGATAGAACATAATCGAACATGTGTCACCAACTTTTGGTGCTTCTATAAATGTAATGTTTGAACCACCATTAAATCGATATGCAACTCCTGGTTCTTGTAAAATGTCATTCAAGAATACTAAGATAGTTTGTTCAACATCAATTAAAGATCCTTTTTGTGCTCTAATGGAAGTTGTTGCTTCTCCCTTTTTCAAAGTGAAGACCTTAGATTCTCCATCGAAGAAGGAATCAAGTTTATCAAATACATCTAAATCACCAAATCTCCATCCTGTAAATTTGTCAGAAGAAATTCTACTTAAATTAATTCTAAAATCATTTACCCCAGCACCAACGAATCTATGGATGTATGAAGAACCTGATTGAGCAGGACCAACATCGAAAGTAATTGAATCAGAGGAAATTGAAGTAACTGTGCGACCAGTTCCCGATGCAGGATCAGTTGGTCTTGGATAACCAATCTGTTGTTTGAATTGATCACTATCACAAGAGAAGATTAACGACTCATCAACCAAAGTAATTTGATCAGTTACCACAATAGTGTGAATACCAATAGTTGCAGTAATAACACCAGAAACAGCATCGTATGCTGCAAACTCAACTTTATAGTTATTAGTACCAAATCCAATAGGAGTAGTAGAAATACTATAAGTTGGTATACCAGTAACTCCACCTTTTGGAACTGTTAAAATTTCTCCGGCTTTAAATCCATATCCACTATTAATAATATCAAAACCAGATACATTAGAGTTTTGTGAAACTTTTATGTCAATATAAGCATTTGTTCCAATTTTAGATCCAGGAGAATCTGGATGATAAATTAATGGAATACGTGTATATGGAATTGGGTCATCAAAGACAACAATCGGAGGATTGCTGAATGTATACCCTGTACCAGGATTTGTAATGGTAACACTAGTGATGTTGCCATTTGATACAATTGCCGTACCAATAGATGTTACATTAACAGTGTCAATGTCACTAGTTCTAAGACCAACATTATAATCCAATTCAAGAACAACTCCATTAAGAGTTGCAATTCCCGATCTATATCCAGAACCACTATTACCAATACTAATAGAGGTTATAGTTCCAAATCCACTAACATTAGCAGTTCCGCCAGCAGCCACTAATGGTTGATAACCATAACCTTGACTAGAACCAACTGAAATAATGACACCACCAACAGGAATACTACCGGTGTTTACATCATTTGTGACAGATGCCGCGAATCCACTGAATACGACAGATGTGATACCAGCGTTTTCAGTAAACTCGAAATCATTAATTCTAGAACCCTGAGATGGAATTTGTACAATATCGTTAATTAGAATAAGACCATGAGTGGTGCTAAATGCCTCAACGTTAACTCCATCTTGTCTGAGAGTGAAAGTTTTGCCAACACCAGTCAATTCTGTTGATATGGAATCAAATAAGTAATTGGTTGCATAAGTATGTGTAGAAGTTCCAACTAAACCACTTCTTATGAAAGATCTTCCTTGGAAAGTGGATGTGGTTTGAATTCCAGTATAATCAATATCATCTGGGTCAGTTCCTTCTTTTGGAACTAATCCATTAGGAGCAGTGTAAAAATTAATAGTATTTTGAACAATATTATAACTACCTTCATATTTTTCTACTTTGGCACCAAGAGCGTGAGTAGCAAACCCAGTTCCCATCCATCCTCTTTGAACTACTAACACGTTAGTGCTTCCAAATCCAACTTGATTGATTTTCACAAATTCGCCATCAACTTTTAGTAAGTCTCCACCAATGAATGAAGTTATACCAGAAAGTCTCATAAATTCTCCACCAAAAGACATTTCCTCAACCAAAGCGTGCTCAACGTTGCCAGGAATAACGGGATCTTGAATATTGTTGTCAAGAGCAACAATACACTTGGTGTTTTGATCTTGTGATAAGAATTGATGTATGGTTCCAATACCAGAAGTTGTTAGATTTAAATAATTTCCAACCGTCGATGAAAGTGCTTTTGATGGTGTTTCAGCAAGACGAATTGATTTGTCATCAACTTTAATAGCGTACACATACTCAGGAAGTTTATCAGTGCTTCCATATCCAGCAATCGTTGTGGTTTTAATTCCAATTGATGATGTCGTTCCAGAACCAGTTGGGTTATACTGCAATCTTTCACCAGATGCAAAGAAGTGATTTGGCAGTAAAATTAAATCTTCATCGGTATCAACAACCAAAGGATTACTGGCATCAAAGTCCTTACCAAAGATGCTAAATCCATCATGAGTTAACTCAAATGCTCTCTTAACATCTGCTTGTGTATTTGTATAAGATCCTCTAAAACTTTCAACTTTGGTGTCAAAAAGATTTAATTGGAAAAGATCATCAACACCACCCTTGGTTTCAGAAGCAGAAGTAATAAGAGTTTTGACTCTTACATTTGTAAGAGGTGGCGCAACATAAATTACGTTATAGTTATTGCCATCAACAATAGCGGTAATAGTGCCAATACCTGAATTTTCAAGAATATTATCATCCTCAATATTACCATATTGTGATTCATAGATGATTTTAGAACTATCGATCATGTAGATACCTTCAAGTAACTCATATCGATCATTAGTAACATCATGAATGTTAATAAGGATATGAGCAGCTTCTGATTTATCAGTGCTATTACCAAAAGTGGCAATAGTAGTAATACCAGGAGATCCTGCTGATGGAATATCTGAATATTGTGCTTGAAGATCACCAGTGGTTAGGTTGATTGTACCAATACCAAGAGTAGATACTCCACCTAAGAATTGTTGAGTAAAGATATTAAAACTAATACCAGTTCCAACTACACCTGCCTGAGGAGTTGCATTGAGATAATAAACACCACCAGAAACGTAAGAACTAAACGTTGCAATACCATTAATATCTGCTGCTACGGTGCTTTTATCTATATTTGACATATTGGCATACTCAATACCATATGTTAAATTATTATTGTGAAGTGAGTTGATGTTTAAAACTTCATAGTTAGACCCAGCACTCATCTGCACTTGGAACTTATGACCAGCATCATATTGCGAAACTGGAATAGAGAGAATATTAACTGCTGTCGTAACACCAGGGTTAATCTTACTTCCTTTTGAAGCTACCTCAACAATATCACCAACAGTGTGAATACCAACCAATGTAGAAATACCAACAGCATGATGAATATCTCTGTCTACATTATAGACTAGTCCACGAAGTTCAAAATCATTTGTGCCATAATCATTTGGATAAAATAACAGTTGACCTTCACTACCATTAACAACAAAATCAAAATATCCATTTAAGTCTTTTATGCCATCCGTTATAGCATACTCTTGGATATATCCATTACCACCATCATCGACCATAAGTTCGACGATTTCCATTCTTCTAGTATCGATAAATTGCTTATCGTTGGTTAAGATAAAATACTTTCTAAAACGAGTTCCTGAAAGTGCAAAAGTATCGACAATTTCAAATCTGGTTGCTCTTGGAATATTATTAAATTGATCAGATATGTTGTCAATTTTTAACACTCTATTGCCAACAGACTCTTCAAAATCTGCAATTGGAATGTTTCTTGTTATAATTTCATCAGAAAGGAAAGACCCGGAGATAAGTTTTGAATTTTCAGAAACAAAATCAAAGTCGTATCTACAATATGTTTCTAATTGAGTAATTAAGTCTACAAATAACTCAAGACCACTACTAGATACCGATGCCTTATTGAAAGTTTCATCCCTAGATTCAATTTGTAAATCAGCAAATTTCTTAAATCCACCAGTATGATTCATGGAAGAAACAATATCATTCCAAGTATCATATGCAATTTGTGATTTTAGAGAATATGAGAAATATTGATAATAATCACTATCAATTATTCTTTGAGAATTTACACTTGGTTTACCAGTATTTTTCTGCCACCCCAAAATAAGTTCTTCGACACCAACAATATCATAGAAAGAATTTACGTTAATCTTTTCAGACACTTTACCTATTGTCCCAGAACCAAGACCTCTTACAATATCACCAACAAGAACTTCTTTGATAACATTAACTTTTAGAATTTTATTGGAATTGTCCCAAGATGATACTTTTCCATTTTTTGATTCTAAGACATTTGTAATTACAATATCTTCATTGATAGAGAAGTTGTTTTTTACGAGATTTGGGGCAAAAATTGGGAAATCTTCAAAGGGAATAATTCTTCCAGAAGATTTCGTAGTTACATATGTTCCGGGATTGGTTACAGTAGAATCTAACTTATAAGTTACAGATCCAATACCACCAATATTCTCATCGACATTAGTAACCTCAAAGAACTTGAAATTATAATCTGGAGAGTTATAACCACTTCCTTCTGATGAAATACCAATACCTTCAATGAATACTTTTTTACCAACTGAGAATGGGAAAGATGTAGATGTTGAGAATCCAATATTTAATTGAATAGTAACTTCTTTTGTAACTGTATTGAATCCAACAGTATTGATACCAACACCATTGGAGTTATTGACAGTAATGATATTAGGAGCAACATCAGAAAGATTCTTAGCATTTTCCCTGATATTAATCTTGGAAATAGAACCGTTTTTAACTTCTGCTTGAAGAGATACATTCTCAACTTTTTTGTTGGTGAATGCATCAATAACAACTAAATTAGGTTCAATATTATATCCATTGCCACCAGAAGAAATTCCAATACTACCAAAAGAATTTAATTCTTCAATTCTAAGAATTTCAGGAGTATTAGTAATTACTTTAAGAGTTGGATCTGATGGATAGTTATAACCAGTGCTCTTCTTACGAGTTTTGACGATAGATCCCATATCACCATTAATTCTAATCAATCCACCAGAACCAGTAGTAGATCCGATGGAAGTTACTCCTGGCAATTCCTTATAGTTTATATTATTAGTTTTAATGTTAACGGAATCGATTGCTCCTGCTGCATTGAGTGATTTATGGGTATAATAAAAAGTACCATCAGTTATTGAAGTATAAGAAGATGTTTCTGGTTCTGAATTTAGATTAAATTTAAATTCAGTTGTAGTAATACCAGTCGGATACTCATTAACCTGATATGCACTATTAACAACGTTAATGGTATTAGCAAAATTTTGTTCAGTATCTTCAAATATCTCAGTTTTTGATGTTGGAGAAAGATCAACATTAATTGGAGTAAATTTGTAATATAATACTTCCGGAATAAATGTACTGGTTTTTAAATTTACAGCAGATGAAGTTGTTACTCCAATAGTTCCAATTCCTTGAACTTCAAAAGTTTTTGATTCTTTTGTAGTAATAAATTTATTCTTATATTTGGGATCCTCGAAGAAGTCAAGATCAAAGGCAGATATTTTCGTACCAGAAACACGAATTGCTAACGAAGAATCTGTCGTAGCAAATGATACAACATTACCACGTGTAACATTGACTTTGGGATTAATTGAAGATACAAAATGTTCACCTGAACCAGTGCTACCTAATGGAACTGGTGTTGGGTTTGAACCCACTGCATCAACTTTATTTTGTGCTAATTTTAAATTATTTGAGTCAAGTATAATAGCATAATACATGCTTTGATCGGAAAGTCCGACAGGTGCATTTCCAGTAGTTGTATAGATTACTTTATCACCATTATTCAAATTATGATTTGGAACATTAATTGTATTAGTGAAAGAACTGACGCCTGTTGGTTCAAATTTCTTCCTATCAAATACTATTCTACGATTATAATCGTTGTATTGAACAAATACATTTTTCTGTATATTTGGTAGAGAAACAATTTGAATATTATCGTTAAACGATAATCCATGTGCTTCTTTTGTTGTTAAGACAGCTTCATAGATATTGGCATTTCCTGTAATAGGATTAGTTTCTGCTTTGAAACTATGAGTTACTCCGACACCAGAAACTGTAAATGCCAATTGAATCGCAGTTGATCCAAGACCAACAAAAGATCCAGTAGAACCTAATCCAACCTTTGTGGTTGAGATTCCAAGTAAATTACTAGACTCTTTGATTGCATATACGGTGGATTGATCAGCAAGGACAAATGTACCGATACCATCAGAAACTTCGACCGAAGTTCCACCACCATTAGAATAAGTTAACGTATCACCAGTGTTAAATGAGTGATTGGGGATGAAAACAGTCTTGATAGGAATAATTCTACTTGTATAAGCAGTTCCTGGTTGATAATCAGCATTTCCTTGTAAATGAGGAGGTGCAATATTGTTATGTGTCTGATATACAATTGTTGTACCAATACCAACAACAGAAGCTGTTATTCCAAGACCAACTACTTGTGATGGATCAAAATATCTTTGGAATGTTGGTGGATTACTTATGAATGTAGTAAACCCAACATCAAATGTAAACTTGTTACGGATATCAAGAGCAATCGTTCCAGAAGAATATGCGTATCCAACTGTTCCATTATAATTTCTTTGAACTCTCATTACAGAGTTTAGTGGATCAACATTAAGAACTTTTAATTGTTCAAGATTTTCAACAGACTGTCCAATACCAATGATTGAGTTTTCTCTAACGTAGAGGGGGTCATATGGTCCGTTAAGGTGGATGTTAGTGGTTAAACCAGTATTGGTAGGGGAATCAAGGAATTCGTTCAGAATCCAAATTCTTTGAAGGTTGCTTATATTTTGAGTGCCCTTCAAATTTGCATAAGAATGCGTTGATAATCCTGAAATGACTGCACGGTTCTTGTTCTCAAAATTATGAGGTGAAGTGCAATATCCAACTGCTAATCCACCACCAACAAATAATTCAAAGTTTTCGGAAGTAATAATTGAAGAACCAATTGATACAATATCTTTACCAACAATTCTATCAACACTTACTCTTGCACCTCTACCAAAAAGAGGTTGTTTTGATAGATTAATTGGATCCCCACTTTTATAACTGGTTCCAGCAGAAACAATGTTGTAATCAGTAATTCCACCTTTCCTAGTAGATTCGATGACAGACTCTTGTCTGATATCTCTTGTACTATCATTCAAATACTCATTATATCCATAAAGTTCACTGGTTTTTGTTGGTTTGGTGTTTCTAAACAAATCATTATATTGAAAATCAATTTGATTATTTTTTCTATTGAAATTGAATTCAGATGGCACTGAATGATATGAATCACCAAGCAAATATGGGAATGCAGGTTCTTTAAAGTTTTTAAATGGACCATCTCCATTAGGTCTGCCACTGTTTATTGTCGCAAAATATGCATAGGTTCCATTCGGGAAATCAGGAGTTTTGCAGAATCTTCCATTGTGCTCATCTAAGTTCCCACTATTTTGGAAAGAATAGTCTTCAATAAAGAATCCAACAGGGAATGCACTTGGTCTATCAATACTAGGATTAAGTTCATACCCAGATTTGACTGCTGTAATAGCTCCACCGTTAATATTGCTATATGCATATGGACCGTAGATTGGATGCCCATCGTTTGCCCATCCAATAATTGGAGAGTGACTTACAGATGGAACTTCAAGTCCATCCTGTTTTATCAAATCAAAAGTGTTTGCACCAAATGCATCTGTTCCATCCTCATTCTTTGCATATGTGATTTCTCTTAATGCTCTGGGAGCACTCATTGAAACATAAGTTCCCTTTGAGTATTCATTGCTACTAGTAGCAATTAGAGAATCATCTACACCCAACAGACTTTTTTTCTGTTCAAATTGGTTAACGTTCCAATATTTAATTTTTGCAGCTGCCTTAGCATTCTGGCCATTTGGAATAACATCAACAAAAGTTGTGTTGGTACTAAAACCAGATCCACCATTATTAATTTTAACAGAAATGATTTTCCCTTTTGTTAAAATTGGAGTTAATTCAGCATTTTTTCCTAAACCAGATACAGTCAACTCAGGAGAGGAATTATATCCCTCTCCTCCATTAAGCACAAAAACTTCTTTAATTGCTGATCCCTCGATCACTGCTTTTAGTTGAGCTCCACTACCATTTTCAAAACTAATTGATGGTTGACGTTCAAAATTAATAGACTCAGAAGAACCATATGCAATACCACCACGTTCTAAATTAATTTTAGAAATTGATCCTCTAAATTTTGGTTTTAGTTTTGATTTAAATGTAAGACTATTTGTTGTTGCAATACCAATATTGCCCCTAATACTAACATTAATTTCAGGGTAATTGAAAATATGAGTGCTAGCAGATCCAACAGATGTAAAATCAACAAATATTTTATTGTCAAAATTATAAGATGAGAATTGAGTTCCAATTCCAGCTGATGATAATTTGAATAGATCATCATCTACACGTGTAACCAAATATTGTTGATCTGTGGTCAATCCAGAAATAGATGATCCTTCAAATCTGTATTGAATTTTTTCACCAGTATTGAATCCATGACCAATAAAAGATATTTGATCTGTGCTAGTATTGATTCCAGTTGGTGATACTTTAATTATATTGTTACTATACCCTTCACCACCAGACACTACCGTAATAGATGATAGGATTTTTTTCTCATTTACCGTAGTAAAGTATTGGTTGCCTTCTCCAAAACTGGTAATACTAATTGTACTAACACCAGCAAGAGCGGCGCTTCTAAGACCATGTAGGGTTACCTCATTAAGAGATCTGACATTTACATAGTAAATTGAATTATTAACTAAATTTCCAAGGGGAGTTAATGAATTGGCATTATAAACAACAGCATCTGCATTTCTAAAACGATGATATGTAGTAAATCCAATTGTATTATCAGTTAGTGAAATATTTCCACCGCCAGCACTTACATTAGTAAAAGCAACTGTTTTTTCTGATTTAAGATTTGCCTTGGCTTTTGCTCCTCTTCCATTACCACCAGAAATGTCAATAACTGGTTCATCTAAAAAGTCATAACCACTATCATCTACTTCAATTTCTTCTAGACCACCAACAACTGTGGCTGTTGCTGTTGCACCAGATCCAATATTGTCAGAAATAACTAAATTTGGCGGATTAATAACATCATAGTTAGATCCACCTACTAAAACGCTGATACCGGTTAAATTGCCATAAAAACAATAATCTTCTGATTTGTATGAGTGTGCATCAACACCATTAATTAAAACTCCAATTTTACCAGGAACAATACCAATTTTTTTATCAGGGACTTCAATAAACCTAGGAATTTTTGTAATTCCATAGGAACTGTCTATTTGATTATTATAAGATTTGATGGGGAAGATAATTTGATTGCTAGCGATTCCAGTAACATCAACAAATTTGTTAGCAATAATATTTGCTCTGGATTCTGCTAATTTAAAACTATCAGCATCGATTCTCTTAATAAAATATTTTCCTTCTAACAAACTACCAAGAGTTCTTTCAGTAGTAATTGCAATCGGTTCTCCATAATCGGTTACAAGTTCTACGAATTTGTCTGGACGATAATATACCTCATCTCCATTAAAAAATCCATGTTCACTGTAATCAATTGTATCCCCACTTATGATGAGAGGAGCAGTTGAGCTCTTACCATTATCGGTTAATATGACATTACCTGTTTTAGTATCAGTAGGATTGCTATATTTTGGTAATGAGTGTGATACAATATAAACCGAATCGTTAGAATCGTAGAAAGATTTAAGAACGTTAGCGGGTAAAGTATTGACAACACTATTTTGAGAATTAACCTTTGATATCAATCTTCTTACTTCACCACCTCTATCAGGATCAAATCCAGACAATCCAGAAACATCAAAGGTGAATTCTGTGACAATGTTATTGACTACACCACTTGTTTCTAATCCAGTAGTAGTAATAACTTGAATTGAATCTCCAATACTCAGACCATGTGGTTGTTTACTCTCAATCTGATATAGAGAAATAATATTTGGATTTTGACCTAACTGGTTTTGGTTAAGAATTCTTGCAAGTTTGATATCAAATCTAGATGTTTCATTTGATAATAAAGAATCCGTTACAATATTAATCTTTGAATATCCCAAAGATTGGTTTTTGATTACATCTCCCGCTACAAAATAAGGAGTTGCCAGATCTGGTGCCTTAATTCTGAAAGTGCCAAGAGATCCTTTAATCCTGAATTCAAATTCACTACCATCAGATAAAATACCATATGATTTGATATTTTGAAAGACTTCTTGCTTATCTAAGACACCATTAACTATCCCGTCAAGATTCAAGAATTGAGTTATATTTTTTGAGGTATATGAAACAATACCAATGTCATTGTTTGAAAATAAGACTTGAAGTTCTCCCTCAGAAGGAAAACCAATGGTGGATTCAACGTCAATAAATGTAGATGCAACAGAAACGTTACCAATTACTTTTGTTTGGGGGGTAATTTTAAAATTACCGAAAATTGACCCTACAACATTAATATCTTTTGGTTCTGAATAATCTAAATCAATTTGGAAAAACTGTTTACCATCTACAACAAATCTTTCGGATTTAACAACAGATCCGGAAGCAATAACTTCACCTTTATCATTTTCTTGAAAAACGTTCTTAGTAACGAATCCTGTTAAGTATGCTTCGGTGGTATCAATTGATTGATCTGTTGGCTCTACATTTAGTCTAAGAATTTTGCGATATTCTGCATTTGAGGGAGCAAATAAATCATCTTGTGGTTTTAATACTTCTACCTTTTCATTATATAAAGCTTTGAACAGAATTTCAAACGCATCAGAAGTTCCTTTTGATCTATAAAAATCACTACCTTGAATAAGGTAATTTGTTGCATTTAATTCATCATCTAATTTAGTTTCACTTAAACCAGGTAAATATTGAGTTTTTAATTTTTTGTAAAACTCTTTTAAGAACAAAGACGAAATATTTTCAACTTGATCCGCACTTACATGCTCTTCTGCCTCAGTATCTTCAAAAATCAGTTCATCTGGACCATTATTTCCACGATAACTGGTAATACCACTGAAACCTCTGATACAACCCGTAAAAGTGGTATTTGTTTTTCCTGTATATGAAATAATTTCATCATTAATTTTTAATAATCCGTATTTTTCTGGCCATCCAAAAGTATTACCTACATTAATTGTAGAATCTTCAACGTTAATATCAGAAGTTACAGTTGTAACTCCAACAATAGATGTATAAGTTCCAACTTTTCTATATTGGTCAATATTTTCAAGAATATCTATTGGACCTCCTTGATATTCTACCGATTTATAATAAGTCTTTAAAAAATCACTAGCACCTTCCAATTCAGCACCAAGAAAAATGGGTAGTTGATTTTCAACTACGGACTGGATTTTTACTCTTTTTTCTAACATTATCGCGTGATGTTATCGTTGATAAAACTGGAAGACACTGTATATCTTGATCCTGAGATGTCTGCACCATTAGATATGGTGTCAGGGATTACAGTAACGTTACTCTTACTTATATCTAGTTGCAAAAATAGATCCTGTAATCCGATAATGTCATTTGAATACGGATTTGCCTCAATTTCAATAATTGGGAACTCAGATTCCATTTTAGAGGTATTAATAATCTTGATAGGACTCAAAAGAATCTCACCTTTGATATAATCAATAGTTCCAACATTTTTTCTAAGAACTTGTTTTTCGGATGGAGAAATTAATCTAATCAAATCAATACTTCCGGTTTTTCCGTCAGAATATGGGACATCTGATAAGAATACTTCTCCAGAGTAACCTTCAACTAAAAATCCACTTGTTCTAATGTTTGGACCATCCGAAACATGGAATCTATTTCCAAAACAAATCTCATATTCTGCAAATTCGTTGACAGATGGTCTCATATCTCTTCTCATACGCACCGTAGTAATGTTTGAAGTGATCGCAGAGTTAGTACCATCAATTATTGCTAAAAGTTTACTATATTTTAATCTAGCTCCATAAGCATTCAGTTCGGATGTCTTAGAATATGCTTCTAACGATTCAAAAATGTTTGTTTTCAGACCTTCTGAGGATGGAAACAAATTTGTGTTATAATACGCATTCGTATCAACCTCAACATACAAATATTTAAGGTCAATAATTTGTGGTACGATACCAGCAACAGTAAAATTCTTCAAATCCGAAATAATTGAAGATTTTACGAAATTTGAAAGATAATTTCCACCTGTTGGTTTAATTGCAATAAAAACTTTGCCATATTGAGGGGGATCAAGGTCTTCTCCACCAAAAACAGACACAGATTCAGTATCTGGGAATATTTGCTTGGTCATAACCTCATAATCTTGGGTAGTAACTGCTCTATTTTGTGCAGCGTACTTCAGAGGAGCATATTTACGAATAGAAGAGACAGTTTCAATGTCTCCACCACCAATAGATCTGTTATTTACCGAAATTGCGGAAACACCCGTATTTACTACTCGATTATTATTGTCAACTAGTCTTCCAGAGAAGGTAAAGTTGGATACACCGTTAGCAATATCACCATTAGTGATCACATAGGACATTGTGATGACATTTCCGTCTACTAGACGCTTACCAAATATGTTATCACCGAAAAGAAGTTCATATTTTTCGTCAGTAATCTCTTGAAGTAAGAAAATTTTAGATGTGCCTGATATATCAATGATACTTTGTGCTAACTCATACTTAACTGAAGCAAGATCAAAGGAACTTTCCTTGACTTCCACAGATAAAGTTGAAGTATCTGCATTTGAATTGGGAATTACAAATTGTTGATCAATATCTGAGTCGTCTACTGTATATTCTTTCGATATAAACGTTCCTTCATAGATTTCAATTTCATTAAAAAAGGCAAGATCCTCAATTACTTGAACAGTAATCGATTCTGGTACACAGAAAGTAAAATTAGACCCACCAAAACTATCTGAGACTGCTACCAGACCCGCTCTAAGGGTCATTGTCGTAGGATTGGTAGTCAGAGTGCTTGTATCAACAAAGAAGCTTACAGTCGCTTTTGATGCCTTCTTAGAAGACGGTAAATATCCAATGTTTCTTGCAAGAGAAACCACATTTTCTCTCAATGTGGCACTATCAATGAAAACTTCGTTTGCCACCATGTTGGCATTATACGAAGAAATGTAAGTATTATATGCTAACGTATCAATTAAGACCGAAAAGTTAGATCCTTCGAAGTCAAAATCGGTAAAATTAGAATTTGCGCGCAAATAATTCTTTATTTGCACTTTAATTTGATCAAAATCTAGATCTGAGAATTTTGTAAGTGGCATTATCTTGTTGCTTGAAGGATAAACTCTAATTGTACCGGGGTTCTAGGTTGCCCAACGATAAAATATGAGACCAATACGTTATATCCGTTTTGATCGTACTGAGGTCTCACTTCAATAGTGTTGATTTCCACTCTTGGTTCAAAATTTTTAATTGTAACTTCAATATCTTTTTGAATTACGGACGCTGTACCATAATCTAACAGTTCAAAAAGACTTCTAGAAATTTGAGATCCTAATCTTGGTTGAAAAGGACGCTCTCCTAGGGCAGTAAGCACCAGATTCCTAATAGAACGAGAAATAGCACGCTCATTTGACAGCGCAATTAGATCCCGAGTGATCGGGTGCTTCATGAAAGACAAGGAAATGTCTTTAAATGCCCGTGAGACTGGTTGTGGCACCGGTTATCGATAAGACTTCTGTCTTATTTAGAGCCGAATTTTCAACATTACCAAAGAAACCATATCCTTGGGTAAAATGAGAGGGTCCACACTCAAATATTGGTGCTTCCAATGCCGCTATTTCGTGATTCAGAAGGAGTTTCCCAAAAATACTCATCGGTATCTCCGAGTCTACCCCATCGGATTCCATTTTCAACTTGATAATATTCCGTGGAGACCTTGAAATCGGGTGTAAGCGGCGTTTCCGGGGTGATTGATAGGTCATAAATTCTTGTTCTATTGTTTGGATATAATGCATACTGCCCATTTTCTAATTCAATGCAGTTATGTGACTTGTGTTCTTGTGGAATCTCACTTACATTGGTATCAATTATATCGTGATCAGGGTGGTAGTTGTCCAAAGTAAACAAATACTCACCTTTCAAGTTACCAAAGTGTCGTGTGCGGACTTCAAAGTCCATAGATCCGATAAATTGCTTCTCAATACAGCGGACTCCATAGTCCATACAATTCCAAAATTGTAAATTTGGTAGATCTAAATCGGGATCTGGTGTCTTTGGTTCTGATACAAAGGCACTGATGGGCAACTTATCAAACATTGCACCATATTCGGGTAGGTAGGTCTCAAAATAAAAAGCGCGTCCGGGGATGCTTTTAGCAGTCACCCAAACGCCCTCTACAAACTCACCATACCCGTCCTTCAAATCCCTTAGATATTCTTTGCGAACCCACACTTTCTGTGCAGGGAGATTGATGACGAGTTGACTCATTATCTTCCTTGTCCTCTGTAACGTTTACGAGCCGAGTTACGCGAGCTCGCTGCATATTTAGTATGCTTCCCAGTTCCCTGACGAGTTTTCTTCGGACTAGACTCAATCATATTCCCCCCAGTGAGGGACTGCTTCATCTTTGCCATATCAAATTACCCGTGTTTTTTCATGACCAACGCGAATCCTTGGATCCACCCAGATATCAAAACCTGCTGCAATTGCATCGAGACAGAATGATACATCCTCTCCACACATGTCTTGCACTTCACCAGATTCAAACTCTTGCATCTTTGGTGCAAACCATGGATACTTCATCTCTCCGTGCTCAAACACACCCTTCTTGATCAAACACCAACCGAAACCAATGTAGTCAACTGTGAACGGTTTGCGGCGCTTTGAGATGGATTCCAGAGTCTCATGGTTCATGACACCACCACTCTTACGGAAGTCCTCTTCCTCCAACCAGTGAGCACAAGAAGTGGTCTTCCCATCTTCTGTGCAATACCAACCAGAAACAATCTCTTTCTCTGTGCCATCCTCAGCTAGCGCCATATCGCACAATTGCCAGAACTTTGATGTGTCAAATACAATGTCACTATCAATCCATAACTGATAGTCATACTGCAACTTACCATCCCAGGGAAGCTGGTTCGGTCCACGCAACACATTTGCTCCGAGACACTTGCACCGTGCAAAGTTCACCATCGAAGAGTAATCCTGACTAATCTGAATACTCATTCCATTCTGAACCATGTCGAAACATAGTTGAACAAAGTTCTTCAAGAAGATATATGAGACGCCGCGACCTGGAAGACAGAACACAATGCTCTTGCCTTTCATCCGAGCTTTAATCCCATCAATGTCAAACTCCTCCTTCTTTTGTACCGGAGGGGTCTTTGCTTTAACTGTAAATCCTTTTGCCATAAGTTCGAATAACCTACATTTCAATTCTACCAGTGTATCTATGATATGTCAATACGAAGACTCTTCCGAGTATTTCATTAATTTGACTTTCTCATAATTCAAATCAGACTCTTCATAGTCTGTTTTCATGAGACCCACCATGCCTTTCAGCGTTTCCCAGGTCTCCTCAAACTCTTCATTTGTTAGACTCGAATAAAGACATTTATCCTTAGCGTAAATGTGAAATCTATACTCGTTTGTAATCATCTTTTAATCTTACAATGTCCTCTTCATTACATTGAGATCCTAACTGAACCTCTATAATAGTTATGCCGTTCTCACCTCCCTTCAACCGATGTTGCTGTCTAGCATCTATTTTGTAGTGACTGTGAGGTGTGGCATGATAACACCCTTCCCCAATAGTAACATAACCACTCCCCTCTACACAGGTCCAATACTCTGCGCGATGAAAGTGGTATTGTAGTGATAGTTGTTGATCTGGATTGACTACAAGCCTCTTTACCTTGTAACCTTTCTCTTCTAGGAGATTCTCATAATAACCCCATGGGCGTTCAAATTTCTCCGCGAAATTTTTTTCCATCTCTGAACCTAATAGGACCTTTCTAAATCTCAGAATTTTTTTGAGATGAAGTATATTTAGTTCGCGATCTGGGTTCGTTGTAGGTTAGGGTAGTTAGCGTTTTTATATACGCCCCTACGCGCCACGACGCGATATCATCAACCGCGCCCTAACTGCTGTCTCTAAGTGTCAATGAGTGACACTGTGTATTATAACATTTTTCAGAGAATCTGTCAATCGATTAGAGATATGCTGCTTCCCAGAGTTCTTCTACATTTTCTGACAAATCTTCCACAGTCACTGTCAAGTTCTCTCCGCCACCAATATCAAAGACCTTCTGAAAGTCTATCTGATGAACATCAAAGTCCGCAAAGACTTCGAAGTCTAATGTGACACGGATCTGCTGCTTTTCTGCGTGGCTAGTGTTCATCGGACTGGTGATGGGTTCCTCTGTATTATATAATAAATTTCCAATACTGTCAAGTGGTTTGTGTGGGTCTCAGGAAAAAATCGGCGGTGGTGTTGACAAAACTCTCTCCTCATGATACGCTCGCTAAGATCACAACACCTCAGCACATTTACAAGGCATTAATAACACTTTTCCACACCTATTAGACACTTTTCCACAACGATTGTGGATAACTTATAAAACAGCGACATATATTTATAATACCATTTAAAACGTTATTTTAAGGTAAAACAGCACTAAAACGCCAAATATACGTCATAATTGTTCTTATCTGGCACCATAGTCTTGATAACATGTAGTGCAGCATCTTCCCCAATCACAGTAACCTCTTGACGGGAAACATAACCACGTTTCTTATGCTTCTTCCATACGATTGTATAACGATTCTTTGTCTGTGTCATGGACGGATTTGCGAGACTTGACATAAGTGAGTTCAGACCATTGATGAGGATAACAGAGTAATAAGCAATGAATATTCTTATGACGTTCTCTCTTCGTATAGGTACACTTTGGTTTAGGTTTTACATATAGTTCAATCGTTATGTATTGACTATCGACAAAATATATCCACCCTTTAAACTGTTTCCATATTACATAATCATTGACCTGTGGTTGATACTTAGCCATACAGCAATCGTTCTAATGCATTAAGATTTAGCACCATACTAGTATAGCACCTAGTATCCTTTATGTCTACCTTATTTCCTTGCTTGGTGGCATTGATAGGCGCATAGTAGCATTTCTTTTTTCTATCATAGAACCCCCAGATTGTCCTTGGAACTTTACTGGTATAAGAAAAGAAAGCATGATTAAGCAACCAGATACTAGAAAGATTACGCTTGAACTGTTGTACTTCATAAGAGAAACCTTTGGGGGCAATGTGATGGAAATCAGGTGGTAGTTCTAGTTCCATCCAGTAGACTCATCAGGTGGAAACATCTTATAAAAAAGATCATCATCAGCATCATCTATCATATCACGTTGCTTAACGAGAAACTGAATTGAGGCATTGTAGTTGTCAATCTGTTTCTGTAATTCTTCTTTCTTAAAGTTCAACTCCATAATAGACTTATTGATCTCGACTCTATCCATGTCTTCTTTGATTGGGGTCAGTGATGTCATTTTAGAAAGTGCAGATTTAACGTTCAAAATGGTGCGCTCCATGACTCATATTTCTTCATGGTGATATAACCTTCTTTGCAAAGATCATCAGTGAATATACCCCATGCTTCTCTCTTTGCATGAATGTTATCAACCACTGGATTTTGCTTGATTGCAACTTTCCAATTGTAGCGAAATTGTGCGACTGCTTGTGATTTAGTAATCATGAGTTTCAGTTACCTGCTGTGTCGAATGATTCGTTGTAGACATCATAAAAGAGGTCAAATGCTGCTAAGTCATTTACAAACGGGGCAGACATTTCGCAGACCCAATCATATGCCATATCCAGGTCAGCATCGGTGCTGAGTAGGAAGGCAGGCAGGTCCCGCAGTGCTTGGATGAAGGCAGGATCGGTGAGACGGAAATTTGTTTTGTTCATACTGATAGTATGGCAGATCTGAGGGAGAATTGCAAGCGATAGTGGACACTCTCCCAACTGGTTCACTTACCGATTCCCATGGGATCATCTGCGCTATACTCCAAAGCAGAGAATGATGTTACGTTCTCATCTAAACATATGCCTGGATAATATCCTTCTGCTTCCTCAATTAGTTTATCAATTGTATACTCATCATACAATGAATTGAAGTAACTGAATAACACGTATCTCATTGTTTTGAGATCCATGTCATCAATCTGATTCATGATTAATTGCTCTTGTAGTGCATCACGATCAACGATGTTGTCTTTCATAGTGAAGTGAACTCCTCAACGTAATAGCGGGCAGAGATCTTTAATTGCTCTGCTTTTGTCATGATTTCATCGATCTGATCTTCTGATAGATCTTCGATGACCCATGTTAGATAGTGCAGATCTTCTTCGATAGTAGTTTCCATCATACTGTGAATTGCTCCTGACTGAATTCGTCGCATTTGATGTTCATTGTGTCAACGTCGTTGAAGAATTCCTCAACTTGTTGTTCATCCCACTTCTCATAAAGTGACATTAACTCTTGATCGCTTTCGAGTGCCATAGTGCAAGGATCTGTCATTAGAAAATGTGTGTCCATGATGAATGTTGTGCTTTGGTGATTCTACCGTCTTTGAGCATACCGTCGCAAACTTGACAGAAAACGCTGAACTTTTCGAGTCTTGTGAGGTTTGAATCTATCTCGTTGGAGGTTTCACCAACGACACGAATGAGAGTCTTTTTAAGCATCGTAAGAATCAGGCAAAGATGAATCCGTTGGTGAAATCGTAGGTATTGAAGACTTTGCTTTGTCCTGCCATTCCTACGAACTTGTCAACATACCACTGAAAGTTCTTCTGATAGACACACTCTCCATCAATGCAGAATTCTTCGCAAAGTGCATTGAGGCGTGATTTTGTGGTGGTAGACTGCCAACCACCGTCGAAGATTGTCATGGTGTCGTCTGAAACTTCTGCAATCTTGTTACCATGAAGACGAACGACGCTGACGCCTGAGGTCTCATCAAAATAAACTGCCGTGTTTCCTGACTGCCAATTGGCGTTGGATTGGATAGCGGCGTTCATCTGGGTTTCGATCTTGCGCATGAGTGGTTTGAGTGGTGTTCCTTTGACTCTTTAATAATACACGATTTTGGGCGTCACGCAACGGGGCTTAGACCTCTTTGGCGACTGTCACACCAACGGTCGTAAAGTATACTCTCCATGTGATATGCTTGATCTTCTCTCACTCTTTCAGTCAAAATGCCTGACTCGTTTTGTATTACATGCACTAATTCATGCAATAAAGTAGTAATATAGTCCGATTCGTTCAAGTTTTTATCAATCTGTATAAATTGCTCATTTCCATTTGTTTCGGTGAACCCTAGGGCGTTTTCGGAACTAAGATCGGTGTGAAATACCTCAACATCACTTTGGATGGGAAATTGCGATGTGAAGAAGTCAAAAACGTCCTGTGTAGGATAGTTCATTGATCTGCCGGAAGTGAATAACATCAGTTTGCGGGTTCTGGGAACTTGATTGCTTTAAGAATGTCCTGATAGTCTCTAACCTCGATCTCATCAAAGTCATATTCCTGTTGCTCTAAGCAATAGGTGATCAGATCGATTTGATCGGGTGAGAGTGTAACTTTGAGCATTGATCTCGATAGGGTTGACTTCATCATTTTAGCATAGATTTCTCTTTTTTGCATATTGCACGGATGTAAGTCCATGCCGTTGAGTGATTACGAAATCTCCTCATCTCGTTCTTTGTTCCTAACTCTGTCAGAGCAACATACATCGCTTTTTTGATAGGCATCGCGACATGATTGCCGCATTTGCATACTATCGGGGGATGTGGGTCCAGGATTTGAGGGTTCAAGGAGATTGTAGAGATATTGTTTAATTAGTGACATATGTTTGCTTGATTGCATCGGTCTTGAATCGTCTGCATAACTTGAATAGGAGTTTCAAGTCATCCTCAATCACATATCGAAACGAGTCAGATTCGATGATGAACTTACCATCTTCCATCCAGATTTGTGGGAGTTGTTTCTTGTAGATTGGGAAGTCAGTTGGCATGATGTTAGTTAGTGTGGGGTGAGTTGATAACTGTAACCCAGTTAGTTGGGGGTGATAGTTTGTTCGATACTTTCACCCAACGACCTTTGAAACGAACGAGAGTAAATTTCATTAATCAACCCACACATGCCATGGGAGCATACTCAGAGCGAGGCATCTTGTCAACGTTGAAACCAGTAACCTCAGCACCTTTGGCAATACGTGAAGCAATCTCATGTTTGAAGTCAATAGCACCAATAGTGCTGTATGAGTTCTGATTACTGCCACGGAAATAAACACGTTTGACGAAACGACGAACGGTAACTTTCATTCCTTTGATGTCATCAGACTCAGCGATGAATGCCTCAGGGAAGAAATCAACGACGACGGCAGAGTTTGAAATTTGCATGTGGTGTTTTCCTTTGACTCTTTAATAATACACGGTTTTGACCCCTGTGGGGGGATCAGTGGACACTTTGACCAACTGTCCACCAGCGGTGGCAAGGGATCTGGGGATGATGTAAACTGATTTTTCGATATTTTCGTTTGAAACGGGTGTTACGTCATCCCCGTAACTCCCGATATGGAAAAATCACTAAATGATGCTAACTTCCCACGATTGGATTGACTCCTATCACCTTTGCAGTAGGATTTCGTGCCAAAGCTGTCTCTCTGGCATCCTTATGACTAGTAGCATGTACTTCCTCTTTGAAAATTGTGCCACCAACATACAACTTGACTTCCCATTTCATAGAGGTGAAAACAATTTAGTAGATGAGATGATTAATAAGAAAGAGAGCATGATTACCACGTCCCACGATTTTGTTCTGATGAAGAATGGCACTGAGATAGCATCACCAATGAACTGCATAATCACTCCCAATGATAGATTCACATGGAGAATGATGAAATATGCAGTGACCACAAGAAACGATCCTATGATTCTGCCAGCAATGTCAATCTTCATTACTAAACATTTGCAAACTTTTCGTTATTGAAGTTAGCACGAGAGAATTGAAAGCGATCAACGAGTTTAAACACACCAAACTGATTGATCATGACATAACCCTCGCCACGACATTGGCGTCCGTCAACATATGCTCTGGGACCATTGTTGCGACATAGCATCAGCATATCCATTTTGATTGATGCTACTAACTGCCACAAACGCAGCGTATTTACATCGACTTGATTTGCATATGCAAGGGCATCAAGTGTAATGTCGTCGATGTTAAGACCTGATCGAATGATGCCATTGAATTGTTTTTGAAGCGATGCAGAATCCTTAGACTCCAAGAACTCACACGTGGTAGACATTTGACGTGCGAATGCAATCTTCTGACTGAAATCAGCATCAGTTACCCAACACTTAGGATGGACCCATTTGACCTGATCGCTGTCTTTGTATGGAAGATATTGAAGAGGGTGAGCAACAGCATCACGCAGATCTTTGTCTGCTGTGTAGATTGTATGCGGTGCAATAATGATAGTCTGATCGATTATCTCATCAAAAACATATGTAATAGTGTTAGGGGTATAAGTGTCATCACCTCCAATGCCAATGAAATCACCTTGAAGAATGCGATTTGTTCGTGGAAGATTAGCAAAACAAGCATGGAGAATGATTGCTACCTCACCAGAATGATTCTGTTCGATCTCATCGTGCGAGTGATTGATCTTGATCTTGACTTTGTTGAACACAGACTTTGTGCCAACAAAGAATTTACCATTAGCAGGATTAGTACCCCAAACGATAGCGGGAGCTCCGTCAATCTTGACTGATAAGTGTGATTCTGCTGTGAACCAATCTAGAACTGAGAGATCACCCGTCAGGATGGAGTCTTCCGCGTGTTGGAGGTGTGTGTTTTTCATACTATTAGTATGCCATGGAATGGGGTGAAAGTCAAGTGGTAGTGGACAGTTGTAGAACTGGTATCAATTCATTGCATTTAAGAGAGGATTATTGGTAGTCTTGTTAATCCATTCATCTGCTTTTTCATAGTATTCTGCACTATTTTCAATGCCAATGTATTGACGATTTGTATTGATACACGCAATGCAAGTAGAACCAGATCCCATGCAATTATCCATCACAACATCACCCTCATTGCTATATGTTTTAATGAAGTATTCAATCATTTCAACTGGTTTCTGTGTTGGATGAAACTTCAAAGGATTGTCATTGTTGACGACAGAAAACTTCAAAATGTCACGAGGGTAACGTATAGTTCTACCATCAGAATTGCCGAGTCTCTTATCAACGTGATTATAATTGCGTTTTTTATCTGGTGCAGGCATGTTATCACGTGGCAGCACTGCATTCATCGGTTTATGACCTGTTGTCATCTGAGGATTGTAAGTTGGCAACTTACGATAAAATATCAGCACGTTTTCATGGGCTTTCATTGGCATTTTCTTCGCATTAAGATGCCCTGTTGCTTTATTCTTTTCCCAGATCCATTCATACTTAAAATATTTCAAATTAGAACATGCAAGAATCTTATCGAACGGTGGTTGTGCAGTAAGAACAATCGCACCATTTTCTTTCACGATACGATTATATTGTGCCCACAATTCATCAAATGAAATCAAGCAGTCCCAATCGTTTTGTGTTGTTCCATATGGAAGATCACAAAAAATCATATCTACACAACCATCAGGAAGTGTAGACATAACATCCAAACATTTTCCTTTGAAAATTCTATTCATACTGCTCAAACAACTGGCATAGGGGTAAGGTTGATCGGGTTGATTGTATTATAATCCGTTTGGTTCTTCATTTCAGTGACATTTTCAATATCATAATATAGATCAATGACATTAACTTTATCACCATATTGATCCTGTAAAACGTTTTCAATCTTAGTGCGATTCTTAGATCTCACCACATTATCAAATCCTTTAACATTTCCTGTTTTTGTAAACATAGGTGCTAAACGAGGCATAACACTCACAAACAAGATTTTATCAAGTTTATTACAATCAGAGGCATAACAGAGTCGTGCTGACTCACCAATCGTAGTATTTGCATAATTCTTCATATTTTTATTAACACTGCTTTGATATGCTTTATCAAGAATTACAATTCTTATGATATCATCAGTATCAAATCCTACCATATCAACCTGAAACGTTCCACCAAAAGCGTCATTGATCTTATATTCAAACTCCCAACGATATTCTGCCATCTCAGGATTAACGTTGAGAATCTCATTTAACAATGCTTTGTGCAGTTCATCAGTGCGATCCTTGCTGCGAACATTCTGGAATGAAGTAGTCAGGAACTCGGAGAGGAATGGCATCGGTGTTTTGTTTGTTGATACAATCATAGCAGACCCTTAGGCGTGTTGTGTGGATGAGTAGACCGGTTTGCGAGGTGGCACAGTCATCATGACCAGGAAGCGGGTTTTATTCTATTCCTATGATAAGTTTCCAAAGTTTCATCAAAACTATCATCCAACTTATCTTCTGTCAGTTTCAGAAGATATTCAAGAATCATACGATTAGTAATTTTCATCGGCGCACCACACTATCTAACATCTCACCCTTCTCGAAGACGGTATCAACAACCGACTGCAATGCTCGCTCGGTAGCAACACCAACCTGAGAGTATACAGGCACGACACACAAACCAAACGCCTTAGATTGGTTGCCTGTACGCAATACACGACCGATAGTCTGTGTCATCTCAATCACATCCATGTTGCGAAGGAAGATGACAGTTTCCAGTTCGCTGACGTTGATACCCTCAGAGAGAATAGAACGATGTAGAACAACAAACTTTTTCTCAGGATCGCGACCCCAAGCATTCAACGTCTCGAAGAATACCTCACGATTGACTTTCTTACCATCGATGACTGCACCCGTCTTCGATGTGATATAGAGGCATGAATAACCACGGATACCAAGATCTTTGGCAAAGTCAGTGTGTGCCATCAAGTTGATGAGTTGACGTGAAGTCTTGACACATACTAGAATCTTCTTTGTGTTAGTCTCATCAATTGTATCCATCACATTTTCTGAATCAGTCTCACACGAAATCATCCGTGAGTTCTTGTGAATATCAAACATCTTTGCTTGAATACGAGGAGGGATGATGTATCCACCTTCTACCAACTCAGGAGCAGAAACACGGGCAATGATTTGACCATAGACTGCCTCATCATTCATGCCTGGTTTATTGATAGTGATTGAAGTCTTGCGCGTAGCTGTGAAGAAGTAGCAACGATCTGCCTCATAAGAGAAGAACTCAGTGGGAGGGAAGAAGTTACGCTTAACGCTGTTATGTGCCTCGTCAAAGTATATTGTGTTGACCTCAATGTCTGCCTCCATGATACGATGGAGAGAATTGTAGGTAGTGAAGATGATGACGTTCTCACCCATACTACGGGCGCAACCTGCATACAGATGAATCTTATCTGCCTTAGTGGTGCTAGTGTAGCGTGTTTCACCACTGTGAACGTGCATCACATGCAGATATGGGTCACTGTTGTTAGGATCAATGATCTCCATAAACTCGCTGCAAAGTTGTTCTGCCAGCAGAATACGAGGAGCAACAACAACTGTGGTGGTGCCGTTGTTGATACTATCTAGACGATTCTTGGTGTCTGTGATCATGCACATTGTCTTACCACCGCCAGTGGGGACAATCACCTGCCCTTTGTCATAGGAACCCATACGATCGACAATCCGTTGCTGATGGGGACGCAGTTGCATGAAGATCTCTGATATGAATATATTATGGCATAAAAAAAGCACCCTGTCAAGGGTGCCCGACCAGTTCATCAGCTGTCACATCATTGCTAACGTCTCTTGTTGTTTTAAATATAACTTAACCCAACATCGTGCCATATTCTTTACAAGTTCAATATCTTCCATCTTTTCAATATCACGTGAGATCTTTTCATATTGAAAACTCTTAGATGGTTTATCTAAGGTAATATCATCGGGATTCATTAAATTAGTCCTCTGTTCATAATTATGTATCCTCCTTCTTACTGTAATCATATATAATCTCAATTTTCTTCCATTTGTGTGTTTTATTAGATGCAGTCATGCGTTTAACATCACCATTAAGAATGGTTGCAATGTTACTCAGTTGCATATCTGCGATCATCGATGATGTTTCTTGATCAAGTTTTTTCATTGTATTCTTTGTTAGTTTTGTAGTATAGTTTATAATATGTTTTTTTCATACTATTGATGGTGTCCATGTCTTCTTGGAATCCCATATATTTAAGGAGTTGAGAAGATCCTTCTAACTCACTGATGAGTCTCAGGATGTTAGTAGGGTGACGTTCTAGCCCTCCAAAATCATAGTTACTCATAGGAGTCTCATCACCCTCAACAAACAGAGTCTACACATAAATTAGAATCTTGTCAAGTAGCAAGGAAGTTACACGAACTCCCCAGTTCATAAATGCCATGAACGACACAATAAACAATAGTTTTTGATTTACAGTCAAAGAGGTGATTATGTACTCCACACAGTATAAGACCCCACACAGGCGATCTGAGCGGGGTCTGGTACAGTTATTTGATTGTCACATCAGGCGATGTTAATTACTCCACCCATATTGGCGTGAGCAGTACATTGATAGTATAAAGTATTAGGAGTTACGAATGGAACTTCAAAGATTAATACACCATTTGATACATCATTATTGGTAACTCCGACGTTCCATGCTGTACCAGCAGAACCATTTGCAGTGCTCTGAATACGGAATGGATGTGCTCCCATCTTATTCTCAAACATATAAGTTTGTCCACGTTTGAGATACAATGCAGGATCATTTTGTGTTGAGTGACCTAAACCAGGACCGGTGAAAGTATAATGATTAGATCCATCTGCACCTAATACCCAACGTCCAGCAGCAGAATATGAACTATCGCCATAATAAGTTACAATGCCAGAGTTAACATGAGTTGATGCAGTAACAATACCAGCAAGATTTACGCCAGTGCTAGTTGCACTGACTCTTGGTGATGATTGATAATAAAGGATACCCGCACCATTGCTGTCTGCTGCGACTGCTATGTTACCTGTACCTTGCCACAGTGATGCTCCTTGGCGGCCCTGAATGTTGATGCTTCCACCACCACCAGAACCATCAGTGTTTCTAAAATAAGTTTCATTAGAACCACCAAATATCTTTAACTTCTGTGATCCTATGTTAAGATGAATGCCTTTAGTTGTTCCATTATCTCCTGCAAATGTGGCGATACCAGTCGTTACTTCCAGATTTGCTAGGTTTGTTTGACCTGCAACAGTAGCAATACCACTAGAAACATTTAGGTTTGATAATGTACTTTGCCCTGTTACACTTAAACCAGTAGCAGTTGCAATACCAGTGATGATTACACCACCTGCATCAGTTTCAAGTTTCTTAGAGTTGTTATAATAAAGTTCTACATCACCATCCGCATTTGCAATGATTCCTGCTTCTCCGGCAGCAGGTTCTATATTGATTGAAGTTCCTGAACTAGATCTTAAATATACATTACCCGTGTCATTTTGTAAAAAGGCATGAGTCCCACTATGATATATTTCTAGATCATTATCAGCACCAAATTTAATATTATTGGTATTACTATCATCACCATCGCCAAGTCTAATGGCACTGAATGTAGAAAAACCAGAGAATGTTGCACCAGCAAGAGTGGAGATACCAGCAACAACTAATCCGCTGGTGCTTACATCAGCAGTGCTACCTGCACCTGCACCACTAGCAGAAACAGATCCATCTGCCATCAAATATTGACTTGATGTTCCACCAGATTTAATAAATGATGTTGAAGTAACAACACCAGTAACACTTAAGTTACCAGCACTTACTTGTCCACTTAAAGTAGAAACGCCAGCAACTACCAAAGATGATGATCTTGGATTCGCAGTAGTTACACCAGATGTAACAGTAGATAAACCTGACGCGGGATCGGTTATACCAAACGTATTATCAAAGTTTAGTTTAGTGATAGCACCAAGGGAGTTATTGGATCTAAACACCGTTAAACCAGCACCAACAGCACCTAAACCAGTAAGACCAGATGCGTTACCAATAAAGTTTGTTGCAGTAATAACACCAGTTACATTTACATGACTGGCAACATCTAATTGAGTACCTTTCGCGATAGATCCTGTTCTTATGTCAACACCGTCTATGCCAATAGCATCAGTATTGCCAAGTTTTGCTAATTCTCTTGCTCTTGACATCGCACACAATTAGTTTCTAGTTATTTATAGATGGCAACACTGCTCCACATTGTTCCATCAACATATAGAATTGCCACAGCGTTTCTACTTCAAACTCATGAAACGTGTTCTTGTTAATTACTACTGTGGGTACACATATATGCCTCTTTGGTGCAAATATAAAAGCATGTTTATTCTCTAATCCTTTTGCAATAGGAGAATCTATCCTGGTTGTGATACCAATCAGAAGATCTGCCTTTGAACCATACATATCAATCCATTTTTTATGCCATCCATCATCACCACCAAGTGCAGTCATATGAACACATTCAGGTGCAAAACAAAACTTATCTAAGTGACGTGTCATATCACTAGCTGCATGTTTTGCAATGGCAAGATTGCCACCGTTACCAATCACTGCAATCGATGATGCAGACTTTACGGCATCAATTATTGTTGAAGAAATCATCACTGTGGATTGCTTTGTCATCAATGTACATGTCTCCTGAATATTTACCTAGGAACAGTTTGGTGTATTTACACCCCCACTCTTCCAACTGAGTTTCTGTCAGTCTACCATACTTTTGTCTTGCACGGTTCATTGATTCTTCATCAAAGTTTCCTTCTGGGTTATTCTTTGTACCCATACCTCTTGCAGTCATGTATACAATTTCATGACCCTCATCATACAGTTTGTTTATCTTTTCAATGCGATCATAATATACTTGACCTGATCCAAAGTTTGGACCATTAAAATGTTCGCAAATTGTACCGTCAATATCAACGACGTATCTCATGTTTAACAATCTCAATGTCAGATGGGCGATCAACAGCATGTGTTCTCATGCCGATATTAAATGGAGTCACAGGTATTCTACCAATGAAACCTAGGGTGTCAAGACTAGCACAATCCTCAACCATTTTCAAATCATATGATCTAAAATTTGCAATAGTATCATAGTCATAGACATATAACCCAGAAATTCCAAAGATGTGACGATTAATAATCCACTCTGGTTCTGGTGTGCGAGTAATCCAAATTACATTATCATTATTAATAACTGCTTTGACACAATCTTCATCATCAACATCAATTTGATTAATATTATAGACTGCTTGCAACATCTGAGTCTGATGTGACATTGCATGACCAATCATGTCATCAATTGATTCTGGATTCATCACAGGTTCATCTCCTTGGAGATTAACAACCCAACGTGGTTTATGTTCTAGTAATCGAACAGCATCAGATACTCTATGAGTGCATGTAGTACAAGAGTCTGTAATTATAGCATCACAGTTATATTGTTTTACTACGTTATAAATTTCTTCATCAGGTGTGGCGACAACAATATTATCAATATACTTACATTCCATTGCACGATCAATGACATGCAGAATCATTTCTTTTCCATTGATTTTATACAACGGTTTACCAGGAAATCTTGTAGACCCCAATCTCGACGGGATAACACATGTAACAGTCATAACTCAGAGATTAACTTTCTTACAGAAGGATGATACTCCATTGTATCATAGATTTTGCATTTTGCGTTCAATTTGTCTAATGCTTTATCTTTGGAATACAATTCCAATGGTACAGCATCAGTTATGATATTTCCAGTAGAGTTGCCATAGAACCAATCATCCCAATGTCTACCATGTTTTTCAGTCATCATATTTGATCTGAAATTGAGCATATACAACGATTCTAATAATTCATCAGGTGTTTGTCTCTTATGTGGACACAGGAACAACTTAATCATACTCATGATGACACTGCGATCATCGCACCTGTCTATCCATAAGTTCTCAAACTTACTATGAATATTTTCTAACTTAGCATAGCTATCGACTGAACTTGTTGTAGTCTCATAGTAAATATCCCCTGCATCATAGTAACGAACATGAGCACCGCTATAATATGCATACATGGTCGCAGATGTGAACATTGAAAAGTAAAATGCCTGAAATCTTCCCATTGCAACAGCAAGACCCAACTGCCACTCTTCTACACCAGGATCATCAAAGATACTCATGACATGTAAGTCTGTTAGTCCCTCATGTGCAAAGGCATAATACCAATCTTGCTTTTGTTCTGCCGGAGCCATTGCAACAACAGGTTTAGGTGCATTTTCTACTAATGTTCTGAGAGCGTCATAATTTACCTGATTAAAATCAACACCAGTTGCAACATCAATCTTGGGTAGAAAAATACATGTTCCCTGTCTTTCTTGTCTTGGCACAAGTGCATCAGCATATAGGAATGGACATGCACCTAGATGAACATACTTATCGTGCTTAACAAGTTTATTGGGAAGATACTCACTCCATGCATACACATTAGAACACATGAAGTCAGCATAAAATTCCTGCCGTCCCATTGTTTCTGTCTGGACACCAGGAATAAAATTATAATCTAGATATTGATCTGTCCCTGCCCAATAATTAAGGATCTCTTTTGTTCCAAAACGACTCATAATGTCTTTTCGTCTGTGTTGAACAGGTCAAGCATCTCTTTCTTCGTTAAGATCTTCTTACGATAGAATACTTTCAACATCTTATTCAATTTTCTATTCAGATTCTTTTGTAATTGCATATCTTCACCATCCCAATCAGGATTGAAACGCCACCCATCTTCTGGATTAAACTTATATTTTTTCTGATACCAATTCTTTGGTTCTTCTACATTTTCATGCAACACATAGTAGTGTGGCAACTCAGAAATCATCTCATCTTTAATCCACCACTGCCCCATATCGTCATCAAAACGAATGGGGATAAAGTCTGGAAAAAGATATACGCTCTCTTCTAACTCGTTGCACAGCGTTTTCATATTCACCAACAATGATGTGTCTAGTATATATCAGTCAGACGCTTATGTCAAGTTAGCGGGCATTAGACTGTCCACCAAACAAGTTAACTGTTGGTGTTTCTGCCCATGCACAATAGAGATATGTATTAGTGCCATTGTTTATATCTCCACTGTTAGTTCTACATTTAAATCCATTAGATAAAATATCAATTGTAGTCCCAACTTGATCTGTTTCATTGGTGGATAGATTTAATGATAATCTTTTTGTGGTCACATTGAAAGTATCTCTCTTAACATCAATAACTGTCCAATTTCCAGTTCTTGATGATGGCTTCAACCAAATTAATGCAGGACGGAAACTTAACTCTACGAATGGCCCATCTGCGTTATCATTTGCTACATAACTACCAAATTTCTGCAATCCAGGGACATCACACCACAAATATGCGACTGCTGATTGACCAGTATCACTAATACTATTATTTGTACCCAAAGTCCACAAATTATCACCATCATTTAAATGTGAATTAAACAAAGTCGCATCAGTATCTTCTGCTGCTGCTGAATTTAATATCAAATACTTAGTAGTGACAATAGATTTGTGCCAAACCACCCAAGAATTTCCACCTGTTGATTTTTTCTTACAAATCATGAAATCTGGTTTTGCTCCCAATCTATGGGGCAGCGTCTCATTAGTAGAACCATGGCCATTCCAGGTATAAATTCCAAACTTACTTTTAGTATTAACAGAACAACCAGTAGGAGCAATTGATGGAGCATTAGGAGCTGATAACCCGTTATCAATAAGCCTTTGATCGTCAAATTTCCACCCATACAACAGCAACCCAGCTGCCGCAGTGCTGGTTCTTTTGACTGTTATTTTATTAACAAGACCATTAACAGGTATAACAGTTGAATCGGTAAATGCAGGGTTTACCGTTGCACATAGTGATAAACCAAATGTCGGACCATCGTTAATCTGAATAGTACCAGCGTTGTAAGAAGTAAGTCCTCCAAATAGAGTAATACTTTTATTGACTTGAATAGGTGGATTAATAGTAAGTGTAACAGTAACAGCTAATCCATCACCATTACAATGTGCGTAATTAGTAAAGTCAGTATCAAACATAGCTGTTTTAGCTATGAAATTTCCACTGTTTCCTGTGGTGGTAATATTATTACTCCAAGTTTGAGTTTGGTTATAAACAGAAGAGTTTAAAGAACCAACACTCATATTAACATCAGAAGCACTTGCATAACCTACATCATCAACATTA